>ERZ1034723.473-NODE-473-length-21802-cov-5.997793_pt1 | contig 21802 bp, 36 predicted proteins | sample MGYA00520637_ERZ1034723 | MGnify/ENA primary metagenome ERZ1034723 (study PRJEB33766, sample SAMN09781719) | gut metagenome | biome: gut microbiome | host: Homo sapiens | place: Madagascar | study: EMG produced TPA metagenomics assembly of the PRJNA485056 data set... | reverse complement strand
ATTTTACATCAATGTATCGGTCAAAACCATCGAAGCAAATCCGTTCTAGGTTTTCGGATGGCAGCAATATTTATTACTTAATACTCGATGTCGAGTACAGTAATGGCATTAGACACGCTAAGAGCAGCATCAACCTCGGTGAGGAACTCAGACACCTCAGTATCGAGACCATCAATAACATCCTTAACACCAATAGGGTCAATAATGTCATACTGATTATCCTTGATATACTGAGTACGAAGGTTCTTCATTGCGTCAGAATCAACAGCCATCTTGGAATCCTTTGGCTGTGCCTGAATAACACTTAGAACGTACTGCTCTGCTCTCTTCTCAAGAGGATCGCCACTGTTTAGATCGAGCTCATTCTTAGCTCTAACATACTGGCTAGAGATTGCTCTCATGAAATAATCCTTGAACTCCATTCCATGATTCTTCATCTCAATGGCCTCAGCAACGGTGTACTCGGTGTCTCCCACCTTAACCTTTGTTACTGCATTAGAAGAAACAACCGCTCTCTTGATGGCATTACGACGAGCAATGAGATCAGAAACCTTCTGGAAGTCAGCCTTCATCTGAGTCCTAAACTCATCAATGGTCATGCCGTGAATCTTCTGATTGGAATGCTTGTTAGCAACAACGTAAGTGCCGCTAGTAATCGCCTTATTGATGCGATCATCAATAATCTTGAGCTCAGCAAGAGCCTTGTGGACAGTCATGTTCTCCTTAGTCATAATCAAATCTCCTTTTGAACTTTAATTTTGTATTGTTATTATATCACAGAATTTCTTGTTTGTCAAGACCCTTACTCAATTCCATAACCAAGTCGATTATGCATTGAAAAGGCTGCGGTGGTAAGATCATCAGCGAACATGTCTAGCTTCTTATCAAGCTGCTCATAGTAATGGTCAAGGAGCTTAGCCTTAGCTCTCCGCCGACCCTCTTCTGCATCATACTCATCATCGGGATGACACACAACAACGGCACGATAACTACTGTTCATCAGATACTTGCTAGGATTAAAGCACAGAGAATTAGTGTCACCAACGACCTTTGCGATCTGATTGATTGCGTCGTAAGCAGTGTTCTCCAGAACCGCCACGGTCTTCTTCTGATCAGGAATGTCGTAATACTTAATCATCTTTTTTGTCCTTTCTTGTTTTAATTTTGTACTGTTATTATAACACAAGCTTTTGAATTTGTCAAGTACTTTTTTAAACTCGCCAGAGTAAAAGTTCTTGTCTCATTCGGTGTTTTGTATTATAACACATCTTTTTGAATTTGTCAAGCCCCTACGTAACCAACCAAGGTCGAGTTACTCAACTCATTCATTGTCTGTATTATAGCACATTAATTTTGTTTTGTCAAGAGGGGAATCTTCGGCCAGAAGTTCTTGTCTCTCTCAACTGACAGGACTTATTATAACACATTAATTTTGGTTTGTCAAGAGGGTAAATCGTTCATATAATTAATAACATCTCTTGCGTACTGATTATATCCAGGACTGCCGCTATTGTAGTAAGTTAGAGCATTCGGCAAATCATACTTCGCCAGAAGTTCTGCCAAAAAGTCACACCCTACCAGGAAGTTGCTATACGGATCAAGCAAATCTGTTACACCAAGGCGATTCATTCGGTCTTTGTGCCATCTGGGCTGCACCTGCATGTAACCGTAGCTGTTACCACCATCGCCCATAAGATTCTGGAAATGTGTTTCTCTCCAAATAACAGATACCGCAAGGGCCATATCTAGACCAGTTGCCTCACAAGCGTCATAAAGCAACCTCTGTGTCTCTTCATCGAGAGGAATATCATATGTAATGTAATACGGTTCCTCTTCGACAATCTCTTCTACTCTCATTTCTTCAACAACCACATCTATAGTATATTGCTCTTCTTTGATATCTTCGCAAACTTGTGGCTGTTCTGCTGGAATGTTTCTCGCATATGCAAAAATCATTAGACTAGATGCTACCATAAAGGCAAGCGTTGTAATTGAGAAGATTCTCATACCTTTACTAAACTCTTGTTTCATCCTCTTCTCATCTCTTAGAGTCTCTTTTGAAATAGTCTTTTCCTGCTCGATTTTCAAAAATGTCTCAAAATCTTTCATACGTCCTCCTTTATTTTTGTATTGTAATTGAAATAAATAAAGGCGACACAGTATGCGTTGTCGCCATTATCTATTATCCTGACGATTATGTGCGTAAGTTCTGTCTTTCAGGATATTACGTATTATAGCACAAAAGGAGAGTTTTGTCAAGATGTAATCAAATTGTAATATTTGCTATGTATGCCGTAATCCACAATTCAGTTTCTGGTAGTTTAATCCAATGACCATTTTCGTCTTTGCGAGATTTGTTGCGAGGCTCTGAATTAAATTGAATTACAGATTCATTATTAAATGGCTGTTTCTCGTACATCTTCTTTTGAATCTTATATGTACCAATTTGCCCATCCCATAGCTGATAAACCTGTATACGAGGGCTCCACTTGGTATTCAGATCCATTACATAGCCACAATTCTTCTTCTCTGGCATGGTTAAATTGCAATAGCCAAGGCACTCAAATTGCCACTTTATTCTAGACTGAATTGGAGCATCAACTTTGGGAATCATTGCACACAAATCTCGCATAAGAGCATCAGAATCTGTTATTTTAAATTTCTTCGGAGTTTCAGTACAATGTTTTTCAATAATGTTTTGTGGTAATTCACATTTTTCTTTCTTTAATTCCTTACGTCCAGCAAACTTATCATACAGTTGTACTGTTCTGAGAAGAGTACCAGATGGCCCAAAATCAGAAAAATAATCAATCTTAATTAATGTATCAATTTTCCCAGAATCCATACTCTTTAAAGACTTCATTGCGGTAAGTAAATCACAGAAATTATCAAAATGTCTACTCTGAGACAACTCATATAGTTCATCTGCACAAGCTTGGCTTAACCCCTTAATAGAAAGAAGAGACGGATTGATAGTGTGATTCTTCTTATCTGCCACAAACTTTCTATTATCTACTCCAAACTTATATGTACCCTCTTTAATTCCAAATGCCACCTGCATCTCCTGCTTAAGAGCCTGAACCTTATCTTTTTTGCCCTTATCAGAAAATACTTGCAGCAATACCTCATAAAATTCATATGGATAATGAGCCTTCAACCATGCACAATATAGACTATCTAGAGCCATACAATAAGCGTGAGCACTATTAAATCCATATCCGCATGAATCGTCAATGATTTGCCAAACTCTTGCACTCATTTCTGTGGCTTCATCTTCTGGAATGTGATCGTCCTCCATGATTTTCTTCTTAAATCCTTCAATAAATCTTGACTTTAAAGGACGAACCTTTTCTGGATGCTTCTTCGCAATGGCTTTAATAATACCATAACATTCATCAAGAGGGAACCCCGCATAGTTTAATGTATTCATAGATTGCTCCTGATAAAGGATATAAGAATACGGGAATTGTGGGGTTTGGAGAATCTTATCAAAAGCCTTAATTCCATACTCAAAATGCTCTCTTGATTCAAACTTAGAATACATGGATTTAAATGCAGGACGAATTGCCGCTATCCATGCGGCTAACTCTGAGATGTTTTGAGGCTTATACTTTCTGAGTTTCCTCATGGCAGATTCTTTTTCGCACTGGTTGACACCGATAGTATAACCATTGGCGTAAATATCCCAAACCTTCTTATCTCCATCAACAAGATTACTAATCTCATTAGCAGTATGTACGGGTATACCAATACGCTTATAAATTTTATCAATAAGTAATACAACATCTACTTTGAGCAAGTCATTCTTAAGGAATTTATACTTTTCTGCAATTGCTCCATCAATAACTGTGGTAATATACTCACGTTTTGTGCTCTCGCTCTTACACTTAATGAGACCAATTTCCTCTCGAATACTTCCCTGGTATAGAAGATATGCGCAAGGAGCCTTATTCTTATGGTCAATTACGCCCCAATACTTCCTGCTCTGATCAATATATGATTTGTACTTTTCATCGATGAAGTCATAAATGTTGATATCATCCTTATCTTCATCGTCTGCATACTTAACCGCTTCTTCGTACTTGTCAATTTGCTTAGAAATCTCATTGGCAATCTCATAATCTAAGTTTGCCGCTCTAGCATATAGTTTGAATGCAGATTTCTTTTTTAATGTGCCAAATGCAATCATAGGATAAGCGTGATCTTCTCCAAGAATCTCCTTCTGAGCTTCTGCAAAAGGCTCCACTGTGCCTAGGTTCATGTCCAAATCTGGTAGGGACTTGGTTTCTAGAATTCTCGTCTTACTAATAAAACGTTCTGGATATAACTTAATAGGAGACGTGAATCTATCAACCTTAGAGAATCCACATAGAGTATTTGTAAAATAACCAACTGCACTACCACGGCCAGTAGTTGTAATTAATCCACCCTTTTCAATGCCACGTTTAATAATGGCATAGTCCATCAAAGGATAGTCTACCATACCAGTCTCTTTATATACTGATACTTCCTGCTTAACGCCATCGTAATATTCCTTATATTTGTCCTTCGGAACGTTCTTCATATAATCTCTGAATAGACCAGAGATTAATTCGCTATAAATTTTATTGCGCTCTTTTTGTGTCTTTTCAGGATATAAAGTAGGTAATTTAATATCTTGCGTAAAAACTGGGACATTATCATAATCATCAAATGTGAGTAGAATATCTGTGTTATCCATAGCTCTCTGTACGGTCTCTGCATCAAACACTCCCTGTTCTGCAAATCTTTGACGTACAGTATCATCATCTGGATAATCCATGTACCATCCAACTTCATTATCATCATACTGAATATTGCGCCCAGCAAGAATATCGTCTCTCTCTACTGACTGCTCTGGATAAATATAATGACTATCAAGGCCAACTATCATTTCAATGCCGTATTTTTCTGACAACTCCTTGATATGCTTATTAAGAACAATTTGTTTTGCCGTATTATGATTTTGAATTTCAAGCATAAAATTATCCTTAAAATAATCATGCATACGCTTTACAATCTCGTCACTATCTTCATACTTCCAGAATGCCACACACGCCGTAGTAACAAAGACATCATTTGCAGGAAGAGAAAAGATTAAGTCAAGATCAATTCTTGGCTTATAATAATATCCTGTTTCGTTAGCATCAGATAAGATACGATTAATGGCTCTTCTACCATTCTCATTCTTAGCAAGTATAATAATATGGTTATTAGACTTGTCTTTATTTGTACGGATAGTGCCATCTTTGTTTTTAATGACTTCGCCAGTCTCTTTATCATGTTCCTCATATTCTTTCTGACGATCCTTAACCCAATATGCTTCTGTGCCAAATACAAATTTTAAATCATATTCTTTTGCCAATTCAAACGCTTTATGATAATAGCCTTGCCAACCATGCTCAACAGAACTGATAACCTTGTGTCCAAGCTCTACCGCTCTCTTAGCATACTCTTCTGGCATTGCTGCACTATCACCTTCGCTATAACTTGTATGGCGGTGGTAATTTTGCATTATATCACTCCTTATTATATAGAATCTTTACAAAATCTACATGCTTAGATTTCCAAAACTGCCACCACTTCCGAGGACGTTTCTCAAAACCAACAATGTGAAATGGATTTGTCCAAAGTCTGCTATCTGAGATAAATGTATCTAAAGTTGTAGAAAAAATATCACCGTTACTTAATTCAAAAGCCCTTATATGTTCCATCATTCACATCTCCAATCTTGAATTGTTAATTGTTTATAATCATATCTTCCGTAATGCGCCTTTTCTATTGTTCCAATGGCTTTAAACGTGCCATTAAAATCCCAACTTCCGTTATAATTCCACTTGACGAATATCATGCCTGTGTTATTATCGATAATTTTTAGATGCTTCCCTTTAGACATATTGCTGACTTCATAATCATCTGTCTCAATCATAACCATAATTGGTTCAAAACCAGTTCCACTTATTCTATTAAGGGAATTTAAATCCTTAATTAAATTATCTGTTATTTGTTTCGCATCAAGCTGAATATCTGCCGAAGTCTCGCATACAAATTCAACATCTGAAAGAGCATCTAAAATCTTTGTCTTGAATTCCTCAAACTGAGCAATAGGAATACCAATACCAGCTGCATTCTCGTGTCCTGAGCACCAACCAATTCCAGTATTATCACAATATTCTTTAAATGAGGTTACACCAACTGCTCTCATTGACCCCTCATAATTTTCATCTCTTTTTTTAAGTACCATCAACGGTCTGTTATACTTCTCTAACAGTTTGTTCCCAATAAGACCGCTAACACTCGCTTCTGTATCGTCTGGAATAAAGAAAAACATACATTTATTATCCAACTGCTCCTGAGCCTGTTTTTCTAAACTAGGTAGAATTCTACCTACAATTTCGTTCTGCTCATCTCTGCAAGCGTTAAGGCCCTTAATAATTTCAACAATCTCATCTTCATCATCTGACAGAAAAACCTGCATAGCCAAGTCATTATGATTAGTTCTATTAGCGGCATTAATCTTAGGAGCTATACCAAAGCTTACATTACGGGCAACAAATGCGTAACCTCCATTAATCTTCTTAATGCCGAGATTACGTAAATTCTTAAATGCTTTATCGCAGATTGCTCGATTCTCTTTTGACAACATATCACACATATCAGCGATTAACCCTGTTGCCGCCAAATCAATCAGCTTGTCAGAATAATCATCGAGATTCATATAATCCATGTACTGACACAATTTCCAAGTCACTCCTGATCCGCTCAAGGCTGGATTTTCATAATCAACTGCGGAGCTTACCAATATAATCCCCAAATCTTCCATCTCTTTGCGAAGTTCATCCTTAATTAGATGATGGTCAGTAATTACAATCTGTACATTTTTATCTAAAAATCTTTTATATGGTTCAATAGAATCCTGAATACTATCTACAATCCAAACAATATCAACATCGTCTAAAAGGTCTGTATCAAAATTTTTTATGCCATGATCCTTTTTTTCATTAATATATGTAAAAACATTTGCTCCTAGATGCTCCAGATATCTTGTTGCAATACTTCCGGCGGTACAACCATCACTATCTGTATCAAAATATACCAAAAACGAATTATCTATATCTTCGACACCATTAAGAATAACCTGCGCTGCTTTATCGATATTGTGCAACTTTTCAAGCGGCAACATATCATCATCACTTGGATGCAGGAATTCCGTGACATCATCGATGCCACGGCTTTCCAATAGTGTATCTATAATTTCAGTTGAATCTAGTCCTCTACCGTCAATTTTTATATTCCACTTCTTCTTCATTCACATCACCTAACGCTTCAAGTATATCTAAATAATCGTAAATGATATCTAATATCATTTCTCTGTTATCATCATTTCTAAAGACACAGATTCCATGCCTTTTTGCTTCTTTTTGTCTTGCAATAAATTCTTCTTCTGTTTCGTAAGGATACTTCATTTGTATCACATCCATTAATTTTGTATTATACACTCATGTGGACTAATATAAAACATTCCGCTTCTGTAATCTGCATAAGCTACTTTTTTCTTCTGTTTATATATTTTAATATTGCTTCCATCGGCAATAGTCATCCAAATGTATTTTACATTCTTTGAATACTTTGGGTCATTGACCCTATATTCCTGTCCTGGAGCAATAATATATTTATCAAAGTTTGCTTGTTCTTTATCAAATTCTATAAACGCCCCATAGTCACCAACGACAATACGAGTATAGCCATTACATACTACTGTACCAGTTTTTGTACATAATACAGTATCTGAACCATCAATAATGAAACAATCTGGAAGATTATCAATATAAAACTGTCTATATTTTTCCGACAAGTCTTTTGGCAATGGTTTATACCCATATTTTTGTGCAAGCTTGGCTTCAATGTTTAAAGTATTCATAAACCACTTCCTTTAATTTTATGCAGTTATTGAAAAATATTTCTGGTCAACATTAGGAACAGTCTTCTGAGCATAACATTTTCTACATGTATAAATTGTTCCTGCTGTAGACATTCCGATACATTCCCATTCATGGTCAGATTCTGATTGACAAATTTTATTAGTAGCAGCGTCATCAATAGGATTACACTTTACTCTTTGTCCACGCTCTGGTGTCTTTCTATCACACTTCTTATCCCACTTTGAGCACCATCCACAAGGGGTTTCATACACACAATTTATTGTTCCAATCATAATTTTAAGCTCCTAAATAAATATAATATTCTAAGTCATAATTCTGATTAAATTCAACCTCATCTATATCACACATATCTCTATCTAAATCAAATGTGCGAACAGGAATATCGTCTCCATATTTATTGGCATACGATTCTAATTTTTCAATTAGCTCTCTAACTTTCACGTCTGCACCCCATTCCATTTGTTAACCCATCTATCAAACTCTGCAAGTTCTTCTTTTGTAGGCTCATCATTCTCTAGGCCATACATACACCCAGATTTAAAGCAACATCCATCAAGGTCTTCTCTCGTTTCAATCCAATCAGGGTATTCTACCCAACCATATTGGCACCCCTGACAATATTTCACAACAGGATCAATACAACGTGTAGGCTTCATATTAATCGCCCTCCATATCTAGCTCATATATATAATCAAAGAAATTTGTATACCACCACTCAAAAATCCTTCATCATAACATCCATGTTCATCACAAAATGCAAGATTATATTGTTTAACCTTTCTCATATTATCATTTCCTACTTTTGTTCCATCATATCATCTCTAAGCTGAGGCATAGAAACAAAATCATATTCTGCAAGGCCATCCAACCCCTTCACTGTGGCATGTCTTCCATTTGCCAGCATAAGACTCATGAGTTCTACTCCTGGCATTTCTACTACAATAACCCTTTTGCCAGTACCAAAAGCATATCCTGCTTCAAAATTTGTACCAGCAGAAGAAATTCTTCCATAGCTTAAAGCGATTACAGTGTCTGCTTCGTCAATGGCCTTAATATCTGCCTCGAAAACTTTGCGTCCCCATTCATGATTAGGATAATCCCAAGCATTCTCAATCTTGTGTTCCAAAGGAAGATAAGTATCAATTCCAGAACTGCGTAAAATTTCAGCAGCTTTAATTGCATTGGCTCTATCAGAATTATCAAAGAACGGAGACGCAATATAAGCACGAGAACAACAGGTATAAATGTGATCCCAACCTTCTTCATAAGAAGGCATTTCATCCATGGAAAAATATTGAACAATACGATTCCAATCTAAATTACGATTTCTGTTAAAGAATCGTTCCATACAAACTGACTTTGGAGTAGGTAAAATTACAATAGTGCGTTCAACGTTATAATCCTGTAAAGCTCGTAGAAAATCCATTCGAAAATCCTTACGCATATTAACTGCGTCATATACAAAAGATTTCCCAGCCAATAAAGTTTCCTTCATGTCTGCGAGTAATCCATAGAATACTTCTGTAGCATCACCATATCTATCTTGACTACCATAAAGTCTACGCCTTACTTGGTCTGCACTGATATGACAGAAGTTTTCATGTGTCTTAACATAATGTTCTGCAAAAGTTGTCTTTCCAGCCGCAGGTGGGCCATAAAGAAAAATAATCTGTTGCATACCTACCTCCAAATTAATTTTGTATTGTAATTCTATCATACGATTTTTATTTTGTCAAGTCTATACCCAATCCTCATCCATGATATATTCGTCCTGACTAAATGCTAACTCCTGTCCCATGGTTCCTCTGTCTGAATTAATATAATCTCGAACCGCTTGCAGCTTTCTTTCAAACGGATCAATTTCACTTCTTAGAAAATCAAACTCTTCAAATGTTGGAAAATAATCTGGCATACTATCACCTTACTTAAACCTCTTCGCAATAGCCTTATCAATTAGACCGATAAAATACTGCTCATTCTCTTTATCAATCCTAGTAAGTTCAGAAGCCTTTGGAGTAATTGCAACAAGCTCTTTCTTTGCGGCAATTAAAGTTGCAACCTGATTTACGACACGATTAATAATTTCATCTCTGTTTTCTTTTAAGATCTTTTTAATTTCATCATTGATTCCATTCTTCCAGTCATCATATAGTTGAGAGTCAATCATTTTATTCGATACAGATTCAACAACATTTTTCCGTAAAAGCTCTTTAAAATCTACTGGAACTTCCTCTTCATTCCAATTATCATATTCAAATAAATCTTCGTTATTAATTTCAAATTCAAATTTCATATTGTTCACTCCTTAATATAATCCATCAGAAATATTCTCCGCAAGCTTAATTAGATCATCAAGAACATCATCTGGCATTGCAATAATTTCTTCTTTTGAAAATGTCATCATGATTGCGTAATAAGGGTTATACCAGTTTTCGCTACACCCCATACTGTTTCTCGCATTGTTTAATACTGGAGCGTCAATATATTTTAATAAATTTTCCTTGTGTATCATTCTGCATTCTCCTCTGGACTGCCATGAATCCCAAACAACTTTCCATCCCACAGACAATCTCTTGCTTTGTTAGCCATGTCCACTAATTCATCGACGAGTTTCTTTAAATCCTCAGCGGAATGATTGCCGTCATAATCACAACCAATTGCCCAAATATCAAATAGCCACTCATCTACACAATCTGGCTCACACATCTTACAATCAGTCTGTTCGTCAATCCAATGCTTCATAATCAATCTCCTTTAGGTTCATACATATCACAAGCATCTGTATATTCATAACACAAATGTCCAAAAATAAACGTCTTTCCTATTTCCCGTTCTTTAGGTGTCGGATGACGAACCTTACAACATAGATTCCAATCACCACCGCCGATAAAGTGTTCGCAAGTTCCACATTTATCCATTGTTAATCATCGAACCCAATCTCCTTTGTAAAAAATAGATACATAACTGTAGCACCATGTGTATTTTTTGCCATTTCAGTAGAAACTAGTCTATACCCATATTGACCCCATTTGCTCAATACATTATCAAGTGCTTCGGTAGCATAATTACTTACAATAACAACCTGATTATAAAACCTAACCATAATAACCTCCTCATTATTTTAATCAAAAATATCTGCAAAGGATTCTTGATATGCTTCATAATCCTCTACAAAACAATTATAATAAAGCTGTGCAGTACATCCATCATATTCTTTATTTGAAAAATTAATTGCCCAAATCTTTCTATTATTTTCTTCCCACAGCTTACAAAAATCCATAAGCTCAATTTCATCATCTTCAATGTCAAGAATAGTAAATGCTGCTTCTAATGCACTTTCGCAATAATTGCTAATATAATAGTTTCCATCATTGTCTGTTACTGCGTGACAAAATTGCATAATCATTTTAAAAATTGCATCCTTAGCACGAAGTAATTCAAGATCCTTATCCATAATAACCTCCATCGGGTGCATCTTTCTTATAACTCTTACAACCTACTGGATTACTATGACAACCAACTTCGTAGACACATTTGTGACAATCTCTTACGACAACGTGTCTATTGGCTTCATCAAGTTCGCAAAACGTTCCAATCCAATGAGGACACTTTGTATCTGGAGCAGTACAACGTCCATGTCCATGTTCACATAACATAATCAGTCTCCTTTAACATTCAAAACATACTGCGTACATTTAGTGGAAGCTTTTATTGAGGCCATAGCCATACCCCACACTGCTCCCTGCTTAAAATCGCTATTTCCATGTTCGCAATTATTAATTCGTTTGTCGAACTCATCTGAAGCGACAAAATTTAAAAGCACATTGCTAAGTTCATTTACATCCACAAGAATCTTTTCCATTTTAATTACTCCTTCGGTAATTCAATATATGCCCAACGGTCTGTATCATTCGCTTTATGATATCCATTTTTCCACAGATTCCAATAGCCTCTAATGTAGAAAGCAACAAATACTTTCATACTTGATTGTTCTGTAATTCTATTAACTAATATATATTTATTTTCAATTGGTGTTTCACACATATTGTGCCAAATCATAATTAATTCCTCATTCATATACATATGGTTTAACATCAATAAGTTTCTCATCTATTCCTTTGGCACTTTTCATGTGAGCTCCACAATGTGGACAACGCTTATAATAATCTAGAAGTCTATCATAAGAATCATGTAAAGCAAACCAATTACAATTCGTACACCTAGCAATAACTTCTCCAGGGTCTGCCATATTGTTTTCAATAGCATAATCTCGAATCCAATATGCTTCAACGATTGGTTCAGCATCGGTTACTGGCTGTTTCTTCAAAAATTCTATAAATTCTTCTCTTGTTGGGCTGATATCATCCCACTCAAAGCCAAAATTCATGATTGTTTTATAAAGGTTAATATATTCAGCCATTATAACTCCATTTCTCTACACTGAGCATTTGCAAGCTCAAGCAAATCTCTTTTGCATTGAGTTACCTCTTCATCGGTAACAATGTCAAGCACAAACATAGCACGAGAGATAGCCTCCTTGAGCTCGTCATCATCTTCAATACAAGTATAAACTTCACCTAAAATATCAGCCGCTCTATCATTAGTCATTATTATTTTCCTCCTTCATATATGCTCCACATTCAGGACATCTCTTTGAATCCGAATATTCCTCAATACTCCAACCACCTTCTTAAATTCTTCAGGTGTCATAATCTGCCTCCAACTTCATTTGTGAGCTTTTCGGCCATTGCTACTTCTTTTTCTGCTTGTTTGCGAAGATTATCAATATCATTTTGAACAAGTTGTAGGACTCGTCTCTTGATTTGATTGTTTTCATAGTTCTTTTTATTTTTTCTTTGAATCTTACACCAATAATAAAATTTAACAAATGAAAAGAATTTAAATTTAATCTTGATATTATTTCCATCTTTTGCTTTCATAATAGCTACACTTATACGCCCACACTTATAAATAATGTCATATCTGTCTGGATTCAAATTATAGAAATTTTCGAAATCTTTAAAAGAAAGAAATATTTCTGTATGCGGCTCAAAACTGCCTCTATCGTTAAAATAACATTGTTCATCTTTAATGTCAGCAAACCATACAGCAATGGAGCCTAAAATTAAAACAACACCTAGACCTAGCATAAATACCCTCCATAAATTGTCTGTGTAGCTTCTTTTATTGCTTGTTTAGACATCTTTTCTGTCCAACGCTCGTTGCGAACTCTATATTTTACAACAAGTCCTTTTACGCCCATCTCAGACAAGACAGTTTTAAATCTTTTTGCCAAAAAATCTGAGGCCATTTCATTGTTATCTACGTCCTTTTTGTAACTTGACTTTGGAACTGAGATAAAAAGCTCTAATACCTCAGCCGATTCATTTACTTTGTCAATTTCAACTCCAAATGACATCCATGTGATGTAAGCTGCTTCGCCAAGTCCTCTCATAATTCATCCTCCACAATTGTGTCTTTTATATTTTCTTTTAATATATTATCAAGGATTTCCTTTCCTTCATCAGAGGGCGAAGACTTATCAGGAAGATCCAAGCATTCAGTCCAATCAAAATAACTTATTTGTAAATCACGCATAACCGCTGCGTTTCGAAGTGTTTCCATGTCTCTCTTTGTATTTTCTAATGGTAGGTTGTTATCAAGCATAAATATAACCCTTTTAGGATTCAATGATAAAATCATTTTTGCTTGATATTCAGATAAACTATTATTGCCTAATGCCACCGCATTATGATAACCATAACTTGCGCATTGTAGAACTGATTTTTCGCTTTCAAATATCATTACAGTTTTACCATACATCTCGCTATAGTTATTACTGTAGCCAAAAAGTGTTTTGCTCATTTGGCAAGGCACAAGATAAAGATATTTTGGGTCTTCTTTGTTTTCCGTTTCATAATTCCTTCGGCCCTTTACTCCCATAAGCGACCCATGTTGGTCACGAATTGGAATTGTAATCCTATCTGTCTCTGGATCATATCCAATCCCGAAATCCATTTGTATCTCAAGTGATATGCGATCACGTTGAAATCTTTCGTTTGGAAATTTGAGATACTCATCCAATATAGATTCATCATATATTGGTGGAGGAGCATCTTCTCTATGTATAATATTTTCATAAATCCCACCAAACAGAAGACGGCGATTTGGAGGTCGCCAATCATCTGAAAGGTGTAGAATTTTTTTGATATTAATTAATACTTCTATAAATTTTACGTTTTTCTCTTTGCATAGCCAGGAGATGATGTTATTGACTTCACCATGGGCATAATCTTTTACAAAACATGGGTCATTGTTTTGAAGTCGAATAGATATATTTAAACCACTATCTGGATCATTACTTCTTGCAAAGCGAATTTCTTTTTTATTGACTTTTATTTTGCCGCACTCATAATATTCAAGGAGCTCGACAATGGCATCTGGATTTTCGTTTAGTTTCTGTAAAATTTCGTTAATCAATCATTGTCAAGCTCCTTTCCGTTAATTTTGTATTGTTATATTATCATAGGTTTTTTAATTTGTCAAGATAGGCAATACCAGTCTAGCCCCTTGCCTTTCCCAACTCCATAATTCTCTGTATAATTTCTAAGAGCTCCAATAATATCTTTACTTAAATCTATACGATCAACCAACTTAAATGTCTTTACATATGGATCAAACAAAGTTAAGTCAGCAGGTTCAATACAAATTCTTTCATCTGGATGAAATCCACCTGGCTTATGACAATAAGAACTCAATAACTCTGTGGTTTTAGCTTCTGCTTCCTCAAATGTGTTTCCGTTTATAGCCCAATGCTCTTTACATTTAGCACATTTATAATAACAAACTGCGTTTACCAACATTGAATAATTATATTTTGTTGGAAGCTCTTTTACTAATTGCAACTGACGACAATAATTAAACCACAAAACAATCTCGTCATACATAGATAAATCTAAATTGTAGAAATCATCTTGCTTTAAAATTCTTGTCAATGACAATATTGTAGAAACATCTTGATAATGGTTTTTTATTTCCGCAGCAAGTTTATCATCTGTTAGAATAAAAATACGCACACCATTATCATAATATTTCTGCACAACTTCCATTGTCCCACCATTTTGCATCAAAAGAGCAACTGGTGCAATTTTCTGTAGTTCTATAATATGTTGTATATATTTATCCCAAGTGTTTGGAATACTACCAAATAAATATAATGCTTGTCTTGTGCAAAAAGATTCTTCATTTGAAAAACATGGCAAGTAAAAAAACTTAATATGTGGTATTAAAATTGGATTTGCTTTAATCATTGGAATAAAATCCGATGCAAAATTATATGGCACTTCAAATTTATTCATATACTTCACCTCAAACTTATGAACCATTTACAGTCTTATGAGTAGGTCTGCATCGAGCCGTCTCAAAGAAACTACAGTAATCACCATCGTACCTTACTAAATAAGCAACACCAGAATCTCCAGAATCAATACCTCTTCTTGATTTTTCTACAAACAGACAACGATATACTTTGTCTAAATTCGGCGTATATGTTTTTTCAACCCATTTGCCTTCTTCATTCTTTTGAATTCTGAATGGTTTAAAATCAATACTTGAACCAGGAATTAATTCATCTGGATAAACCTTTCTAAATAAAATTAAATTAGAAAGCACTTCCTTAACTGCACGGCTATTACTCAAACAAGATGCATCCATCCATAACCTGCCAAGAGAATTAATTGCCAACTGAATTGTCATTAATCCAATAACGTCATATCTTTTTGCAATTGCATCCAAATCCTTACTGTCTACAACTAGCTGAAGCCAGAAATTATCATTAGTTCCATTAGAAGTTGTAATCTTGAATGTATCTACTAAGAATGTTGTAATTCCATCTCTTTGAATATGTTTTTTAATAATACGACAAGTTAGTTTTGAATCTGCATCGGATAAGGCAACCATTTTAATTTGCTTTGCGTAATTCTTGCGCCAATACTCCCTTGCCTTTTTAATCATCTCTCTGTCTTCATCGGTAAGCTTTCCACTTGCTAATTTTTTCTTTGGAAGCTTTTGATAGTCAAAATAACGTGATAGAATCCAAATCAAAAAACCAATCTTCATGTCTGAGATTCCCATTTCGTTACTTACAATTAAAATCTTTTCTCCCTTACTGACAAGAGCCATAAGAATACCGATCATAAACGTTGTTTTACCAACACCACTGTGCGCTCCAAAAGCACTTAAAGTCCCATTCTTTAGGCCAAGGATATTGTCCGACAAGAATGGGAAAATTGAAATTTTATTTCCGTTTGCATCCAATCCAGCTTCTGCAAAACTTACGCCAACTTCCTCTCCAGATTCAAGTCCATCAATAAATGCCTCATCAAAATCAATATATCCTTCACCAATAATTTTGTTTGAAGATACTGTTCCAAGTACACTTAGTTGACTTTCATAAAAATCAAGAACTTCTTGTGATGTAAATTTTTCAAACAATTTATATGGAACAACTGATTTTCCATTTTCTAGAGTAACTGGTTCCAAAAGATTAAATCCCTTGTCAGCAAGTTTAAGGCAAACATTGCTTTTATTTAAGTTATCTAGAAAAACATCAAAGTTTTTATCATTACAATTATCAATTACTTTTTGTACTGCTTGCCATCCACCAAATTCTTCGAACTTTTCCTTTACTTCATCTGTGGTGTTTGTTAATACAGTAATCTCATCAGCAACAGTACAGCCTCTATCTCTTAAACTCTTTAATACGGAGAATAATAATCTACCATCTTTTGTAATATAATCAGTAGTTTTTAGCATGGAATCATCAATAAGAAGCAAGTCACCAGCAATACATCCAATTGTGTTTCCCTCAATTTCTCTACGTTTCTCTAATAGTGCGTGGTCATATTTTTCCCATACTCCAGCAATAAAATCTTGTTGAATACTCAATTAGGTCACCTCATCTTCAAGTTCGCTTAACCCTCTACGTTTCTTTTTTGTAGAAACCACAGGCTCATACATTTCATAGTTTACAGTAATTTTTGTAGGTTCTGTTTTCTTTTCTACTTTATAATCATGTAAACTATTCTTCAAAATCGCAGACAAATAACGAATACGGGCATATTCTGTGCCATTTGTCCGTTCCATTTTGCTTTTAATGTAATCCTTATTCTCTTGCAAATAAGCAAGGATCTTTTCATCATTGGCAAGTTTATTCCAAAGAATCCATTCCGTAAATAAAATACTGTTTTGGACTTCATAGCCAAATATATCACAAAGCTCATAATATACTGCGTCTCTTTTTGCTTTTCTTGCCGCAGAAATTTCCTTTTGTTTTTCCTGTTCTCTTTCTGTTTCTTTCTTCTGTTCTTCTTTTGCTTTTTTTGCATCTTCTTTTTCTTTTTGAAGATCATTATTTCTTTTAATTATCGCAAGATAATGTTCTTCATTGCAATAATAAGAGTTTTTCTTATTTTGATCTTTATATGCTACATTTTTTTCAATATATGTTCCACAATATTTGCATTTTACCTTCACGTTATCACCACCTATAAAAAAATAAGGGGAGGTCGCCCTCCCCCGTTATCATTAGGCTAGAGCCTTTAGAATTTCCTTTAGAGTATTCTCGTCGTGAATATCTGCAAGCTTAGAGCCATTTAGGATTCCCTTAATAACCTTCTTAGTTGCTGCATCTGCATCTCTAAACTTTGGACGAATCTCAGCCTTTACAGCATCTTCATCAAAATCACTGTCGATATCTTCATCCTCGTCGAATAGGTCAAAAGGTGCCTCGTCTTCATTTTCAACCTGCTCGTTCATTTCGTCGATCTCTTCATCTGGAAGAACATCATCCTCTTCAACGGGTGCTGGCTCCTCATCTACCTTAGACTTCTTTGTAGCTCTCTTTGCCTTTGCAGGAGTACCATTAGGATGTTTACTCTGCTCCTCTAGTGCATCTCTAACTGCCTTGATAAAGTTCTCGGCCCCAAAATCTACCTTTGCTACAATATAGGGGAAATGGCTCTTACAATCAACTGCATTTTCAGTATCAGCAAAAACCATTACTCTCTTACGATCTGCAAGCTGACCAACCTTGTTCATCTTCTTAGTAAAAGCATTCTTCTTTTCCTCTACGTTATCAACAATGTTTTCGTTATAGCACATCGCAACGAGATTTACCTTATCTTTTAGAGCGTTATAATACTTATTATCAAGATTACAAGTTAACTGCTCAAACTGAATCTTGGTGATAACATCTTCCTTTAGCTTGGTCTTTGTGTGACCAACAAGTAATAGTGAATAACCAGCATCCTGTAGCTTCATGATCTGATTAAGCATTAGATCACAAGCCCTACTCTCTCCCTTTTGGAATCCCTTGTATGCCTGTGAAATACTCTTTGCTCTATCGTTGATGTCACAAGTCTTGTTCCACTCTGCCACAACATGGTTTTCTGTAATACGTGCAAACTCATCCATTGAGTCAATTGCTACAAACTTCGTATAAGGGTACTCTTCTTTGTTCTCACAAAGTTCCTTTGTAATCTCAGTAAATGTCTTAAAGTCTGGTGCAACATCACCGAATGCATCATCAATATGCTTTGGCTTATTCTCAACGCCACAAGTAATAATAAACGTACCTTCATTGCTGCCAGTAATTATCTTACCAATTTCATATACCATTGTTGTCTTACCTATACCACCAATTCCGTTGATGATATAGCTGTAATCTTCAAAATTCTTACTTAATCTATATGTGTGCCCAAATTTTCTTGCCATTATTTATTCCTCCATTAATTTCATATTATAAAGGGAGAAATTAATCTCCCTTATAGATCATCATCTTCATCGAAAAGATCCTTTGCCTCGTCTGCTTTAAAAGGCTTCTGCTTTAAGTCATCGACTGAATACATGGTTGTCTCAGAACCAGAAGTAAAACCTCTACCTGGCTTTCTAATTCTAATCTCCTGAATCTTATCTCCGAACATGCTACCGCCAGCATCTCTAATTGCATCTTCTAATGTAATGATACCAAAATCGATCATTTCCTTTGTATCATCAGAAAGATCATCATATGTTACATCAATTCTCTGAGCTCCATCAATCTGCTCACATTCAAGAAACATTCTGCGAACAGTATCGTCTTCAAACTTATCAAAAATCTTTTTCCATCCCTTGATTTGATTTTTTCCCTTGTCGTCAGTTCCAAATCTCATTGCAAGAGTAACTGGGCAGAACCAAGACTTCTTCGTATTATTGTCATAAAATGGAGTATATCCGAAAACAGTTGCCTTACCAGTTTCATCATAATCGCTACAATCCATCGCACCTTCTGTGTAATGAAGATTGATATTAACAGTGCTTTTAAATTCACTATCATCATCAACTCTATAAATCTTAGTAACTTCATACACTGAATAATATCTATCAGTCTTTGCACTATATGTATATGTCACGATTCCATTAACTTTAAATTTTACGTTCTTAATCTTTTCAGAATTAACTACTCTATTTGCATACTCACAAAACTCAGTTGCAGCCAAGAAATGATGTCTCTTCTTCTTTGATGCCTCAAGTCCCTCTGTATCTTCGTTATTCTCCAGCTCTTGACGATGGCTGAAAGTATCTAGATCCACTGTATAAATAAGATTTCCATTCATCTTATCAATCATTGCAGGATCATTTCTCTTACTCCAGGGAATTTGAATCTTTTCTCCCTTTTCGCCATTTTCTCCTTTAGTAAAACCATAAATCATATTCTTATTTTCATCTTGCCAACGACCTGCATTAATTTCTACTAGATGTCTATTACTACCAGCTACTACATTAAAACGTAGCTTTTCGGTCATCCAGCCGCTATCATAATTTGTTACGGTGAATCCCTTCCACTTCTCTGAATCTTTAATTGGCTTTAGATAGCCAACGAAACTAAATGTATTTGCCATAATTTTATTTCCTTTCTTTAATTTTGTATTGTTTAATGATAAATAAAAAAGCGTTCATCTTGAAACGGGTCATACAATTCATAATAATCTTCTATGCTGTTGCCACACCATAATTGTTTCGTTTCAGTTTCACATCTATTGCAATATAATATATCATATATTTGATCTTGATCGATTTTATATTCCATATCTATGTAGTGAATCTGTCCGCATTCTGTACATTGAAAATAGTGATTTTTCCTCATAAACTTCGCTTCACGTCCAGATCGACATTTCGCTTCCTCCCTTCTTACGATATAATAAGAGTACTCGTTTAACTGTGCTCTTATTATACCATACAAAATTATTTTTGTCAAGCCCCCTTGACAATCACAATCGTCATGTCTTTTCCTTTAACAATTACCTTAGAATTTTCAATATTGTATCCAACAACCTCATTATCCCCTATATAAATCGATTGTCCTTTACAATGAAATCCAAAACCTTTTTGTGTCTCTGGATCAAACTTCATTTGAATATGTTGACTACCAAAAAATCTGTGCTTCGTATAGATATCAACATATTCTCCCCTCATTTGTTCTAGCGCATCTGTTAATTCTATCATATCTCCCGCCCCTTTTACATTAGTTATACAAATATATTAACATATTTACCCATGATATGCAAACGTTTGTTTGGTAATTTCCTGTAATATCTTAATTAATTTTGTACTGTTCCGTTTTAAAATATAAGCAATACAATCAAATATATTGCTCATATTTCATGCAAATATTGTCTACCCAATAATCACCAAATCCATATTTCTTGGCAAGACTTTCTCCTTGCTTAGTTTTTAAAAATTCCCTAAGCCCTAAATTTTTCTCTTTCATACCTAGTTGAAGATAGTGCCAAAGACCACTGCTTTGGATATTCTTCATAGTAAGTCCTGGAATATCTAAATAATCTCTAAACATTTGTATTCTGCGGTAAAAGTAACGAAATCTACTATCTGGTGTATCAACTCCACGTGCATTTGCTCTTTCTTTATAGATTCTCCCTTTGCCATTTACTTCGATTATTTTAGCAGATTCTCCATAACTCATGATCTCTTCTTCTGCAAATGCTTTTGGAAGAAGCTCTTTTAAATTATTAGTCATTTTATACTCTTTTCCATTAACAAATAATATATCCCCTTGAACACATTCTTGTGAAACAGAGAATATATCATTCATACTTGGCCCAGCAATTCCTTCCCATAGAAGTTCTACTATTGCCTTATCTACCCAATTAAGGAGTTGTGATTCAATGTCATCTAAATCTTCTCTTGTAAGTAAAATTTTTGCATCTTTGTCTACAAGCCCTACCATGTCTGCCTTTTCAATTAATTCATATGCATTTGATCCGATGCCGTTCTTTACAAAACGAGAATAATGCTTAAGAATAACGCAATAATTTAATAATGAATTAATTGATTTTGCCTTGAATCTAGCAAACATATCAATGATTTCATCTTTTGTAAAATCTGATGCGTCTTTACCAAATTCTATTTCAAATGGTTCGGTTTTTCTTAATATAGCATAGAGACTAGTCTCTGCTATTACTTTGCTTCTTAAATATTCTTTTATAAAACTTTCTTTTTGTTCTTGATTATACATCCCCTTCGTCACTCCTTATGGTTACATTATAACAATACAAATTTAATTTGTCAATTATCATTATACTAGATCGTCCAAAATTTTGGCTGCTCTTAGCGTTGATTCATTATCAACTTCGGTATAAATTTTTGTGGTTGCAATATTAGCATGACCCAATTGGCTTGATACCAGATAAATATCTTTTGTTTTTTTATATAAATTCGTTGCGCATGTTGCTCTAAGTTTATGTGGCGTGATGTTTTTATTGATATTTTGAGTATATTTTTTC
>ERZ1034723.459-NODE-459-length-22039-cov-4.700600_pt1 | contig 22039 bp, 16 predicted proteins | sample MGYA00520637_ERZ1034723 | MGnify/ENA primary metagenome ERZ1034723 (study PRJEB33766, sample SAMN09781719) | gut metagenome | biome: gut microbiome | host: Homo sapiens | place: Madagascar | study: EMG produced TPA metagenomics assembly of the PRJNA485056 data set... | reverse complement strand
TTCAGCTTCCTCTTGCTGGCGACGCATAGCGGGAATAAGGAAAAAGGCACAGTAAATAAAGGAAAGCAGCACGATTGCGCCGCCGCCGAGACCTATATAAGCGATGGAAGCATGCGTGCAGATAAGTCCGCCCAGATAGCTGCCGCTGCCGATACCCAGATTATAAATACCGGAGTAAATCGACATAGCTACAGCGGAGGTGCTCATAGTAGTTGTGCGCAAAAGCTCTGCCTGGCCTATAACGTTGAAGGCGGTAACGAAAATGCCCCAGATTGCGCAGAGAAGCACCAGCAGATAATGATTGATGCTTACGGGGTAGAGCAGCAGCAAAACAACTGCAACGCCAAGTACGGTGATGCGGAAGAAGTGATAGCGGCATTTATCGTACCATTTGGAAAAGGCTGCGCTGCCCAAAAGTCCGGCAGCACCGAAAATAACCAAGGTGATGGTTATCCAGGCATCATCCATCATCGCAATCTGCTTCAGGTAAGGCTCGATATAGCTGTAGGCAGTGTAATAGCCGGTGGGGAGTAAAAAGGACATCATATAGAGGCCGATGAGCACAGGATTTTTCAGCATTACCGGCAACTGCGAAAGCGTAAACGGTTCGCTTTTTTCCAGCTTGGGGAAAACAAAGAACATATAGGCCAATACGATGAAGGCCAAAACGGCGATGCACATAAAGGCCATGCGCCAGCCGACGTAAAGGCCGATGATGCGGCCTAGGGGCAGGCCGACGATAATGGCGATGGCAGTGCCGGTGACTATCATGCTCATAGCTAGTGCCTTAAATGGACCGCTTACAAGACGCACGGCAATCGGCGAGGCGACCGACCAGAAAATCGAGTGGGCAAAGGCTACGCCGATACGCGAAAGCAGCAGCGTCCAAAAGCCGGTGGCGAAGGCGGAGGCTACATGCGATATGGCGAACAGGCTGATGGTGGCCAGCAAAAGCTTGCGCAGCGGATAGCGGGAAGCGGCAATCATCAGCGGCAGGCTCATGAGCATTACGACGTAGGCGTAAATGGTAATCAGCATGCCTGCCTGTGCTTCCGTCATGCGGAAATCTTCGGCGATATCCGTTAAAAGGCCTATGGGCATAAATTCCGATGTGTTAAAAATAAAAGCGGAAACGGTCATGCCGATTAACGGCAGCCATTCGCGGGTAGTTATTTTGTTTTCCATATATATAAAGCACCTGACTTTCATTCTATAAAATTGCGGTGAATATTATAGCACAGCATATTTGTGTGCTACAAGCAAAAAGATTGTAAATTATTTGTTGCGGGATGGTGCGGAGGTTTTCTTTGAAAAGGACTGTCGTTAAGGGGCAAAAACAGTAAAGGCGTTCTACTTAAGTACGGTAGAACGCCTTTAATTATAATATTAATTTTAGTTTATGGTTGCTGCTCAGCTTGCAAAGCTTCAACTTGTTCAATCGGGAGAGAAGTAGCCTTGGCGATATCCTGCACAGAAAGGCCCATGCTGAAAAGACGCTTAGCAGTAGCAATGTTGGCATTTGCTTCGCATTCAGCAATGCCTTCACGCCTTTTATCTAATAAACGTGCTTCCATAAGCATAAATTCCCGCCTTACTTTTGTATCTAATTTGAGATGGCTGATTTCATCGTCAATTTGCTTGGTGAAATCAGTATTAGAGTGGTTAAGCTTCTTCTTTCAGCTTCTCCACATCAGCGAGAGATAAACCGGAAAGTTCCGTGATTTCCTGCAGAGAATAGCAACCTTTAGCCAGCATGAGCTTAGCGACTTTAAGTTTATGTTCAGCTTCGCCCTTAGCAAGACCGATAGCTTCGCCTTCAGCAAGGCCCTCAGCTTTACCTTCACGCCGTTCATCTAACAAACGTGCTTCCATAAGCATAAATTCTCGCCTCACTTTCGTATCTAATTTGAGATAGCTGATTTCATCGTCAATCTGCTTGGTAAAATCAGTAGTTACAATGTGGTTGTTTACATAATCATAAAAGCTCTTGATGTCTTTAGAAATATCGCCATGCGTACCTTTTGTGTTTAAAATCATGGTTGTCGCTTCATCAGGAAGCTCCAACTCCCGATTTTCCAGACAACATTTTTTAAAGGTATAGACATAATTACCCCGTTCAAAGAAATCAAAAACGCAGATAAAAATAATAAATGTCGGCGGCAGCAGGTCATACGGCTGTCCCTTCTGCAGCAAATCAATGTCAAGCAGCGCCTGATAATAGCGTGAGCGCTTGGGCAGGACGTAGGTATCCGTATCGGGATTTTTATTGTTTTTCACCTGCATCTCCAGATTATAATGCGTGTTTTTATCATCCGCTACGATGATATCAAGGCGTATGCCGCGGCTGGTGTACTCAGGCTCAAGCGTCTTTTCTGCCTCCAGATAGTTGATATCCGCAATTTCTATCTGCAGCAGCTCCTCCAGCAGATGCTTGCAGATGCGCTTGCGCGACATAACCTTCTTGAAGATGAAGTCGCTTTGGATTGTCAGGTTTGCAAATTTTGTTGCCAGGTCTTGCATGGTTTTTCTCCTTTCATTTTAACACAGATAAAGTAAAAAATACATAAGCAGTTGCAAAGCGCCTAAAAAACAAAAAAGAGCAGTACCATGACGATAAAAAATCGTCAGTTTGTACTACTCTTAGAATGTACCAGATAAAAATAAATGGCCTTGCTTAAGCTTCTGCAGAAAAGATGCATCTGCAGGATATACTGCTTATTTAATTGTCCGCAGGTAAATGAGCCGGATGCGTAAGCTTACTTGCGGTTTTGAAGAACTTAATTTAAGTGTACTTGAAATGGAAGGGAATGTCAAGGGAGTAGGGGGGGCACACCGCCCGCAGCCCTTTTTTGCATGCGCTTTACCTCTGCCCAAAAATCATCCGTTTGGCAACAAACTTTTCACAAAAAATATGTATCACTATTTGTCAATAGCCCATATTTAGTGTATAATAAAGTAGAGAGTATGTGTGCGGACACAGTATCAAATTCAATTTCTACATTTGTACGGAAGAATGTAAAATAAAAAATGGAGGTGTATTTTTTTTGGGTAAATTTCAACATAAGGTCCAGATTATCCCGCTTGGTGGTTTGGGCGAAATTGGTAAAAATATGACGGTATTCCGTTACGGGGACGACATGATCCTGATTGATGCAGGCCTGATGTTCCCTGAAGACGATATGCTCGGCATTGACTTGGTTATTCCCGATATTACATATTTGGTTGAGAATAAAGATAAAATTAAGGGTATCTTTCTGACACATGGTCACGAGGACCATATCGGTGCGCTGCCCTATGTTATGAAACAAATTGATTGTCCCGTTTATGGTACCGCACTTACTCTGGGTATTTTGCAAGGTCGCTTGAAGGAAAACGGTGTAGGCAACGAAAACCTGCACGTAGTAAAACCCGGTGACAAGATTAACGCCGGTGCCTTTAAGCTTGATTTCATCCGCGTAAACCACAGCATTCCCGACGCTGTTGCTATCGCGATTACTACTCCTATCGGTGTTATCATCCACACCGGTGACTTCAAAATCGACCACACTCCTGTTGACGGACAGGTTATGGAATTCAATAAATTTGCCGAGTACGGCGACCGCGGTGTACTGTGCCTGCTGGCAGACAGCACCAACGCCGAGCGCCCGGGCTTCACTCCCAGCGAGCGCATGGTAGGCCAGACCTTTGACGAGGAGTTCCGCTATGCTAAGCACCGTATTATAGTAGCAACCTTCTCCTCTAACGTACATCGTATCCAGCAGGTTATTGATACTGCTGTGAAGTACGACCGTAAGGTAGCAGTTATCGGCCGCAGCATGGTGAATGTTGTAAATATCGCTAAGGAGCTGGGTTATCTGAAGGTTCCCGAGGGCGTTTTGATTGATATTGACGAAACTCATAACTATACGCCGGAAAAGGTTGTTATTATCACCACCGGCAGTCAGGGCGAGCCGATGAGCGCGCTCACCCGTATGGCTATGAATGACCATAAAAAGGTTGATATTATGCCCGGTGATACAGTAATTATTTCTGCTACACCGATTCCGGGCAACGAAAAGCTTGTTTCCCGCACTATCGACCATCTGTACAAGCTGGGCGCGGATGTTATTTATGAAAAGAGCAACGGCGTCCATGTTTCCGGCCACGCCAGCCAGGAGGAAATCAAGATGATGCACAATCTGGTGCGTCCGCGTTTCTTTATGCCTGTGCATGGCGAATACCGTCACCTGGTTAAGCATTCTAACTTGGCTAAATCCCTCGGCATGCCGGCAGACCACATTGTTATCGGTGAAAACGGCAGCGTTATCGAGCTGACCAAGAGCAGCATTACCATTAACGGCAAGGTGCCTGCAGGCAAGGTGCTGGTTGACGGCTTGGGTGTCGGCGACGTAGGCAACATCGTACTGCGCGACCGCCGTCAGCTTTCTCAGGACGGTATCATGATTGTTGTTGTAACCATCGACAAGGAATCCTGCCATGTGGTTTCCGGTCCGGATATTGTTTCCCGCGGCTTTGTTTATGTACGTGAGGCTGAGGACCTGATGGACGAAGCTCGCGATAAGGTGCAGGCTGCGCTGGATCGTTGTGAGGAAAACAATGTTTCCGAATGGTCCGCAATCAAGTCTACGGTACGTGATTCTCTGGGACGCTTCCTGTTCGAAAGAACCCGTCGCCGTCCGATGATTCTGCCGATTATCATGGAAATCTGATAGCTTTCAGTGATTAGTGATTAGTTTTTGGTGAACGGTTGTCGGCAGTCAGCTGATAAAGGATGACTGCCGGCAGCTGCGATTTTAGGAGTTGTCTTATCTTGCGCAAGGAAAGAAGAAGGAAGCAACAGAATAGAAGCTACTCGCGCCCTGTCGGCGTTGTCTGCCTGCTTATGGGTCTGCTGTTTGCAGCCGCTCTTCTTATGACGGCTGAGGACGATGTGATGCATTATGCTTATCTGGTGGAGCTGCATCTGCTGGGTAAGGGTGTCTTTCTGCTGCCTTTGGCTTTCTTTGCTGCGTCCTGGCAGCTGCTTAGAGGACAATTTGGTGTTTTTAACAAGAGAACATTAATTTTTACTTTGGTGACGCTGTGCCTTACAGGCACAGCTCATCATGTTTTTGTGCCTGTTGGCTCTGAGCTGGAGCCTTCGCTGATAGCGGATGGCGGCGGTCTTATAGGCGGCCTTTTGCTGAAGCTGCTGCGTTCCTTTGCCGGTGATGTGACGGTTTACGTCATTCTGGCTTTAGGCTGGCTGTGGCTGCTTGGCCTGGTGCTGCCGCTGCGCAAATGGTGGGAGCTGTGGCAGGATTACCTGACCTCCGATGAGATTACGCTGGTGCGTCCCGACGACAAGGTGAGGGAGGAGCGTGTGCATCCGGAGCCTGCGGTAAGAGCTGTGTTCAAGCGCAAGAGTGCCGCGCCTCAACAGCATGCCGCTCCCGCGGATAATGTTATCAGCAACTATACCAGTCCCGAGTTTGATGCCTTCAACGAGGGCGTGCAGAAGAAAAGTGCTTTCAGAAGCATTTTAGGCTTTACCAAAAACAAGAGTGTTTACGAAAAATCACCTTTAAAAGAGGAAATAGAGCGTGACCCGGTGCAGCTGCCCGAATGGGAGCAGTCCAAACCCGAGGTCATTGTAAGACCGATTATCAATTATGACGATGATTACGAGCCGGACAGCCGCTTTCTGGATGATGCGGAGCCGCCGGCTGCCGAACCCGAGCCTGAGCTTGAGCCGGAGCGTCCTGCTTCCGTAATCCGCAATACCTATCGCGAGGAGCGGGTACCTGCGTTTTCCGAGCCTGCCAAGGCGGAGCCGCAGCCTGAGCCCGAACCGGAGAAGCCGGCCGTAACGATTTTTGACAGCGCAGATAAAATTGCCGCAGCAGCACCTGCTCCGCAGACCGCAGCAGCATATGAGCCTGAAGCGCAGGCCGCGAGCAGCTATCAGCTGCCCCCGCTGGAGCTTCTGGATACGCCGAAGGCCAGTGACCCGTCCACCTATCAGAAGGACATCATGGACCAATGTGCGGTGCTGGAGCAGACTTTGGCAGACTTCAAGGTGCGCGCCAGAGTTGTTGCCGTAACGCGCGGACCGTCGGTTACCCGCTTTGAGCTGGAGCCTGCGGCAGGCGTGAAGGTAAGCTCGGTGGTGAACCTGGCGGATGATATTGCTCTGCGTCTGGCTGCGCCCGGTGTGCGTATCGAAGCGCCGATTCCCGGCAAATCCGCCATCGGCATCGAAGCGCCGAATACGAAGAACGATCCAGTGTGCTTCCGTGAGGTTGTGGAGGCAGGCAGTGTACGCAATGCCAAGGAGCATCTGTGCATCGGTCTGGGCAAGGATATCAGCGGTGATATTATTTCCGCCGACCTTGCGAAAATGCCGCACCTTCTGGTAGCAGGCTCCACAGGCTCCGGTAAATCGGTGTGCATCAATACGATTATCGCCGGTCTTTTGTACCGTGCTACCCCGGACGAGGTTAAACTGATTCTTGTCGACCCTAAGGTCGTAGAATTGTCTAATTACAACGGTATTCCGCATCTGCTGACACCTGTTGTAACCGAGCCGAAAAAGGCAGCCAGCGCGCTGCACTGGGCGGTAGCGGAAATGGAGCGCCGTTATAAGGCGTTTGCCGACAGCCGTGTGCGTGACATCAAAACCTATAACGCACAGGCCGCAGAAAAGATGCCTTATATCGTAATCATCATCGACGAGTTGTCAGACCTGATGATGGTAGCCAAGGTTGATGTGGAGGATGCCATCCTGCGTCTGGCACAGAAGGCCCGCGCTGCCGGTATCCATCTGATTCTGGCAACCCAGCGTCCGTCCGTAGATGTTATTACAGGCATCGTCAAGGCGAATATTCCTTCACGTATTGCTTTCGCCGTATCCTCGCAGACAGATTCGCGCACCATTATTGATATGGGCGGTGCCGAAAAGCTGCTGGGCAAGGGCGATATGCTCTTTTACCCCATGGGCTACAACAAGCCCGTGCGTGTGCAGGGTGCCTTCGTCAGCGATGATGAGCTGAATAAAATAGTAGATTTCATTATCAAGCAGTCCATTCCTGTAAATTACAGCGAAGAAGTAACAGAGCAGGAGCTGGAATGTGATAATAAAGGCCATAATGCCGAGGATGCAGGCTCCAATGCGCCTGCAGAGGATGAGCTTTTTGAGGATGCCCTGAGCCTTGTGCTGGACATGGGGCAGGCATCAAGCTCCATGCTGCAGCGACGCTTCCGCATAGGCTATACGCGTGCGGCGCGTTTGGTAGATACCATGGAGGAGCTGGGCATTGTCGGTCAATCCGTAGGCAGCAAGCCACGAGAGGTTATAATGTCGCGTAAGGAAGCGGAGGAACGCTTCCTGCGCCGTGAATAAGCGGAGGTGCAGGCGAAATGGATGATAAGGAAAAGACTGTCGGCGCAATTTTGAAAGAAGCAAGACTGGCTAAGGGTATCTCTCTTGCTGATGCCGAAAAGGCTACCAGTATCCGCAGCCGTTATCTGCAGGCTGTAGAAAATGACGAATATGACAAGACTCCGGGCGAGGTTTTCCTGAAGGGAATAATCCGCAACTACGGCAATTATCTGGGACTGAACGGTCCGGAGCTTGTTAATGAATATAAAGCAAGTGCTGCCGGTATGGCGGCAGAGGCTGTACGCAGCCAGGGTATCCGTGAGGTGGAAAAGGTCCGTCTCAACATCCAGCTGAAGGATAAGCGTGATATCGGCAGCGGTACAGGCCGCTTTGAAATGCCGGGTTTGCCGAAGCTGCCGATGAAGCAGTGCCTGGCAGGCTTAGCAGCGGTAGCGGTGCTCACGGCAGGCTATTTTGCTATTCCCGCTACCATTAACTATTTTAAAAATATGCCTAAGGAAGAGGCAAAGCAGACCGAGCAGGTTAAGCCTGAAGCTAAAGCACCCGCAGTGCTGGACAAGGTTACTGTTGACCTGGAGGCCGAGGGTGACTGCTGGCTGGAGGCAAGTGCCGACGGCAAGGAGCTTTTTGCCGGCATTCTGCATGCTAAGGAAAGCAAGCATTTCGAGGCTAAGGATAAGCTGATTATCAAATATGGCAATATCGGCGTTGTACGCATTAAGGTGAACGGCGAGGCTGTTGACCTGAAGGGCGAGCATGGCGTGGCTGTCAAGACCTATCTGCGCAACGCTCCCGCACAGCCTGCAGCCGCAGCTAAGGCAGAGGAGGCTGCACCGCAGCCTGAAGCCAAGGCCGCACCTGCTGCTGCAGTAGAGGAAGCAGCACCGCAGCCCGCTGCAGCCGCACCTGCGCCGAAGGCAGAGGAACCGAAGCCGCAGGCTGAGGTTAAGCAGGCGGAGCCGCAGCAGCCACAGGCTGCCGGCGAAGCGAAGGCCGATAAGAAGAAATAATAATTTGTTCAGGAGTTTTTAATGAAACAGTTTTTACCAATTTCCGCTCAAGAAATTGCCGAGCGTGGCTGGGAGCAGATTGACTTTCTGTTTATCAGCGGCGATGCTTATGTAGACCATCCCTCCTTCGGTCCGGCAGTAATCTGCCGTGTACTGGAGGCGCAGGGCTACAAGGTAGCTATGCTGTGCCAGCCGCGTTGGGATAAAGCAGAATATATGGCAGAGCTGGGCAAGCCGCGACTGGGCGTGCTTATTTCCGGCGGCAACCTTGACTCCATGCTGTGCCGTTATACGGCAGCCAAGAATGAGCGTTCTGTCGACAAATATACCGCAGGCGGTGCGGTGGGACAGCGTCCCGACCATGCTACGGCCGTTTATGCGCAGCTCGTCAAAAAGCTGTGGCCGGATATGCCTGTAATTATTGGCGGCATTGAAGCCAGCCTGCGCCGTTTTGTGCATTTTGACTACTGGGAAAACAAGCTGATGCCTTCTATTCTGGAGGCCAGCGGTGCGGACCTTTTGGTTTACGGCATGGGCGAAAAGCAGATTATGGAAATTGCCGATTATCTGGCAGGTGGTGCTTCTGCCGAGGATATGCATTACATCCGCGGCACGGCCTATATGTCCGACACTTTGCCTGATGAGGAATATGTGGAGCTTCCCGACTGGAAGGCTATCAAGGACGACCGCAAGGAATTTGCCAGAGCCTTCAAGCTGCAGAGCAAGGAGCAGGACCCGTTCTACGGCAAGCCGGTAGTCCAGAAGGGACAGAAGAAATATATCGTACAGAATCCGAACATCTTCCCGCTGACGATGGAGGAGATGGATGCTATATACGATTTGCCCTATATGCGTAACTGGCACCCGAGCTACGATGCCAAAGGCGGCGTGGCGGCGCTGGAGGAGGTTCAGTTCAGCTTAGTCAGCAGCAGAGGCTGCTTCGGCAGCTGTTCCTTCTGCGCTATTCATGCGCATCAGGGACGTATTATTCAGGCGCGCAGCCATGAATCTATTCTGCGTGAAGCAAAGCTGCTGATACAGCTTCCCGGCTTCAAGGGTTATATCCATGATGTCGGCGGTCCTACAGCCAACTTCCGCCATCCTTCCTGTGCCAAGCAGCTGAAATACGGCGTGTGCAAGGACAGACAGTGTTTGTTCCCCAAGCCGTGCCCCAATATTGATGCCGACCACAGCGATTATATAGCACTGCTGCGCAAGCTGCGCGCTTTACCGGGCGTCAAGAAGGTGTTTATCCGCAGCGGTATCCGTTATGATTATATGCTGGCGGATAAAAAGCAGGATTTCCTCGATGAGCTGTGCCGCTATCACATCAGCGGTCTGCTGAAGGTGGCGCCTGAGCATATCGCACCGCAGGTTCTGGCGCGTATGGGCAAGCCCGGCAAGGAAGTTTATCTGAAGTTTATGCGCCTTTATGCGCAAAAAAATAAAGAAATCGGCCTGCCGCAATATCTGGTGCCGTACTTTATTTCCAGCCATCCGGGCTGCACGCTGAACAATGCCATTGAGCTGGCAGAGTTTTTGCGTGACATCAAGCACAATCCGGAGCAGGTGCAGGACTTTATTCCTACTCCCGGCAGTGCGGCGACGGCGATGTATTATTCCGGCATCGACCCGGAAAGCGGCGAAACCGTATTTGTGGCCCGCAATCCGCATGATAAGGCAATGCAGCGTGCGCTGATGCAGTACCGTGCTCCGCGTAACCGCAAATTGGTGCTGGAGGCGCTGCAGAAGGCAGGCCGTATGGACCTCGTGGGCAGCGGACATAAATGCCTGCTGCATACCGAGCAGGAGCAGCGCGGCGGAGCGCGAGGCGCGAAGCGTGATGCATCTCGCGGACCGAAGCGTAATGCAACCCGCAGTACTGCTGGCAGTGGAGTGCGTAATGCAGCGCGCAGTACCGCTTCAGGCAGTACCGGTGGAAAAAGGCGTGAGGATAAGCGCCGCAGATAGTAACGGAGGGATGAGATGATCCGTTGTATCTTTTTAGTGCTGATTTTGGCCGGAATACTGACGGGAGGCTGCGGTGAGCAGCCTGCTCCTGTACAGAACGCAGGGGCAAAAACCGTTATCCTGTATTCCGAGCTTGATAATAAATTTACTGAAAATCTGGTTGATGCCTTTAACAAGGAAAATAAGGCTAAGCTGCAGCTGAAGGCTATTTACGAGCTGAAGCCCGGCGGGGAGCTGCCGGACGTTGTGCTGGCCGAACAGCGCACGCTTGCCGGCCTGAAGCGTCAGGGAAGGCTGAAGCCTGTGGCCTTTGCCGATGGCGACAGACTGCCGCAGAAGTTCCGTGACGCGGATTTAAGCTGGTACGGCGTTTTCTATGATCCGATCGTTTTTCTGGTCAACCAGCAGTACGCCCGTACTGTCGGCCAGGCCAATATCTGCAGCTGGCAGGATTTGGCAGGGAAAGAGCAGCTGCGCATTGCTTTGGAAAATTTATCCGACAGCAACAGCACGCAAAACTTTCTGGCAGGTCTGGCAGACCGCTTCGGCGAGGATGAATCGCTGGAGTATTTAGGCAATATCAACCGCTTTATCGGGCAATATTCCAAGTTTCCCTTTACGCCTGTGCGCATGGCGGCGGTAGGTGATGCGGATGTGGCGATTACCAGACAAAGCTACGTTTTTAAATATCTGGAAAATAAATTTCCCGCTTATGTTGTCTATCCCAAGGAAGGCACGCCGGTAAATCTTTTCTGCGTAGGCCTGTTTAAGAATACTGCAGATGATTTGCAGGGCCTGAAGGTTATGGAATGGCTTTTGACAAGCGAGCAGGTGCAGGCGATAGCGCAGGAAAATGCTACAGGCTATCTGTTCCTGTTCCCGCGCGGCTTTGATGCGGCTGCCGCCGATGCCGATAAAATCTGGCTTAACAGCAGCTATCTGGAGCCTGTTAAGCAGGACGGCCTGACAAATAAGTGGCTGAGTAAGGTTAGATTCAGTAAATAGTGAATTAGATTATAATGATTTATGCTCTTGCTTGCTGTCCCGACAGCTTGGGTGAGGGCAGCAGGTTTTGGAGGTAAAGAATGAAAATAGGTATGGTCAGCCTCGGCTGTCCCAAAAATCTGGTAGATTCTGAAGTTATGCTGGGTATTATCAAGGATAAGCAGCTGGAGATTACCAATGATCCAGCAGATGCCGAACTGATTATTGTTAATACCTGCGGTTTTATCGAAAGTGCGAAGGAGGAATCCATCAGCACAATTTTACAAATGGCGCAATATAAGGAGGAGGGCAGCTGCAAGTATCTGATTATGACAGGCTGCCTCGGCCAGCGCTATGCAGACGAGCTTTTCGAAAGCATGCCTGAGGTAGACGCTATCGTCGGCACCGACAGCTTCACCGATATCGGTTGGGTTATCGACCAGGTGCTGGCAGGCAAGCGCGTAAAGCATCTGCAGAAGCTGGAAAGCAAAAATGTGCAGGCTCTGCCCAGAATGCTGACTACGCCTGATTACATGGCGTATCTGAAAATTGCCGAGGGCTGCGACAACTGCTGCTCCTACTGCATTATTCCGCAGCTGCGCGGTCCCTACACCAGCCGTCCTTATGATGAGGTTATGGCAGAGGCAAGAAGCCTTGCTGCTCACGGAGTCAAGGAGCTGATTGTAGTTGCGCAGGACACCACCCGCTACGGCGAGGACCTCACCGGCAAGCTGCTTTTGCCGCAGCTGCTGCGTGACCTCAACGAGCTGGAGGGCATTAAGTGGATTCGCGTTATGTACCTGTATCCCAACAATTTTACAGATGAACTGATTGCAGCCTTTGCTGAATGTGACAAGGTATGCAAGTATATTGATATTCCTCTGCAGCATGCCAGCGACAGACTGCTGGAAAGCATGAATCGCTATGATACACGCGCGCAGGTAGAGGAGCTTCTGGCCAAGCTGCGTGAGCGTATTCCGGGAATTACTATCCGCACTACCTTTATCGTGGGCTTCCCCGGTGAAACCGACGAGGATTTTGCGGAGCTGATGGACTTTGTTGAAAAGCAGCGCTTTGAAAACGCAGGAGTGTTCCAGTATTCCCAAGAGGAGGGCACTGTGGCGGGCGCTATGGAAAACCAGATTGAGCCTGAGGTTAAGGAAAACCGCTATCATGAGCTGATGGCGCTGCAGGCAGGTATTTCCGAAGAAATCCATCAGGAGCGCGAGGATGAGGAGCTGGACGTTATCGTCGAAGGCTTTGATGAAGAAAACCCCGCTCTTGCGGTAGGACGTTCCTATCACGAGGCACCAGATATCGACGGCAACATCTTTATCGAAAATGCCGCCGAGCTGAAGGTAGGCCAGATGGTAAGAGTGCGTATTCTGCAAGGCTTTACCTATGAAATGGTGGCAGAGCTGGTTTAAGAGCGTTGCTGTAAGAGTCAAAATAACCGGTGAGAGGGTGACAGCAGATGAAGGTTGAAATCATTACTACCGGGACGGAGCTGCTGCTGGGTGAAATTTTAAACACCAATGTGCAGTATTTATCCCGCAAGCTGAACAATATAGGCTTTGATGTTTTATATCACACTACGGTCGGAGATAATCCGGAGCGTATGCGCGCAGTGCTGGAGCAGGCCATGCAGCGTGCCGATATCATCATTACCAGCGGCGGTCTGGGACCGACGCGCGGTGATATTACCAAGGAGATGGTGATGGAGGTATGTCATACCGAAGGCTATCTCGATTTGGATACGTGGGGACGCATAGATGCATATTTTGCCAAGAAGGGCCTTTGCCCCTCGCAAAATAACGAAAAGCAGGCATATGTACCCATCGGGGCCGAGGTACTGCAGAACGATGTGGGTACCGCTCCCGGACTGTGGCTGGAATATAAGGACAAAATCTTCATTATGCTGCCCGGACCTCCGAGCGAGCTTACGGATGTGTGCGAAAAGCAGCTGCTGCCGCGAATGCTGCAGCGCTTCAGCGAGCACGGCATTATCATGTCGCGCACCTTGCATCTGCGCGGTATCGGCGAATCCATGGTAGCGTCCAAGCTTGACGAGCTGATTATGGCGCAGACGAATCCTACGATTGCGCTTTATGCCCGCTACGGAGAAATTCTCATCAGGCTTACGGCGAAGGCTGCCAATGACAAGGAGGCAGTCAAGCTGCTCGACGCTATGGAAGCCAAGGTACGCAAGAGCGTTGATAATTATATATACGGTGTGGATGATGCCACTCTGGCGGCCTGCTTAGGGCAAGAGCTGCTGAAGCAGGGCAAAACTATTGCTTTTGCGGAATCCTGCAGCGGCGGTCTTGCCAGCAGCCTGGTTACAGATGTGCCGGGCAGCAGCGAATATCTGCTGGGAAGCATCGTCAGCTACACTAACATGGCTAAGCAGAAGCTGCTTAATGTGCAGGCAGATACGCTGGCCAAATACGGCGCTGTCAGCCGCGAAACCGCCTGCGAAATGGCGCTGGGCGTGCGCAAGCAGCTGGGCAGCGATTATGGTGTGAGCATTACGGGCAACGCCGGACCGGGAGCTAGCGAGGGCAAACCGGTAGGCCTTGTATATATTGCCGTTGCTACTGACGACGTGGTATATTGTCAGGAGCACCGTTTCATGTCGACAAGAACAGAAAATAAGCTGAGAATAGCTCAGACAGCTATTTCCATGGCTATTGATAAATTATTAGAAGAAAAAAACAATACGGAGGATAAAAATTAATGACCATTCAAAAAGAGATGTTCGGCGAATTAGAGCTGGACAAAAAAATTGTAACTGCCCTGACTGACATGGGCTTCGAAGAGCCTTCTCCGATTCAGGCCGCTACTATTCCCCTGGTGCTCGAAGGTAACGACGTTATCGGCCAGGCACAGACCGGTACCGGCAAAACCGCTGCTTTCGGTATTCCTCTGGTGCAGGCAATTACCGACTTCAAGCATATTCAGGCGCTGATTATGACTCCGACCCGTGAGCTGGCTATTCAGGTTGCGGAGGAAGTAGGCAAAATCGGCCGCACCCGCCGCGTGCGTGCGCTGCCTGTTTACGGCGGCCAGCCGATTGAACGCCAGATCCGTGCGCTGCGCAACAATGTACAGATTGTTATCGGTACTCCGGGCCGTTTGATTGACCATATCAACCGCGGCACTATCCGTCTGGACCATATCAAATTCCTGGTACTGGACGAGGCCGACGAAATGCTGGATATGGGCTTTGTTGATGATATCGAAGAAATTATGCACAGCCTGCCGGTTGAACGCCAGACTCTGCTGTTCTCCGCAACCATGCCCCGTCCGATTCTGAGCCTGACCAAGAAGTACATGAAGGCGCCGAAGAATGTAACCATTTCCAAGGAAGAGCTGACTGTACCTCTGATTGAGCAATACTATTTCGAAACCAAGGATAAGATTGAAGGCCTGTGCCGTCTGCTGGACGCAGAAATCGACGGCAAGCTGATTATCTTCTGCCGTACCAAAAAGGGTGTTGACGACCTGTCTATCGCACTTTCCAGCCGTGGCTACATGGCTGAGGGCCTGCATGGCGACCTGAGCCAGAACCAGCGTGACCGCGTAATGAAGAAATTCCGCGAGGGCGCTGTTGATGTGCTGATTGCTACCGACGTTGCTGCCCGCGGTATCGACGTTGACAACATCACCCACGTTATCAACTTTGATATTCCGCAGGATCCGGAAAGCTACGTTCACCGCATCGGCCGTACCGGTCGTGCAGGCAACACCGGCGTAGCTATGACCTTCATCACTCCGCGTGAGTTCCGTCAGCTGAAGCTGATTGAGCGCACCGTCAAGACTAAAATCCAACGCCGTCAGCTGCCGACCGCTGCTAACGTTATCGAGCGTCAGCGCGACCAGATTATCAGCAAGATGCAGACTGTGCTGGAGCTGAACGCTTACCATGATTATATGCCGATTGCCGAAAGCCTGCTGGATGATTACAGCGCCGAAGAGGTTGCTGCCGCAGCTCTGAAGCTGATGCAGGAGGGTATTAAGGCTCTGGAGGCTCCGCAGGAGGATATCCTCTCCAAGGACCTGCGCAATACCGGCGGCCGTCCGGGCATGGTGCGTCTGTTTATCAACATCGGCCGCAGCCAGAAGATTATGGTTAAGGATATTGTCAGCACTATTGCTATCGAGGCAGACATTCCGGCACGTGATATCGGACTGATTAATATTTATGATAAGTTCACCTTTGTTGAGGTACCGGAGGATGTAGCCGAAAAGGTTATCGGTGCGATGAACAAGAACTTTATCAAGGGGTATAAGGTTAATATTGAGCCTGCTAAGGCAAGAAGATAAGGGCGACTGAGTATAATACGTCATTTGCTTTAGAACGGCTCCTAGGAGTACTAATATGTACGCCGTCGTCGCCGTTCTTTCGCATCTGACGCATTCTCCTCTAGTCGCTGACGCATACATCCCCAATTATTGGAGGTGAATACCCATGGCTAATGAAATTTACGGCAACCTGAAGGGTATCCGTAATTCCGTTATTGAAGAATTAAAAACTTTTTATGATATCCGTCTGGAGGGCGGTCAGCTGCTGACTAGCGAGCTGGCTTTGCGTATGGCGGATGTTACTGATTTTATTAACCGCGAGGTGAGCGTTTACGTTGCGCGCAACGGTCAGGTGCTTGCCGTATCGGTGGGCAATGATCAGAGCGTGGAGCTGCCTCCGGTTGAGGGCAGACGCGGTGCCAGCCGTTTGAGCGGTGTGCGCTGTGTGCATACCCATCCCAACGGTAATCCGCTGCTCAGCGGTGTGGATATTTCCGCGCTGAAGAATAACCGTTTTGATGCAATGATTGCTGTCGGCGTTACTTCGCCTGATATCAGCCAGTCGCAGATGAGCTTCGGCATGATTACCGGTATTGACAACAACGAGCAATATCAGGTGGAATGCTACGGACCGCTGACGCTGCAGGAGGCGGAGGGAGTGTTCTTCCCGAACCTGGCGGCTATGGTGGAGCGCATCCTTGACAAGCAGACGGGCAGTGCCAGTCTGGCGCAGGGAACAGAACGGGCGATTATCGTGGGCATGGAATACGGTGCCCCCAACAGCAGCGGCTGGACGGCCGAGGATTCTTTGGAGGAGCTGAAGCAGCTGGCAGATACTGCCGGTGCGGAGGTTGTGGCAAGATTCCTGCAGAAGCGCCCCAAGCCGGACCCGGCGTTCTTTATCGGCCGCGGCAAGGTGCAGGAGCTGGCGCTTTATGTGCAGCAGGAGAACGTAGACCTGTGCATTTTTGACGATGAGCTTTCACCGGCACAGCAGCGTAATATTGAGCAGTCAATAGGTGTGCGTGTGCTTGACCGCACGGCGCTTATCCTCGACATTTTCGCCCAACGTGCGCATACTAATGAAGGCAAGCTGCAGGTTGAGCTGGCGCAGCTGCAATATACGCTGCCGCGTATTATGGGCAAGGGCCTGGCGCTGTCGCGTCTTGGCGGCGGCATCGGTACGCGTGGTCCCGGTGAAACCAAGCTGGAGGTTGACCGCCGTCGCATCCGCGACCGCATTGCCTATATTAAGGAATGCATCGGCAAGGTTAAGAGCGTGCGCACTTTGCATCGTGCAGGACGCGCGAAGGCCAGTGTGCCTACGGTAAGCCTTGTGGGCTACACCAACGCCGGCAAATCTACGCTTTTGAATACGCTGACTAATTCGGATATCTACGCGCAGGACCAGCTTTTCGCAACGCTGGACCCCACTACGCGCCAGTTGGACCTGCCGAATAAGCAGCAGGCTATTTTGACAGATACTGTCGGCTTTATCCAACGCCTGCCGCATCAGCTGGTTGCGGCCTTCCAGTCTACGCTGGAGGAGGTTGTGCAGTCCGACGTGCTGCTGCACGTTATTGATGTCAGCCACGAGCTGTATAAGGAGCAGGCTGCTGCCGTTTATCAGGTTCTGGATGAGCTTGGTGCCAAGGATAAGACGATTATCACGGTTTATAATAAAATTGATAAGCTGCCACCGGATTCCGGTCTGGCAGAGCGTTTGAGCAAGGAAGAAAACAGCATCTGCATTTCCGCTAAGGCACGTTATAATCTTGACGGCCTGCTGGCGCTGATTGCAGAAAACCTGAAGCTGAAGGCGGTGGAGGAGAGCTTCCTCGTGCCTTACAACGATTCCGCTGCGGTAGGACGCTTGCATGATGCAGGCACGGTGCTGGAGCAGGAATATCTGGCGGAGGGCACGCTGCTGAAGGTGCGCCTGGACGCGGAGCAGGTGCAGCAGTTTGCCAAGTATCTTGCTGCAGATGCCAAGGCTTAGGATGAATTGGCGTTATGCCGAAAAATATAAAAATATCAGGTGAGAATTTTGGTTGATTACAATGCATTAGAGCAGGCAGCCTTAGCTGAGGTTGCTAAACATACCGCAGAGCTGGAAGCAGCAGCTTTGTATAATACTGAAAAGGTTATTGCGGCTTTCCGTAATAATATGGTTTCCGACTATTACTTGAAGCCTACTACAGGCTACGGCTACAGTGATGTTGGCCGCGATACTCTGGATTTGATTTATGCCGAGCTGTTCAAAACTGAGGCAGCATTGGTACGTTCTCAGTTCGTCAGCGGCACTCATGCGTTGGCAGTTGCTCTGCTGGGCAACCTGCGCGCAGGCGATGAGCTGATTGCCGTAACTGGTGCTCCTTATGACACTATGCAGACTATTATCGGCTCTCCGGTTAAAACTCCCGGCTCTTTGGTTGACTTGGGCGTAACTTACAAGGAGCTGCCGATGACCGGCGATCATGTTGATCTGGAGGCTGTAAAAAATGCTGTTACCTCCAAGACTACGATGATTCATATTCAACGCTCCTGCGGCTACAGCAGCGAACGTAAGACTATTGATGTTGCGGAAATCGGCCGTATCTGCAGTGCTGCGAAGGAAGCTAACCCGAATGTTATCTGCTTTGTTGATAACTGCTACGGCGAGTTTATCGAAAAGCAGGAGCCTACCGAGGTTGGCGCTGATTTGATGGCAGGTTCTCTGATTAAGAATCTGGGCGGCGGCCTGGCTCCGACCGGCGGTTATATTGTCGGCCGTGCCGATTTGGTTGAGAACGCTTCCTACCGTCTGACCGCTCCCGGTCTGGGCGGCGAGATGGGCGCTACTTTGGGCGATACTGCGCGTGAGTTCTATCAGGGACTGTTCCTTGCTCCGCATATTGTGGTGCAGGCTGTTAAGACTGCTGTTTTTGCGGCTGCTGTTTTCAAAGGCTTGGGCTATGCTGTTAAGCCGCTGCCGGAGGAACGCCGCAGCGATATTATTCAGGCTATTACCTTGGAAAGCAAGCAGCGTTTGTGCGATTTCTGTGTTGCTATTCAGGGCAATTCTCCTGTTGATGCGCATGTTGAGCCGGTTCCGAGTCCGCTGCCGGGTTATCAGGATGAGATTATTATGGCTGCGGGTACCTTTGTACAGGGCGCTTCTATTGAGCTGAGTGCTGATGGTCCGTGCCGTGAGCCGTTTAATGTTTTCTTCCAGGGCGGTTTGACTTTTGAGCATGGTCGTCTGGCGATTATGGCGGCGGCTAAGCGTGTTGGCCCCAAAGAGGCGTAATAAAGTTAAAGATTCGTAATTAAATCTCATTCCGTTCAAAAGAATTGCGGGCGCTCGTTTCGTGTGGAACCAAGAAGAAGTGCCGAAAAACTCGCGCTAAGCTAAAAAATTATGCAATATTAGCTTGCATAGCGCTCAGACAGTTTCGGCCCTTCTTTGGTTCCGGACATTTACTCGCTGCAATTATTATTTCTCTGCATGAGATTTTAATTACTCAATTTAGCTTGCTCTTAATGTTGCAATTCAATTTAGTCTGCCATCGAATTGACGTCAATTTTGATGGCGGAGTTGTTTAAGGATGATTTATATGAATAACATGGCAGTATGTAATTATATAGTGGGCGTGCTGGGCGTGGTTATCGGCGGTCTTATTATGCAGGCGGCTGCCGCCTTTCCGCTGGAGTTTACGGAGAACGGCCCCGGTCCCGGCTTCTGGCCTTTTACGCTGGGTGCAGTGCTGGGCGCTGTTTCGGTTTTGCTGCTGCTTTATACCTTTGTCAATAAAACTGATTTACATGGCGTGAAGGTGCAGCTTTCTTCGACAGGCAACAAGCGCGTTTATTTAATGATGGGACTTGTTGTTTTGTTCTGCGTGCTCATCAGCATTCTCGGCTTTTATCCGGCAGCGGCACTTATGATTCCGGCTGTTATGCGTCTTATGGATTATCGCAATTATAAGGTGATAGGCCTGACAACGGTGCTTAGTCTGCTGTTTATTTATCTTGTTTTCGGCATGCTGCTGCATACGCAGATGCCGCAATCTATATTCATGGAGTAGGGGGTCATACTGATGGTTGATATAATGAGCGCATTAAATATGATTTTCGTCCCCATGAATCTGCTGGGACTTTTCTTCGGCGTGCTGGTGGGCATTGCCTTCGGCTGCATGCCGGGCCTGAGTGTTAACATGGGCCTGGCTCTGCTGTTTCCGCTGGCCTTTACGTTCCATGGTATCGGCGGCATTCTGATGCTGCTGGGAATTTACTGCGGTGCGATTTACGGCGGCAGTATTTCGGCAATCCTGCTGAAAACTCCGGGCACGCCTGCTTCCGTAGCGACAACCTTGGACGGTTATCCTATGGCGACGAAGATGGGGCAGCCCGGACGTGCTCTCGGTCTTTCCACTTTGGCCAGCACCTTCGGCGGTATTTTCAGTACCGTATGCCTGATTTTGCTGGCACCGCAGCTGGCGAAGGTTGCGCTGCAGTTTTCCAAGCCGGAATATTTTGCTCTGGCTATTTTCGGCCTCAGCATTATTACGAGCGTTTCCTCAGGCAGTGTTATCAAGGGTATTATGGGCGGTCTTATCGGTCTGTTCCTGGCAACAGTCGGCATTGACGGTATGAGCGGCGCAATCCGCTTTACTTTGGATACCAACTATTTTATGGGCGGTGTATCCTTTATCCCTGTGCTGATCGGTGTGTTCGCCTTTGCGCAGGTGTTGAGCAGTATCGAGGATTATTACCACAATGAACGCAAGGAGCAGCATATGATGCTGGACCGTCTGCTGCCTTCGTTTGAGGATATCAAGAGAGTATTTACCACGCTTTTGCGTTCCTCCTTCATCGGTACCTTCATCGGCTGTGTGCCCGGTACCGGCGGCGATATCGCTTCCTTTGTTTCTTATGATCAGGCGAAGCGCTGGTCTAAGCACAGCAAGAACTTCGGCAACGGTGAGCCTGAGGGCATTGTAGCCTCCGAGGCAGGCAACAACGCTGTTTCCGGCGGTGCCTTCATCCCCGTGCTTACGTTGGGTATCCCCGGCGACGGCGCAACGGCAATTATGATGGGCGCGCTGATGGTTCAGGGCCTGCAGCCCGGTCCCTTGCTTTTTGTGGAGAAGGCGCCTGATGTTTATGCCATTTTCATCGGTCTGCTTTTAGCTAACGTGATTATGGGTATCATGGGCTTTTCGTTAATCAGACTTTTTATGAAGGTCGTTAACGTGCCTGTGCATATTCTGCTGCCGATTATTGTGATGATGACCTTCGTGGGCACTTATTCCTACAATAATTCGCTGAACGATGTTTATCTGATGGTGGCAAGCGGTTTCTTGGGTTATTTTATGAATAAGCTGGGCTTTTCCATGTCGGCGATTATCATCGGCATTATCCTCGGCGGTATGGCAGAGCAGAACTTTGTCGGCTCGCTGATTATGAGTGACGGCAGCTTCAGTATTTTCTTCCAGCGTCCGCTGTGCTTGTTCTTCCTGGTGGCAGCTCTTTTATCACTGCTTTCGCCGCTTTTCGGCAAGCTGTTCAAAAGAAGCTAAATTTTACTTGACAAACTCCCTGTGTTTGGTTAGACTAAGCATATAAAGGGAGTAGCTTGCACGCATGGCGTGTTCACTCTGTCGTCAGTACGATTGCTTTGGCAATCCGGCTTTGTGACTAAGTAGCGAGACTTTGTTGTAATTTTATTGCAGCAATGTCTCGCTTTTTTGTTTTTAGGGACGGCTGCAAATCAAGGAGGAAGAAAATGGAAATAGCTTTACAGTTTGTTTTATTGGCTTTAGGCTTTGTGATGCTCGCAAAGGGTGCGGATTGGTTCGTTGAGGGCGCAGCAGGCATTGCCATGCGCTTCGGTATACCTCAGCTGGTAATAGGTCTGACTATCGTAGCAATGGGCACGAGCGCGCCGGAGGCAGCGGTAAGTATCGCGGCGGCGGTTAAGGGTAATGCTGATATTACCATCGGTAATATCGTCGGCAGTAATATTCTTAACATACTTGTTATTTTAGGCCTTGCGGCTTCTATTGTGCCGATTGCGGTAGCGCGTTCTACCGTACGCATCGAAATCCCCTTCATGATCGGTGTTACCGCACTGCTGTTTTATCAGGGACGCGACGGCAGCATCAGTCTGGCGGACGGCGGTGTGCTTATGGTAGCCTTTGCCGTATATATGATGTATCTGTACACGATGGCGATGAAAAGCAATGTCGACAGTGATCTGGAGGAGCCCGGCCTGCCGCTGGGACGCTGCCTGTTGAGCGCAGTGGGCGGCTTGGCGCTGATTATTGCGGGCAGTAATGTTACCGTAGGCGCGGCAACCTCTATTGCTACATATGCGGGACTCCTGTCTCTTATGCACATCTGACGC
>ERZ1034723.450-NODE-450-length-22305-cov-172.458921_pt1 | contig 22305 bp, 41 predicted proteins | sample MGYA00520637_ERZ1034723 | MGnify/ENA primary metagenome ERZ1034723 (study PRJEB33766, sample SAMN09781719) | gut metagenome | biome: gut microbiome | host: Homo sapiens | place: Madagascar | study: EMG produced TPA metagenomics assembly of the PRJNA485056 data... | reverse complement strand
TGTTGATGCGATGAATCATGAAGAGAAGGAGGAATCTGAGATTTCCGATAAAATCTCTGAGCTTACCAAGGAACTTGACGAATTGTACGCTAAAAAATAGCAGTTTTCTTGCGTATGTCGGAAAAAGTTCGTATATTTGCACTAACACATTCAAATAGCACTCTTCCGCCCTGCGTTCGGACTCACTCCCGGCGCCGGGCATCTCTTTTAGGATTTTGAATTATTCGTCATAAGCAATTATTAGGTTATAGGTTTACCCCACGTCATTTTCCGATGGCGTGGGGATTTTCCTTGTTAACCGTTAAGATAGTCGATTACTTTTCGGTTCGCCTCGTCTATGGTCTTTTTGTCGTACTTGACATATACTGCGGTTACAGTATTGTCCCATACAGAGTGACCCAGTGCTCGACCGATTGTTTCGAGCGGAATGCCAATCTCTGACGCAAACGTCGCCCAGCTATGCCTGTTGTAGTACGTTGACATCTTGCTGTCGATAGGGTGAGGCGATGACTTTCTCATATCCTTGGGATCCTTCGGGCCAACCCTTCTCAGCGTACGGTTCATGTTGTTCGTGAAGTGGTCCACGTCGAAAGTTCCTGCATCTTCGAAGAACCTGAGCAGGTACTGAGGCTTTCTGCTGCGGTATCTGCTTATTATCTCCATAGCCTCTGGCTCCACCTTGATATCGTACAGCCTACCGGTCTTATTTCGATAGTAACTTATCCTACCATTGCGGAAATCCTCTTTCTTTAACGTCAGGAGGTCCGAAACGTTGATACCTATGAGATAGAACCCTAGCATAAAGAAATCGCGGTACAGAGCCTGCTTGCCGTGTAATTTGGCATCCCTGAGCTCCCTCATCTGTTCCAATGACAGACAGCGCTTCCTGGTTTCCTCTTTTTTGAGCTTGATGGAGTGGAACGGATAGTTCTGTGTCTTGCCATCATCGATGGCCTTCTTGAAGACTGCCTTGATGTGGGTGATGTCGTTCGAGATACCGTTGGTCTTCCTTCCCTTATCCATCTCATGCCTGATGAACCCCTCAATCCAGTCCTTGGTTATGGTGTTGAAGCTGCACTTACTATCGTATGCCTCTACGCATCGGTAGGTTCTCTCATAGCTTCTCCTGGTATTCGGTCTCTCTCTTGTCTCAGCGAATGCCTTCATGAAACTGAGGAAAGGAGACTTATCTTCTTTCTTTGCTCCCGTACAAATCTCCTTCAGATGTTCCTTCATTAAATCCGGCGACTCGTCGTGATGGTCAAGGATATAACTCTCACACTTGGCATACAGCTCCGCAAGTCTTCTCGTCTTCGCTTTTGCTGACTTATCAGACTTCGGAAACATCATGCCACTGAACTTCTCGGTTGTCTGCAACCCGGTGTAGACATAGAACCTCTTTGTCATGTGGGTTACTGAGAAAAATACCTTGTTTGTCTTTGACTCTACATATACCTTCATAGCGATGATTTCTTTTGTAATCCTTCAATCTACAGGTAAACCACACTTGCATATTACTTGCAAAAAGTAACCTCAAACTACCTTAAATTACCTTTTTGTAGCATTTTTCTGTAAAATAAAAGGATTGTTATTTTGCTACTATTGCTGATATACAGAGACTTACAGACTTAGAATGCCCAATTCGTTACTGTAATCATCTTAATTCTATAAGTCTCTTATTTCCAACTATTTATAAATTCTTATTTTCTGTTACTTGCATATTGCTGACAAAGTTTATATTATTGTCACAACATAAATACCTGCGCAAACTCTTTCTGCGTAGAATTTGTTCTTTCTAAGCTCATCAACAAGTTTTCTGACGCAAGAGTTTTCTGTTTCTATTAAGGCAAAGCCTAAGCCGATATATCCCATCTTTTCTGTTGCTATTCTAGAGTTTACAAGTTTGTTTACGGCCTCGTCACCTTGGTACATAAAGTATCCGTAGAAGTCTGCGTCTGGTCTTATGTCATCAAATTGTTTCCCGCTGATTATTAACTTGGAACTCGCTTCCGATTCTTCGAAAAAGCGCGCTACATCTTCGCAAGCTCTTGCTAGATCGAATCTATTGTAGATTTTCCCGTCAAGGATTTCTTTAGCTGTTTTCATATATCACTACTAATTTCTATTTTCTTGTTTTCTTTCTCTTCGTAGTTTGAGAAGTATTGCACCTGCATCTCATGCTTGATGTTGTCTATGCTTAGATATATAGACCTCTTCGAGCCTTTGGATGGGTTGTAGTGCCACATGTACATATCAAAGCCTTCCCATTTCATGTCTCCATTTTCTCCATTAGGATACTTCTGTTTGTATTGTTTGAGAAGAGTGAAGTATGCATCCTCTAGTTCGCTTTGCGTTCTGTTCTCGAATACAAACTTTACTTGCGTGATTGAGTCATTGCTAGTGTCATAATGCACTTCTTCTCTTACATTATTGAAACCAGAAAACCTAACCTTGAACTTCTTTACTCCAGAAACCGTTTCGTATGGTCTGTATCCCTTGGTCGCAAGGAATGCAGTGTATTTCTTGCTGGTCGTAGTTATGTCTCTTCCCATTACAACTTGCGAATAAGATGTATAGGAGAACAACGCTGCTGTCAATATCATTAATATTCTCTTCATAATTTATATTTTTATTAATTATATTGCCTTTAATGACCCAAGAACCTTGAACACCTTGATTATTGCCTCCTTCGGTATCTCCTGATCCTCGAACTCCTCGTTGTATGCGTGGAGGGTGAAGTGAGCATCGTCCGAACCCTTGCGGATGATCTTCACTGTTCTGAGGTCGTTGGTCGTCATAATGGCGTATACTTCGTTCATAGGCAAGAACACGTTCCAGTCAAGGATCTGCTTCAAGGCGATGATGTCTCCGTTGCTTATAAGGGGCTTCATACTGTCGCCTGATGTCCGACACCAGAAATCAGTCTTCTCGTAACCTGGCACTGAGATGTACTTCATAGGCACGTTGGGAGAGTCGTTATACATCTCACTAAAACCCAATGCAAAGTCTACGTCATAGAAAGGCTTTGCGTCTTCTCCGTACGCGCATTGAGTGAACGACTTGTCGATTGACCGGTTAAGCGAATCTTTATCGAATCCTAACGAATAGGTTCGTTTCTCGCCTTCTCCGGTTTCGAGCCATTCCCTGTTTACACCTAGGACATCACAGATTAATTTGACATCTCTAGGCATAACTGGAGATTCTCCTTTCATCTTCTTGCGGAACCCTGACGGATCAATCCCCACCTTCTTAGAGAAAGAATTGGCGTTATCAGCTCCTTCCGACATGAGAACCTTAATTCTCCCGATAATTCCTTCTTTTTCCATAATTAAGTTTTGTATATGCAACTAAAAAGTCGCAAAATGTTAATAAATATTTATTATCCCGAAAAATATCGGGATTTCTTTGGAAGTTTCGGGATTTTTCCATACCTTTGCAATCGTCAAACTGGTAAAAACAGAAAGACGAAATGCGGAGGGACTGAGATTTATCCCATTCCAAGCAACTCTACACTGCAAAGATACGGGTTTTTCTTGGTTTCTCCAAATATTTTTAGTTAATATGAGTAAAAACAATAAAGTTTAAGCGATGAAGGCGAGTAAAATACAAGTTAGTGATATCCGAAGTATCGGAGTAGGCGGTTCTATTACCGTCGAGCTTCCTAGTTACCTTGCTTGCGTCTCTGCCAAAAATACGGTCGGCTACGTCAAGAAGGCTTACCCTAGAACTGATGGTTGTACTTACTATTGCAGAATCAATGGTAGCACGATTACAATCGGAGTGGCGGAAGCGGAAAAGGTCAATCGAAGGAAGAGGGTCGTTGAGTAGTAAACTTTAAAAGGTTGAAGTATGGAGGAAATAATAAAGTTCAACGCCATAACCCTGAAAGCAATCGGTAGGGATGGCGAAATGTATTCTCTGAATGATTTGTGGAGAATGTTAGGTTCTCCTAAAAGTCAAGATCCAAGGCATTGGAATTTTTTGCCTGACACCGCAAGGTACTTAGAATCAGAGTGTAAAAACTTAAATGTCGGAAAATCTGACATTATAAAATCTAAGCGAGGAAAGGGCGGCGGAACTTACGCAACTCAGCGAGTATTCCTTGAATATGCCCGGTATCTCAATAAGGACTTGGCTGTTCAGATTAACGAAGTCTTCCTGAAAGAAATCAAAGCTCAACAGAATCCAGAACTGTATCTTGATAAAGCTCGTGCAGCTTACAAAAGAAAAGGAAAAGGAGACGAATGGGTTGATAAGCGATTCAAGGGTATCAGTACTAGGAACGCTTTTACGCATACGCTGAGTCAACACGGGTGTAAGACTGGAAAAGATTTCTCTAGATGTACCAAAGCTTCTTATGAAGGTTTGTTTGGTCGTAGCGTTCCTGCTCTTCGTGAGGCGCTGAATATTACAGAAAAGCAAAGTATACGTGATAATATGAGTAGTACTCAGCTTACGATACTTGAACTTTCTGAGGATCTAGCAAAGAAGAAAATCGAAGGAAAGAACATTAATGGAGCTAAGAACTGCGCCAATACGTGCAGGGACGCTTCGCAAGCAATATCACAAGCGGTTCAAAACTTTTTAAAATAAAAAATATGAATGGTAAAGATGTTTTTGCAAAAATAGCAGATCATGGCAAGGAGTTCTTTAGCTCTATTTTTATGCTAAGAGATTACAAGGACTTTAAGGATGCGGATAATAATATGTTTCAGTCTTCCGAAGTTGGTTCTGTGTGTAATAATAACGTTTCTGTTTGCACGACTACGGTTAAGGAGCAGGATGGTCCCATATCGGTTACTCGTGACGTAGTTGTCCTTAATGCCAATGATGGTTGTGATAACGAAGTTGATGTTTTGTTATCCAAACAGGATTGTATAGAGCTGATGGCGTACCTTTCCGCAGCAACGTTTGCTTTAAGAGATTGAGTTTATGCCAAGCAAGAATCGAAGCAAGGTCGGTATCGACGTGGTGGAGAAAATTATCTCGTTGAAGGAAGTAGACCAGGAATTCCTGACCAATAAGACAATCCTGGCATACCTTGGAGGAGTCAGCAAAGAGTACATCAAGGATCTGAGGGAAGCAGGCATCCTGCCTTACTATAAGGTGCGTAACACTGTATTCTACAAGGTGTCTGATGTCCGCAAGATGATAGAGAAGAATAAGGTTGTTAGTTAATAATAGTAAGTTTTAGTTATTCATGCTTTATGCCGTGGCCCGTGAGGGTGATAGGTTAGTTTTATGTTGATAACTCATAGCGATGAGTGATGGGGCGGGCTTTAACCATTTCGTTTGCGCCCCATTTTGGCTGAGTAGCTCAGTTGGATAGAGCATCGTTTTCCTAAAACGAGGGTCGAATGGTCCGAGTCCATCCTCAGTCACACTCTCTTACAAATCCGTTTCGTATGTATCTCGAACGGTGCAAAGGTAAGTCATTACCTAATAAAGTATGTAGTCCGTGCAGCTACAATCTTGCATCAGTAGAGGTTCTAAAAGGATAGGAGAAGTAGTTCTTTGACATATTGGACATATAGCGCATTATAGCGTTAGTGTACGTGTAAGATAGTACGGGTAGAGCGGATTTAATTATCTCAGGTCGGGAACCTATAGCGAAGATGCCCAGAAGGAACGCACGTAGCACGGAAGACCAGTTAGACATGATTTACTCTTTCATAAATTTCCCATCCGCCGAACTGCCACGGAACGAAGAATTGTCGTGGTAAGCGGAGGATCAATGAGAAGAAGATGTAAATCTCTGGCCGAAGGTGTCTGGACCTATAACCCCGGCACCGGAGAGTCAAAGAACCCTATGGCCATGCAAGTCCACCATCGAGAATGGTTGGCGTTGGCAAGCCTCTTATATTATATATAAGGTGTAGAATACATAGACTTGAGGTTCTTGCTGAGGCGATTGGTGTAAATGGAAGCACAGCGACAACTAGATGATACCGTTCTTATCGTCGTGATATGGAGGTTCGAGTCCTTCATCGTCTCCAAATAAATGATTGTTTGTTTCATTCTGTTGATATTATATATTCAACTTATATGAATTGTTTCCTTCGCAGCTCGTTCGTGAGAATAGGCTGCCATATCGCAGGTTGGAGCAGTTGGCTAGCTCGTTGGCCTCATGAGCCAAAGGTCGCAGATTCGAGTTCTGCACCTGCAACTAAAGTTTTCTTCAAATTAAAATAAGGTGAAAAAGATTGATACATGTAGGCAGCTCGCCCGTGAGGGTAGGCTGCTTTTAAAAGAGCTTTCGTGTAATAGATTATATTCGTTCTAAATCAAGTGGAGTAGCTCAGTAGCTAGAGCGCCTGTATCGGATGCAGGAGGTCGATGGTGCGAGTCCATCCTCCACCCCTATAAGCTCTTTTCGTTTTTCGTAAAATTTTAAATTGGTTGAAATGGAAAGCCCAGTAGCTCAACTGAATAGAGCCGTGGTATCCGCGAGGTTGGGAGTTTGAATCTCTCCTGGGCTTCACAAGTAGGTAAATTTTTTGTATTTATTTTATCATTGTTCCTCTGAAAGCGTTCAGAGTGTATTCCATTATGATGATTAGATGAAAATGAAAACATTCTTAGATTTTCCTCTTGCTTGTGAAAGTAGGAGGTATCCGCTACATTAGCTCAGTTGGTCAGAGCACTTGATTTGTACCCAAGGGGTCGCAGGTTCGAGTCCTGCATGTAGCTCAATGTGTTTGCCAAACGTTTTTTAAATTTTTTATTGGTTAGAGAAAGGGAGCGAGGTTGTTAAGTCATCCTCCTCCCGATTCTTGACGTAGGCTATTTAGTAATGTATTCATATTGTATCACCACGTGCATCACCTCTCCTGCCTTGCGTGGTGGGCTAACCGGAGAGGTTTCTGTAGATGAAAGTGAAAAAGACTATAAGAGTGCGCAAGGAGACGGTTAATGAACTCCTTAAGCAGGAATGCGTCGAACGTGTCGAGCTGTGGCATGATGACAATATTGTTGTCAAGCTGCTTCCTGGCTACACGGACGGAAAACCAGAACTACGAAAGGGAGAATACCTTGTGCAGTTCAATAGTGGCAAATGGCAGAGGTTTGGAGCCGAGGCGTTCCAGAAGCTTCTGAAGAATCCCGGAAAGGAGGCAGGAGCAGCATGGGACGAGTAGGGTCGAAGAAATACAATGCTCCTGACGGGAACAAATATGATTCCAGGGAAGAGTACCTGTACTTGCAGACCATCCTCGATGATCCTGGCATAAGCTGCATCCACAGACAGGTGACCATCACGGCAATCAATCCGGTATGGATGCTGAAACCCAAGCAGCTTAAGACTAAGGTCAAGTATGAGAGAAGGTCTCTGCTTTACGGTCACAACTATACCGCCGACTTCGTTTACCGGGAAGGCGATAAAATTGTGATATGTGATGCCAAGAGCCTCTATACCTCGAAGCTCAGGGAGTTCTCGATAACGACTAAGGCTGTCGTGGCAAGACTTATTGCCCACAACAGAAAACGTCACAACGGCGAATCTGTCGTGATATTCCGAAAAGCTATCAAGGTAAAGAAGGACGAGTGGAAGATTGTTGATTATCCACCGTCTGACTGCACCATTATATAATAAGGTATAATGGTGTTTTATTGTTGGTATATAGTTTATTTTTGTTGCTTTTGGCAGTGATGGCGGTAGAGATTAGAATCTCTTCCGTCATCTTGCCATTAGACTTTAATGAGACTTAATTATGATAGTATTAGTAAAATGCCTGATATTCACAGTGCTGATGTTCGCCGTCGTAGGAATGGTTGCACATGCAATATGGTTGGATAAGGAAGACTAGTAGTTTATTCTAAATATTTTAAATTATGGACAAAGACAAAATTATCGTCAGTGTAGTAATTGACAAGCAGGCTCTTGTTGACAGTGCATTCGGCATCTCGACGAAGCCTTCTGATTACATTGAGCTTAAGAGAGTTATCGATGGAACTAATCAGTTTACTCGTGATGTAGACGAGTTTGATGATGAACGCAAGAAGGAGAAGAATACTGAACTCTTCGCCAACGTCGCATTGGATATCATCCTCAGTGACAACCCGGAGCTGGGTATCACAAAGCGACTCAAAGCGCAGAAGAACGCTTATCTCGACAAGATCAAGAAGCTTGATGAGCTCAAGGAGAAAGTAAAAAGCGGAGAGATGCCAGGTGTTGAAGGTCTCCGTATGTTGTTGAAAATAATTGAGGAGGATGTGTAATGGAAAAAGCAACTATTGCAGCAACCCTCGGTCACGAGTATGAGGACCTGGAGGAGCGTGAGGATTTCCTCGCCAACAACGCTGATTCCGTAGAAAAGATGGAGTTCGTCAAGCGATTCAACTCTGACGAGCTGATGAAGAAGAAGGACCTGTTCGCTCTTCAGTCCGCACGTGCCTCAGACATCGAGGAGAAAATCAAGGATTTCTGTGAACAGAAAAAGGCCGAATTGAAGCCTATCAAGGAAGAGATTTCTTCTCTCCTTAAGGAAATCAAGCAGAAGGGTAGTATGGTTAACGAGAAGGTTTACAAGTTCGTTGACCGTGAAGCAAAGATGACTGCCTTCTATGACAAGGAGGGTAATCTTGTTTCTTCCCGTCCGGCAACACGTGACGAACTCCCTAAGAATATGTATTCAATTATCCGTGACAAGCAGGCTATGTAGTCTGCTTTCACTTTGTTTTAACTTTTAGACATTTTATAAAATGGACAATGAAAAAATGCAAGTAAATTTTGCTCCGGGACAGACTTCTGCGGAGCTTGTTATCCGTGAGGTCGGCAACGAGAACCCTTATAAGCTTCCTGTCAAGGAACCGCTGAATCTTAGTGTGCATGGTGTTATTACTTGTATCTATGCTTTCCTTGAAAAGCGTTGGGGTACAGAACAGATTGACAAGGAGCATACACATATCCAAGTCAATCGTGAGGAACTTACCGTTACCCTTGTAACAAACGAGAATGATATGCGCAAGATGCAGACTATCGTAGGCTCCATTCAGCTGTCTCGCAAGTTTGCGGAATTCCATATCAACGACGGTCAGTTGTGGAGACCGGTACAGCTTGGTGACTTCTTCCGTCTCAACCGTTCTTACTTCGAGACGAAAGAGAAGAACATGGAACTCGTCAATCTCCTCAAGAGCTTTTCTGCAAAGGTTCAGACAACAATCAAGAAGGAACTTAACGATAATGGTTCTGTAACTGACAACTACGAGAAGGCTGTAGACTCTAACCTTCCTTCATCGTTCGTTATCAACGTTCCAATCTTCAAGGGCGCCGAGCCAGAGAAGCTTTCTATTGAGACTATCGCTCACGTTGAAGGCAATATGGCATTGCTGACGCTTATCTCTGCCGATGCAGAATGTATCATCGAAGAATCCCGCGACAAGATCATCAATACGGAGCTTGACAAGATTCGTAAGCTCTGTCCTGAGATTCCAATTATGGAGGTATAATGAGTAGAATCAACGAAATCATCGCATCTATGCCGCCGGGTGAAGCTGCTGCCGTGGTCCATCTGAGACAGGTTCACGCCTGTCTGATGGATCTCGACACAAATCACGCTAGAGCCCTGGCGGCTAGAGCTATCTATCTCGACTATATGGAAGGCGAGGGAAGAAAGCTCGGTAAGATTCCACGGCACTACGAAAGAATCGATTCTGACGGCAAAAAGGTTACCGTGGAAACTTACTTCAGTTATATTGATAGAGTACATTAAATTTCAAAGCTATGGCAAACAGTAAAGTCGCTACATACTATAAGAGGAGCTGTCATGACTGCATACTGCTAGGGGTGTGTGATGACCCCAAGGCAAGTAACTCGGGGGACTACGTTTGCAGACGTTGGGATTGGAGGTACGAGTGATTAATTTTAAAACAAAAAAAAATAAAATGCCAATTATTAAAAAGGATGACGTTACTCCAGAACGTCCGGTTATTATTGTTCTTTATGGTCAGCCTGGTTCAGGCAAAACATCAGTTGCAACTACAGCAGAGGTTCCTTTGCTCGTAGATACAGACAGAGGTTATGACCGCAGTGTTCAGCGAGTAGACACCCTCGTAGCCAACCGATGGGAAGACATCTTGGGTGCTCAGAATGATATGAGCTCCTACAAGACAATCATCGTTGACACCGCAAAGGCAACGCTTGATGACTATCTTTCAACTTATGCAGTTCAGACCGACTACAAGCTGGCGAAGAACACATTGAAGAAGTTTGGCCGTATGGCTGATGACTTCAAAGCATTCGTCAACGTACTCCGTCAAAATGGTTCGGATATAATCTTTATCTGCCACGACAAGGAGCAGTCAGAGGGTGATATTATCAAGCACTCTCCAGATTGTACCGGTCAGTCCAAGGATTTGCTTCTCCGTATTGCTGATCAGGTCGGTTTCATCTCTCTCATTAATGCAAAGCGCACAGTTTCTTTCGAGCCGAATGACAACTACGTCGGTAAGAATGTTGCTCAGATTCCTATGACGGAGATTCCTGATGCTACTTCTCCTGAGTTTGCAACATTCATGGCAGACATTATCAAGAAGGTGAAGCAGTCTATCCAGTCAAAGTCTGAGGCACAGCGCAAGGCAAACGAGCTTATTACCAAGTTGCGTGGAGAGCTTGCGAAGGTAGAGGATGATGAGTCTGCTGCAAAACTCCTGGCTGATTGCAAGGAACTCCCACAGATTATGAAGCAGCCGTTCTTTAACGAGATCAACACCGCTCTCATAGCAAAGGGATTCGTTTTTGCTGACAACAAATTCACTAAGCCTGCCGAGGATAAAAAGTCTGCCGCCAAGAAGACAGAGAAGAAGGAAGAGGCTAAACCTGCTGATGATGGGAAAAAGTAGCAAGCCACTTGTCAGAGTGACAACTATAGAGTCTTTCAGAAGATACATCGAACAGAGTGAACATGACAACTTTGAGATAACAGAACAGAGCGTTATAGATAACATTGTCGGAGAGTTTCAGGGCAATGAGTACACAAGGGTTGGAACTGCCTTTCACGCAATCGTCGAGACCGGTTGCCAACCTTGCGTTATCGCTCCTGCCGGTTACAGAACGTTTACTTACTATGGTAAGGAAAAGCAGGAGCCGGTGCCGGAGGGTAGAACTTTTGATATAGAAGGCTACCCTGTAACGCTTGACCTTTCACAGATTAAGGTTGCTCTGGACTACCGCTACCAAAACATTGAGGCTTTCCACGAGATACGCAAGTATAAAGACTATGGCAGAGCCGTAGTAACCGGATGTGCCGATATGGTAACCGGATTGCAGCTCCGTGACATCAAGACAAAGTATAGTGTTCCTTCTGATAGCCAGTACTACGACTCTTGTCAATGGAGATTCTATCTTGATATGTTCGGAGCTGATATCTTCGATTTTGACCTCTTCTGCTTTGATGGCTATAAGCTCGAAAAGCACGGGTATGATGTTCGTGGTCTTCCGCTCATACCTTACACTCCAGCTATCCGTGTTTACCGATATGACGGGATGGAGCAGGACATTCATAACCTACTAGACCAATTCTTGGATTGGTGTGAACTCAGAGGCTTGACTCAGTATTTATATAACACAAAAATTGATTAACATGGAAATGACAGGTGTCGTGATTGCCATTCTTCCGGAGCGTTCTGGAACGTCGCAGCGAGGAGAATGGAAATCACAGTCTTTTGTAATCGAAACACAGGAGCAATATCCAAAGCATCTCTGTTTCGAGGTTTTCGGTGCTGACAGGATTGCACAGTTTAATATCAAGTGTGGTGAGACAATCACTGTTCAGTTTGATATCGATGCAAGACAATATCAGGACCGTTGGTTTAACAGTATCAAGGCTTGGAATATTATTCGTCCGGGTCAGCAGGCTCCTGTACAAGGTGGCTATAACGTTGGAAATCCTCAGGCAGGCGCCCAGGAAGCACAAGCAGCACAACAGGCAGCTATGGCCGGAGCATCAAACCCGACGAATCCGCAGAATCTGTTTCCTCCAGCCCAGCCGCCAGCGCAGCCGCAAGGGAACTCTAGCGACCTTCCCTTCTAGCCTAGAAGGCAAGCTAAAACTGATTAAAGATACATTCAATTCTGAAATAGCATGATGTATAATACCAAGAATCCTCTTGAAGTACAGAATCTCAGACTAAAGATAGAGAAGCTGATTGAAAAGCAGAGTATGGTAGAGGTCGTGGAAAAGAAGGCAAAGACACTTCAGCAGTTGAAGTACCTTCATACGATCCTCGCTTACTTCGGCTTACAGACCGGCAACACTCTAGATGAAGTCAAGACATGCTACTTCAAGAGGATTGTCAATAGAGACTTGTTCGTGCGGAAGAAGCACGATAATCTGCTCGGAACAGATAGGGAATACGTAATATCGACAGCAAAGCTTACGAAAGAAGAGTTATCTGAGGCTATCGAACGTTTCAGAAACTGGGCTAGCAACGTAGCCGGTATTTATATTCCCTCTTCTGAAGAGTATATAGCGTTGCTACATATCCAGCATGATATCGGACAAAACAGACACTACTTATAGTGGACATTGCATAACATTCATTTTTAATACAATGGATTCTTTTAAGATTAGCAAAGAACAATATTTCGATTTGATGAAACTTGACAGGGTAAATGCCGTAAACTTGTTTCTTTATCTCCTTGCAAACGCAGATGATAACGGAACATTGATTGTTAGCATCCGCAAGATTTCGAGTGAACTTGATATAGGTTTGCGGACTGTGAGAACCATACTTAAAAAGTTGTATGCTGCGAACATAGTGACACACCAAGTGACACACAAGGGTAGTAGCGTAACTGTCAATAATATAGATTGTTACAAGATTTCGGAGTCAACAGGTGACACACCAAGTGACACACTAGAAGTACGAAAACATGCATTTGGTGAAAAGCTTATTCCGTACATGGAACAATACGGAAAAGCGCTTATTCGTGAGTTCTTCGATTACTGGACTGAGCATAACGAGAATGGTAAGAAGATGAGATTTGAGAAAGAAAAAACTTTCGAGATTTCACGAAGACTTGCGAGGTGGAAGAAGAACAATAGCAACAGCAACAAACCTTTGAGATCAAGTCTTCCTGTTGGAATGAATCTTCAAAATAGTAACAATAACGAAAGATATAAGCTCGATGATAGATGGAACAAATAGATAACGAATATTTCAGAAACCTTGTATCTCAAATGCGAGATACTGGTTACCCGCAAGAAATTGACAGAGTACAGATAAGCATTCCTAACGCAGAGAAACGTTTGCGTGGAGGCTTGCAATATGTAGTAAACATGAAGTCTGGATGCAATGCAGAATGGAACGAACACAATTACCGACCTGTTGTTGATTGGATGACAGACAACAAAGGAAAAGGGTTATTGATGTTCGGCGGTTGCGGATTAGGCAAGTCGGTAATCGGAATGTATATCCTTCCTCTTCTTATTAAAGATGTACATAAAAAGGTGGTAAACATCTTTAGCGCACAAGAGCTGAACCAAAAGATTGACGAAATCCTTAAGTTACACATTATCTATATTGACGATATTGGTACAGAGGATAATCTTAACTCTTACGGCAACAAGCGTATGCCATTCGCTGAACTTTGTGACGCTGCTGAAAAGAAGGGAAAATTGCTTATTCTTACCACAAACCTCAGTATTGACGAGCTTACTCAGAGATATGGAGATAGAGTTGTGGACAGACTGATAGCTACAACAAAGGCAGTTCCTTTTGTTGGTGATTCTTTAAGAAAGTAATTATGGCAGACGTAAGTAAACAGGCAGAGGAATGGCTCAGTGAGCATCCTGATGCAACAAAGGAAGAAATATGGTTGGCCGGCTATTGGAAATCTACCGATAACTGGTGCAACAGAACCAAATAAATTTTAGAATTATGACACAGAAAGAACGTATTGAGAACGCTACCACCAAGCAAGCGGTAGTGTTCATCTGGATCTACTCCTGGGTTATTGTGAGAAACCTGGGAAGAGCAATCAATAAGGCAGTTCACAAGCTACCTTGGTTGTTCATCGTGATAACTGTAGTAATATCATTCGTCGTTAGCTTCGTCTTTATCTCTAAGGCTAGGGCAGAACGAGATAGCTACAATCAGAAGCTAGTACACGCAACACAGCAGCTTGATAGCTTCTATGCTGCATACGGGAACATCAAATCAAAGTAATATGAAGAAATACAAACATTCAATAGTGATGATCCTGCTCGTTATCGTAGCATTCATCGCAGGTTACGGATTCATCTGTTTTATGGTTGAACACGTTTTCCTTTCGCTCCTGATGGTCTTCTGTATCAGTTGCGCTTTGGCAGTAGAGAGGGAGGTGTAGCATGCAGACAGGATGGAATCCAAATTTCTCTAGACCGGTATTGGCTAGAATTCCGGTCAAAGTACCAACCGAAGAGCAGGTGAATCGCTTCTATATGCTCTTCTATTCTATGGTCGGCGGTTTCGCATCAATCGTTCAGACGCAAATCACCGATACGTACAACCTCATTAAGAAGAACAAGAAAATCTTCCGCTTCGAGGCTAAGAAGCGGATTACAGAGGCAAAGGAGTGCTCAGACGAACTAATCGATGCATTTATGCACTATATGAAGGAATGCGGTATGTCCCAACTCTGGATGGATATGACTGATAACATCGAGGATGACTTGAAGCTGGACGTACAGAAATGCTTCTATGCCATCGATAATCAGTTCCTCAAGCATCACGTCAAAGAGCATAAGATGTACACGATGCTCCTGATGTCCGAACTGATGAGCAGTATGCTTGTAAGCTCGGTAGAACGCTTTGCTGAGATGATGGATAAGTATAACGGTATTCATGCCGTCAACATCGCAGAACGCTTCACGAATCCTATTCGAGGAGTTCATGCACGAATGCGTAATGCTATGGAGATTCTATACCCGGTCAAGGTTGACAAGGAAGTCTTCTCTGAATGCCCGGACAAGTTCAACCTCGGCTTCGAGATTATCGGTCAGAAGGTACTCGACTGGAAACGTGCCGAGAAAGCTCTGACGAATGCCTGCATCCTCAACGGCTTCAACCTTAATGCTGACGGCGAATTCCTGGAGAATGAGCAGGACAATACCGGTACACCTTGGAACGAGACTCACGTAAGGGCTTTGAGGGTCGCTTATCCTAATACCTCAAACAAGCAGATTGCCAGGATCCTCGGCAGAAGTATCTATGAGGTTACTAAGCAGGCTAAGAAACTCGGATTGAAGAAATCTGAGGAATACCTTAGAGAAACTAGAATAGCTAATTTAAAACGTAAGAAAAATAAATACAACGAGGAGGTGTAACTATGGAAGATTTACCTATTGGCTCAGAAATCGTCTTGAAGGTGGTTGAGACCGAGAAAAATGAATGTAATGGTTGCTTTTTCGATGAGATAAGTAGTGACATTTACGAAAATGTTTGCGGTGATTTTATCTGTAGCGCAAGCACAAGAAAAGACGGAAAGAATGTTCAATTCAAAAGAGTAAAGTGATATGGAAGAAAAGATTAATGTAGTGGAAATCCTTCGGGATAAGCCAAAAGGTACTAAGTTGTATTCTTCCGCTTGTGGCAAATGCAAGTTAGAAGAAGTATATGATAAAAGTTTCAAAATATCCTTCTATAATTCAAAGTTTGGTTTTATGAATGGTGGAGAAGGGTATCTTGATAAGAATGGCAAATTGTATGATGATGGAGAACGTGTAGTTTTTCCATCAAAAGAAATGCGTGACTGGCGCAAGTTCGCATGGAAAAAGGGCGATGTCCTTATCAGCAATGATGGTAAGAAAGAAGTCTTCTTTAACGGATTCACAGATGATACCTATGCCTTATTTAAGGCAAAGCACGGATTTGAAGTCTTATCAAATGGAAATACTATATATCTTGCAGGTGAAGATGGTATTGCAACGAGTGATTACACTCTCGGAGACAAGGATACTGCTCAGAACTACATCAATACTATTGAGGAACGTTTGGGCGGCAAGCTCAATCGTGAGACCTTGGAGATTGAGAAAGCTCATCCAAAGTTCAAGGATGGGGATATTCTTTATGCAGAAAAAGACGAAGATCATGTACCTGTGATATTTATTTTCAACATCACCAAAGAAAGACGATTCTATTATGTTTGCCTAACTCTTGGTGATTATATGTTTTGTGACTATAATGGTATAGGTTATATTGGTAATGAGAAACTTCGCTATGCCACAGAAGAAGAGAAGCAGCAGCTCTTTGATGCCCTCGCAAAGGAAGGCAAGGCTTGGGATGCTGAGAAGAAGCAGATTGTGGACTTGAAGCCAAAGTGCGAGTTTAAGCCATTCGATAAAGTGTTGGGGCGAAATGAGAAAGATGATGTATGGGAAGCTGAACTCTTTTCTCATTATAGAGAAGAATCACAATATCCTTTTCGTTGTATCGGATTTAGTCGTAAGTATTGCATCCCTTACAACGAAGAGACAGCACATCTACTAGGAACGACTGATGAGTGGAAAGGAGGTGAGGGATGAAAGGATTATGTAGTTACTGCTCCAGATATTTTTTTTTGTAGCAAAAGACCCAAACAAAATGAGGAGGATGTAATACTTTGTTCAAGCTTTACCCAGAATAATGATAACGAAGAAGCCATTTGGGAGCAGAGAAGATATGAGATAACAAAAGATGTTGCAGCAAGTCTTGTACAACGTCCTAACTCTACGTATGACAGTGTTGTTAATTCTGCCATCAAAATCGCAGATAAATTAATAGAACGTTTAAAGGAGAAGTAAGTTATGATAGACGATAGGAAAATAGAAGAAGCCAAGGAAGAAATCTATGAAGATAGATTCTTGTTAATAACTTTTATCCATCCTGGACTGACGCAATTCTCTGTAGTAGGGTTTATCGTTGGCTATATATTGATGATTTGTTCCCAAGGAAAGGAGGTGAGCAATGAAAGAACTTAAAGTTGGAGAGCACTTCAATTATCATGGTAAGGAAATTGTTGTTATTGAAGATGCTATAGGAAATTGTTATGATTGTTATTTTTGTTGTGGTAGATGGTGTAGTAACACAAGTTTGAAGTGTAAAAATCACGATTGGAATGTTCGCAATAGACGACTGATTTTTGAATGGACAATAAGAGAACGTTCTGATAATAAGTGTGTAATCTTTAAAGAAGTTAAGGAGTAAGCTATGAGTAGAAATTTAATGAGAATGGCGTTAATGATGGCTGCTACGGCAGCTTACGCACAAGGTGATATTTTTGGAAGCCCAAGTCCTAGACTTGGTACACCGAAAGGCAGCATTTCTTCTGACAAGCAGAAGTGTCAGCCAAAGGCACAGCATGAGTTCACTATCAAGGGTGTTAGTATTATGGCAGCTTCTAAGAAAGATGCTATTAAGAAGTTTAATCATCGTAAAAAGTAAAAAGAGTATGAAACGTAAGTTGAAAATGATATGGCGAATCCTCCGTGACAGACAGGTTGTAGTAATAACCGAGAGTTACGGTAGACTATATTGTAATTGGGATGCAAGAAGTCTTGAAGATGGTTGCCAAATGTGTCACAAAGTGTGTGAAATGGCTTCTATGACAGATAATAAAAAGTAAAGTGTATGGAAGTATATGAATACAGAATCGTAAAGATTGAGAAAGGTCTTTTTCTTATCGAGTATAAGACCGCTCCTTATGGAGTTTGGCATGAAGTAGATAAGAAGTTCAAGACTAAGCCAAAGGCTGAAGCTTGGGCTAGAAAGAACTTAATTTAAAAAAGTAAAGCGAATGGATAAGTTATATATTCCAGGAGATTTGGTAATGGTAAAGAAGTCAGCACTTCAATTTGCTAAAGATAAAATATTTAAAGCAATATCTTCATTGAGTGGTGGCTTTGTTAAGGTAGTCATGTTAAATGATAGTAGTACAACATACTTTATTAGTAATAATGCAATTCGTCCAATAACTCTTACTCCAGAGATTCTAGAGAAGAACGGATGGAAGAAAGAAGTGATGAGCAGAGGAGTAAAGAATAGTCATTGGGTATATACAAAACCCGATATTGAAGAATATGGATATTTTCCTATCTACATAGAAAAAGGTATCGGTGATGAGTTTGATGTATATCCGTTTACTGACAACCGTATATGTACACAAATTGCATACATTAAGTATGTTCATCAACTTCAGAACCTTCTTTTCGGTCTGGGTATTAATCACGAAATGGAGGTGTAGGTATTGTGATAGCATTAATAATAGTAATATTTTTGGGGTTATTTATGGCTATTTTCGGATTGTACTTGATTAAAGATAAATGGCTCGCTACTATAGGTGTCATTCTTTTTATATTAGGTGTAGTCATTTTTATGTTATCATTTATTAATTTGATATATTTGATTGTTTAACAGCCTTCGGGCATAAATAAGTAGTAATATGGACTTAACAAAAGAGCAGAAAGAAATATTTTCTAAAATCGCTGATATTAAACAGGTCATTCTGAGTAACAATTTTATATAAGTAGCGTATGAAGATTAGATTAGCAAAGAAGATAATGAAGTACAAGTCTATAGTTGATGAGTACAATAATGGCGATGGTTCTGTATGCGATGGTATGAAAGAATCATATTGGTTAAAGCGAATGTTCGACCATATCAATGGAGTGTATGATAAAACGTTTGACCCACCAGCTCATATCCCTTTCAAAGACCATCGTATCAAAAAGGCGATAAGTTTAACAGACCACTGGAATGCTCGTAGGTATATTAACGAATTGATAAAGACCAATAAGAAGTATCCGTTCAAGCTAAGAGATGTTCAACGTAGTGTAGAAAGATTAAAACAGTACAGCGTATGAAAAAAGAAAGATGGTGCGGTAACTGCCGTTGGTTTGAAGATGAAGATTGTCTAGGTGGAGGATGGTGTTCAAAAGACGGTTGTGAAATAAATTGCGGCGGTGTTTGTAAGAAACATGAATTTTAAACTTTAAATATAAAATGGAAAAGATTTACAGACATTTCAAAGGAGGTTATTACAGATTTATTACTGAGGTCACTAATAGTGAGACTCAGGAGAAAGAAGTTGTTTATCAGGCTCTCTATGGAGAACACAAGGTTTGGACTCGTCCTGCTGGTATGTTCTACGGAAAGGTGAATGTTGATGGCGTGGAAATTGACAGATTCGCCGAGGTTGTTGGCGTACCAGTCTTGTTTAAAAAGACCACCGAGAACGCTATTATGCCAACTAAGGCGCACGATGATGATTTCTGCTACGACTGCTATGCGGTTTCAGAAGAAGAGGTTGCGCCTAACGTATGGAAATACGGTCTCGGATTTGCGCTACAGATTGAAAACCGCAATAAGCCTGCTGGTATTTCAAGATGCTTCACGCTTCGTCCTCGCTCTTCTGTATGGAAGACTGGCATGGCTCTCAGTAACTCAGAAGCAACCATTGATGATGGTTTTGTTGGCGAGATTTCTGCCGTATTCTATCACGTCATGCCAAATATGCCGCGATACAAGGTTGGTGATAAAATCGTGCAATTCCACCTAGAAACAAGTGACAACATCATGCTTATAGAGACGGATGAGTTAAACAAAACAGAGCGTGGCGATAACGGCTACGGCTCTTCTGATAAAAAGTAGCCTATGAACGTACTTACAGACGAACAGAAAAATTACATAAAGGAACATCCGTGTGAGTCGCCAAGCAGATTGGCGAAGTCATTCGGATGCACCGTACAGACCATCTACTGGTGGCTACATAAGCTGCACGGAGATTCCTTTATCCAAAGTAAGAAGGAGGCGAAGGAGGAAAGGAATCAGGTTATCCGTGAGCTCTATCCGACTCATTCGGCCACAGAGGTAGGAAAGAGGCTTGGTATAACAAAAGCTTCGGTCAACGAACTTGCAAAGAGACTGGGGGTCAAGCATACAGATGAGACTACGAAACGAATACAGAAGGAGAGTGCTGCTCGTACCCGCACCGATGACGCTAACAGAAAGAGACAGGAAACGCTGAGAAAGGTTCTTGCCGTCGAGAAACTGAGAGCTGCTAGCGGTTTGCCACAGAAGACAAAGCGAAAGTTCAAGACAGTTCCGGACAAGTGCATGAACGCCAGGAACTATCTCTGCCGCAAGTACAACTACTTCTACGACAAGGATTACGGAGAGCTGCTCACTTTGTTCTTCGACAGCGAAACTAGATTGCTGACCGACGAGCAGAAGAAACACTATGAAACGGAGTATAGTATCAAGTTCCTGCAAGCTGAAGAAGATTGATACACAAATGTCAAGAGGCGACTATCCATCACGGACGGTCGCCTCTTTTTTTGTTTTAACCAAATAATAAATATAAACAAAATCCATTAAGTTAAAATGAGAAAAAACTAAGAACGTTTGTGTAATTTCAACCTCCAGCATATCCAGCCCAAGATGGCGAGGATACCTATGAATAAACAGACAGATGATACCTTTCCGATTTTCAGAAACATTCTATCCGTCTTGGATAGCTGCTTCCTTGTCTCGACTTTGTACGGTATCGAATCACGCACAACCAGAGTGTCCGATCTGTTTCTCACGATGTACCGGTCTTTGTATTGAAGCCGGAACTTGTCCTTGAAGACAGTATCTCCTCTTACGAAAACCGATACACTGTCGTGAATATAAACGGAATCTGTGTTCATGAAAGAATCCGTCTTTATCACAACCCGGTCCCTGTATTCTGTGACGGGGATGTACTTTGTTGTCGTACATCTACAGAACATTGATAGAACCAGCATCGTCACAGTAACGATGGTTATAATCTTTGCAATCTTATCAATCAGTCTCATAGTCAAGCGAATTAATTCTGTTCAGCCATCCCTTCTTGAACTTTTTGTTCTGTGGCCTGGCCTGACAGATACGGTCAATATAATCTTTTCTTTCCTGCACGATGGTGTCGAACAGTTCCCTACCATCTCTTGCGTTAATGGCGGCAATTGTCTTTGAACCAACAATACCATCAACGGAAACTCCGAGCATCTCCTGAGGAATCTTGATACCATAGGAACCACTGCACCAAAGCCAGTCAACCAGGATATTGGCCACATTCTGGTCATTGATATTATCGGCCTTCCACTTATCCCAGTAATACTTCTTGAAGATTACACCCCATTGCACCCTGGTCATATGCTTCAGGTCTTTTGCGCTCTTCTTGCTGCCGAACACAGATCGGTACGTAGCGAGAGTCACGCCCATATTTGTTGCGCCGCCCAAATCGTCCTTGTCGTTAACGAAGCCACCTTCCCATTTGAGAATGAATGGCTCAAGAATCTTATGGTTTGCCATTTTTGCTTTCCTCCTCTTTTTTGTCAAACTCATGGTTCAATCTCTCCAAGATCGGCTTCCAATAGCTCGGCAATGCCTTTGTAAATTCAAATCTCAGAATGTAGTAAATAACCCGGAATGAGATATTTTTAGGGTACGCCTTGATAAGGTTTTTAAACGCATTGCATACGTACACATAGCAGAATATATACGTGAGCATCTTGATTACAAACAAAGCCTCGCTTCCGTCGTTACAACCGACCATGATGCCATATATAACGTAATCAATGGTCAGGTATAGCAACATTTCCAAAATGGCGTTTACGAACTTCGATGCAGAAAAGTTCTTGCACCGCACAACACTTACGCCATCGGCCCTCATTCCGCAGAAGATATTAAAGCCGAAAGCGATTACCAGCGCCAACACGAAACCTTCGGTCGGCGTTGCAAAGGCGAGTATAGCAGAGGAGATTGTCACCGCTATCTGCCGGATTTGGGAAGAATCTAACAAATCTATCATAATCGTTATCCTGAATATATAAAAATAAAGTCTCGGTCTCTTTCTGCAAAGATAGCAAAAAAAGTCGAGACTTCATTCAGAATAACGAAAAAATCAGATATTCAGATCATAATACGGCAGTCCTTCGTTCTCCAGGAAAGAAATGCATTCGTCGAAAATCTTTCTTTCGTAGTCGAGCGTATTGATTTTCGGGAACCATTTCTTTATCTTTGCGTCGTTGCGCCTTACCATTTCGCCCCAGAGAACACACCAATCATTAATAGTAATGTTGTCATTCTTGACCTCATGCCAATAGTCTTTTGCAACATCTTTAGTATGAAGCTGCTCAATGAGACAAAGGTGCATATCTGCCATTTCTTCGTCATAATGACACGCACCAATCTCTCCCTTGACCTGCTTCATCATATCAAGCATTACACTATCGTTCATTCCGACCTCGCAGCAATCTGCCATGATCGTAACGCAGTTCTTGATAGCCTGCATGTCATTGCTAGCTATAATGTCTTCGAATACCTTTT
>ERZ1034723.437-NODE-437-length-22734-cov-13.392257_pt1 | contig 22734 bp, 21 predicted proteins | sample MGYA00520637_ERZ1034723 | MGnify/ENA primary metagenome ERZ1034723 (study PRJEB33766, sample SAMN09781719) | gut metagenome | biome: gut microbiome | host: Homo sapiens | place: Madagascar | study: EMG produced TPA metagenomics assembly of the PRJNA485056 data... | reverse complement strand
TGACGTTGTCAAGCGCGACCTTCTCCCCGAAGTTCTTGCAGACATTCCTGCACTCAATAATGTTTTCACTCATATTGATAAAATCTTACTGGTCAATTCGACAAGCAGTTCGCCCGGAGTTGCTTCCCCTGCCTCTCCGCCTTTGCCTTTGTAGTCATATTCACAAAGCAGGGAGATCACTTCCATCGCCTTGCGGACCGGGTAGTTGGCCACCGCGGTGTCATATTCCTTCCAAAAATAAGGGTTAACGCCCTGGAGAGCGGCGGCGACGGCGGTTCTGTCCGGGTAGCGGCTCTTTTCCTTCAACGCTCCGTATTTCAGGATCCTGGCAAAATGGGTGTAGAGGGCGCTGACGGCCATCGGCATAGCGAATTTCGCCGCCTCACCGATCCGGGCTGCGATGCGCAAAGCCTTCGCACCGTTCCTCGCCGAGAGTTCCTTGGTCAGCTCGAACACGCTGAACTCACGGCTGATGCCGACATTCCGCTCGATGTCCGAGACAGTTATCTGCTTCGTTCCCTCCGGGAGGTTCTTCAGCATCTTGTCGGTCTCAACGGCTATGCGGCCCAGATTCGTGCCGGCGGACTCGGCCAGCAAGGCCGAAGCCTCTGGATCGATGGTCAGTCCCCTGCCGGAAAAATACTGTGCGATCCACGAAGGCATCTCATAGTCCCTCAGCGCATTGGACTCGACCACGATTCCGTTCTTGGAGGCCTGTTTGTACAACGCCTTGCGCTTGTCGGCCGAAGCCCCGCGCATCAGAAGCACTAAAACCGTGGAATCTAAAGGCTTCTCGCAATAGACCGAGAGTTTCTCCAGATCCCTCATCGCCTGGGCATCCTTCACGACAACCAACTGCCTTTCGGACATCATCGGAAACCTGCGCGCCGCTGTGATCACAGTGTCCGCATCGACATCAGCCCCGTAGCAGATCGTCTCGTTGAAATCCCTCGAAGCCTCGTCAAGGGCGTTCTCGATGACAGCATCGCAGACCATATCCGTATAATACGACTCGTCCCCCATCAAAAGATAGACGGGGGCGAACTGTCCTGACTTGACGGCAGAGACTATCTCGCGGCACTGTTTGCCGACATCAACTGTTCCTTTTGCCATTAAAAGGAGTCGTTAGTACTTGAAATCAATTGACTTACGAATATCCTCGGACGAGGCGCCGACAAGAATCTTGTAGTTACCCTTCTCAGCCACCCAATCGTGCTTCTGAGCATCGAAATAACTGATGGCCGCCTTGTCCAAAGTGACAGTCACGTCACCTGACTTGCCAGGCTCAAGGAATATCTTTCCGAAGCCCTTGAGTTCCTTGACCGGACGCTCAACCGAACTCTCCGGCGCGCTGACGTAGATCTGCACGATCTCCGCGCCGGCGACTGAGCCGGTGTTCTTCACTGGAACGGTGACAGTCAAGCCCTTTTCGATTGAGCCCGAAGTCTTTGGCTCCCCATATTCAAAAGTGGTGTAGCTGAGTCCGTAGCCGAACGGGAAGGTCGGCTTGATCGCACTGTGCTCGAACCAGCGGTAGCCCACAAATATTCCTTCCGTGTAGGTCTCGTCGTAAATCGTCTTGTCCTGGATGCCCATCTTGACGGTCTCCTTGCGAGGGATTCCCGGGTACTGGATCTCACTCTGCACAGGATAGTCGGCAAGCGTGGCGCCGATCGTGAACGGCAGTTTTCCGGAAGGAGTGACATCACCCGAAAGCACATCGGCCAAAGAGTGACCAGCCTCGCTTCCAAGATACCAGTCCTGAACTATTCCCGGAACCTTGTCAACCCACGGCATAGCCACCGCGTTTCCTGAGATATTCACAACCACAAGCTTAGGGTTGGCGGCTGCAAGAGCCTCGATCACAGCGTCCTGTGAATATGGCAGCTCGTAGTTTTCCCTGTCGTTGCCTTCCGCATCCTGATGGTCACTCTTGTTCAGACCGCCGATGAATATCACGTAGTCGGCATCCTTGGCAGCCGCCACGGCGTCGGAGATCAGCTTTTCCGCCGAACGGCTCTCGCTAAGATCCTGACCTGTCGTCACCCCGTCGAACTGGCCGCTGGCATCACCGACATAACCACGCTCGTAAACCACCTTCGCATCCGCGAACCTTTCCCTGATTCCCTCCAGCGGGGAAACCTCGTTCTTGACTTTCAGAGAGGAACTTCCGCCGCCCACTGTCATCATCTTGACAGCGTTCTCGCCGACAACCAGAATCTTCCTCGCGTTCTTTATCGGCAGGATCCCGCCATCGTTCCTAAGAAGCACTATGGACTCGGCCCCGATCTTTCTGGCGGCGGCGATGTGCTCCGGACTCACGAACGAGCCGAAAGGACGGTTCCTGTCCATCACCGTGCGGAACATAAGTCTCAAGACCCTGCGGACCTTGTTGTCAAGCACATCCATGGTATATTTCCCTTCATTGATTCCCTTGAGGAAAGGATCCGAAAGGTAGTAGTTGGCGTAAGCGTTTGAGAGAGACCAGCTAAGTCCGTTGGTAAACGTGCCGAATTCCATGTCCAGACCATTATTCACAGCCTGTTCCGTGTCATGGGCTCCGCCCCAGTCACTGATCACCACTCCATCGAAACCCCACTCTCCTTTAAGGATGTCGTTCAAAGTGTACTGGTTCTGGCAGCACCACTGGTTCTTGTAAAGATTGTAGGAACCCATTATCGCCCAAGCCTTCCCCTCGGTGACGGCTGCCTTGAAGGCCGGAAGATAGATCTCATAGAGAGTCCTGTCATCAACTGTCACATTGGTGGTGAAGCGGTTATATTCCTGATTGTTCAGCGCGAAATGCTTCACGCAGGCAGCCACGCCGTTGCTCTGCACACCCTTGACATAAGGCACGACCATGCGGCCTGAAAGGTAAGGATCCTCACCCATATATTCAAAACTGCGCCCGTTAAGAGGGGTTCTGCAGATGTTCACGCCAGGTCCCAGAAGCACGTCCTTCCTGCGGTAGCGGGCCTCCTCGCCGATGCTCTTTCCGTAAAGAGCCGACATCTCAGGATTCCAAGTGGCAGCCAGCGCGGTCAACGCCGGGAACGCCGTGCAGGAATCACTTGTCCACCCGGCCTGACTCCATTTGTCCCAAAGCACCTCCGGACGGATTCCGTGAGGGCCGTCGGAAGTCCAGATCTCAGGGATGCCGAGCCTCGGCACTCCGGCCGAGCTGAACTTGGACTGGGCGTGCAGCACAGCCACTTTTTCCTCTGTTGTCATCCTTGAGAGAGCGTCCTCCACTCTCTCCTCGATTGTTCTCGTCTCATCAAGAAAGACAGGCCCGCCATTTCCGGCGGCCTGTCTTCCAACACCTCTTTGCTGACCACACGCGGCGGCGATGCCTGCCACGGCTATCAGACTCAAGATCAATCTCTTTTTCATCCTATGCGTCAAATTTCTTTTCTTTTGTCCTTACGATCTTTTCCTTCATCAGATCGACGGCGGCGCTCACCGCGTCCTCGAACGATGTCGAGTTCCTCTCGATGACAAGATCCTGGCCGTAGGCCCTGGACTGGATCCTGACATTCTTGTTGTCAGGCTCCTTGAGCAAAGATAAAGTCACTTCAACATCGTCAAGATGGTCGCTGAATCTGGAAAGTTTCGAGACCTTCTTCTCTACATAGTCGAGCAGTTTCTGATCCGCGTCGAACTTCAGGGATTTTACTCTAATCTCCATTTTTACCTCCGCTTTTTGCCCTTGGATGGGCGTTAACATAAACTTTTTTCAGTTTCTCGATGGTGTTGTGCGTATAGACCTGCGTCGCCGCGAGCGAGGAATGTCCCAGAAGCTCCTTTATCGAATTGAGATCCGCCCCTTCGTCCAGCAGTTCCGTGGCCAAGGAATGCCTCAACACGTGTGGAGACTTTCTCCCGGTGATGCTCCCGATCCGCCCAAGCGCTCTTTTTATCGCCCTGTCTATGAAAACCGGATAGAGTTTCAGGCCCTTGCCGGTGACCGCCAGTGGCTCGCTTGCCGATCTTTCGCGACCAACCATCGTTTCAACTGCTTGTAAATATAATGAAATTTCCTTACAAAGCGAAGAAACAAGCGGAATTTCTCTCACTTTGTCGCCTTTTCCCCTCACAGTCATAGTGCGCCTGGAAAAATCCACATCCCCTATCCTCAGTCCGATCAATTCAGCCCGGCGTATCCCGGTACTGTAAAGCACCGACACGATGAGCCTCTCCAATCTTCTTGAATATGCCGCCTCGGAGGCTTTGTCACCTCCCGTGATCAGCGCCAGATTCTCCTCTGAGGCATCACAGTCCGTCACGGCGAAATATTCATTCATCGACTCTTCCCTGTAGAACGCCGGCAGCCTTTTCTCCGCCTTGGGTTTCGCCACCGTCCGCACCGGATTGGCCGTCAGTTTTTTCTCTTTCATCAGGTAGCGGCAGAACCCTGACAGCACAGACAGATGCAGCCTTACCGTCCTCGGGCTATCTTTCCTCTTTTCAAGAAGATACACCTCGTGCGAGCGGATGATCTGCGGTGTGAGCGACTCCAGCAACTCCTCATCCGTCTCCGCCCCGCAGTCCTCCACAAAGACCCGAAGCGCATCCGAATATATAGCCTGCGTCCTTGCGGAATATCTCCGGATGTCCTTGATGTAAGATAGGTAATCTTCAATCAGCCCCATATTCTTGTATTCATTCAAAAGTGCCTATGTTACAGAATGGAATTCTGTCCAAACATCCTGTACCAACCTGCCGGAAGAGGAGATTTTTCTCCAAAACAATCGCTATCAGATGTTTATTCCAAACGCTTTGGCCAGTTTCTCGACAGGTTTGTTGCACCATTGGGCGATGACTCCGACGAGCAGGGCCGCGGCGAGGGTTCCCTCACGGACACCGTGGATTCCGTCGAGCCAGAGAAGCGAAGCGACGCACGCCAGGGCCACAAGCGAGACATCCACAGCGACTTTCGTGATGTCAAAGCGTGTCTTGAAGGCCTTGCAGATCGCCAGCACAAGCCCCTCTCCGGCAAGGGTCACGACTCCGGCGACCACCTCGAAAGCGACCCCGATGCCCACAAGCACTATACCCACAAGGCACCAAACGACCTGCATAAGATAGTTAGGGCAAGGCACGTCCGCGATGCACCAGCAGGCGAAATCCGTCATATACCCGAATGCGAACGCCACCGGCAGCTGCATCAGCTGCACCCAATCATAATCCTTGCGCAGAAGCGCCATCTGAATCAGAATGAATATGCAGTGCATCACGATCGTGGCCTCCCCCACCGTCAGCGGGCACAACATACTCGCCACATAAGGCGGACACGAGATCGGCGAAGTTCCCAAATCCGCCAGAATCGAAAAAGCCACCCCGAAGGCCACAATCAGCAGTCCGACGCACAGCATTACATATCTCTTGAATATTTCCATATATCTCCCGAATATTTCTTTTGTTTCCTGAATATTCCGATAAACCATTCCTGTCATTGCCTTCCGGCGTGGCGGACTTCTCCCTCAACATCAACAATTTAAACACATATCCTCCCCTCCGGAACTGGCAGGAGGAGACCACAGCAAACAGCTGGGTAACAGCACGTTATCCACCACGGCATATTCATAAATACCTGCGGACACGGTTGTAGTAGTTTTTGTAGTCTATGTCTTTCCTTGAAAGCAGGAACCGCTCTTCCTGTAGGATCTGGAGGTGGAAAATCGTCACCGTACAAAGTACGACAATCAAATGAAGCCAGTTGGCGAAACAGAGCAGCAGCCCGATGTAGGTCAGGTCAAAGCCAACGAAAGCCGGATTTCGGCTGACGCTGTAGATGCCGGAAGTGACCAGCCCCGTCTTCTCGTCCGGCGATATTCCCGCCCTCCAACTGTCCCGCATCTGAAGCACGGCGGCCGTGAAGAACACCACTCCGAGAGCCGTCAAGACAAGTCCGATCCAACCGCACCACTGCGGAAGGAATGAATATCCCCGGACAACGCTCCACACCTCCACCACGACAATCAGGACGGAAAAGGCTGCCAGCAACCGCTCCACTGCCAAAGTCCGCCGCTCCTTATTCCCACGCCCCATCTGATTGGTCCGGATTCCCTGGCTCCTCTGACTGAACTGTTTAGCCAGATAGACTCCGTAGAACGCAGCCATCAATGCCAATGATATTATCTGAAATACTGTCATATAATCACACCGGAGGCATCTGGTTCAGGAGCATCCCCGCGCCTTTCCCTCCATTGTACAAATTTACGAATATTCCCGAAATACCCAACGAGCGGTCAACGCCCGTGCGTCAGGACAGCATTTCCACGCGCCGATGATGCCAGCAATGCCCCTTCGTGCGGCAACAAGGCGGTGCCACGCACCAATGGTACAAACAGTTACACACCGTGCGTCAACTGGAAGGGCTCCGAACACGGGACGGGATGCGATTTAGGCATAGCTGTGCATTCCGCCGAGGAGGTAGTTGACTCCGAAGTAGGTGAAGAGGACGGAGGCGGAGAGGATGAGGGTGTAGATGTGGTAGGCACGAGGAGTCCTCAGGAACGGGAGGCGGGTGCGATGGACGCCAAGCGAGGCAATCAGGAAGGTGATCAGTGCCCAGGTTTCTTTCGGATCCCAGTTCCAGTAGCAGCCCCAGGAGACGTTGGCCCAGATGGAGCCGGCGATTATGCCGGAGCCTAAGAAGAACAGGGCCGGGTACATCAACGCTTCCGACATCCGGGCCATTTTCGCGGATGCCGAACTCGCTCCCTGAGCTTGTCGAGGAGCCGGTGAACGATAATCAAAAACAGTCCCTTCGATAGGCTCAGAGACCGAAGTATGGCGCAGCGATGCAACCAGTCCACAAATTCCGTTGACCATAATGATGGCGAGAACGGTGTACGAGAGCATCATCAGGGAGACGTGGATGCTCAGCAACGGGGAGGACAGTACCGGCATCAGTTGGGTGACGGCAGGGTTGGCGTTCCCCATAGCGGAAACCAGAGAGGCAAGCGAGGCGACTATGATCCCGAACGGAAGCATAATCGGAAACTTTCTGAAACTCAGCACAGATGCCAGCATCGCCGTCCAAGCGATCGTCAGCATCGTCTCCGCACCGTTGGAAAAAGGAATATGCCCGCTCGCCACCCAAAGCAGCCCCAGCACGATGGTCAGCACGAGGAAAAATACGAAAGAGGCAGCGACTCCAACGATCTTGAATATTCCAGATAAACGCCATCGCTTTGTAACCGTGCGCCCATCATCCACCAAGTTTGTAGGCCCCTTTCTCGACTCTTCGCTTGTCACTCGCGCCTTATCAACAAAGGATGAGATTGCCCCATTATTCTCATCTCTAACCATCCGGCGCATCGCCACCGCGAGCATCACCAACCCGAGGATCAGGAACGTTCCGGCAATCGGAAACAGCGGTGGCAGAGCGTTGTACGCCCTCTCGGCCTTGATGCGGTACGCCGGCGGCAGGCTCTCCCCCATCTTGCTCTCCTGAAAGCGGCGCAGCTTCCCGAGCGACTCTTCCAATTTTGAATATTCACGGTTCACCACCAGCTCGAAGATATAGTCCATCGACTTGCGGACGAAAAGCCACTCCTCATCAGCGATTCCTTCCGGCAGCCGGTCGCTCTGCGAGTACCATCCAAGCCGCCCGGTGCTGTCCCGCAAAGGGTAGATTTTCAGCAGGTCTCCTGAATATAAAGCCTTGACAGTCGCCTCCTTATCCATTGCGTCAACCGCCTTTTTCCGGTTGTGCATAGGAATATTCCTCCAGCTGGTGCCGTAGAACATCCAGCCTGTAAGTACCTGTTCGTCAGTCAGTCCCTTCACACCGGATGTTCCATAGAGCTTTGCGCTGAAATCCGAGGCAAGAGTCTGGAGCGGGCATATTCGTCCGTGGTACAGAACGTAGAGTCTTCCGAATTCGGCGGCGATGTTTTTCGGCAGGACTTTCGGAGAGGCTGAGCCACGTTTTACCTGATTCCCTTTGACGGAAGCATTTTCCGTTTGAGGCAGCCCACCCACGGAATTCCCTGTCGCAGAAGCGGTTGCCTCCAAGCACAGAAGAATCGCCATGACCGATGAATATCTCAACGCGTTCCCGAAGAACTTCTTGAACCTCTTGTCAGTGAAGAAAAACGCCAGAAGTCCGAGAAGCAACAGAGCATAGCCGGTGTAAATGACAGCGATGCCGACCGGGTCGTGGCTCACGGTGAATGTCACACCGGCCTCATCGCTGTCATAGTCAGTCTGATAGAAACGATAACCTTTACAGGACAGGATGCGGTTCATCCTCACCTCGCCCTCGCGGAGAACCGAGCCGTTCCTTGTGAAACGCAGCCGTGAACTGTAATCCGATGCGGCGTCCGTTCCGGAATGGTAAAGCACCTCGAAGCCCTCAAGTTCCACACTGAAAGGCAGTTCGAGAATCTTTCCGTCCTTGGTCTCGAAAGTCTCCACGGATTCCCCCTCACGCACGTGAAGCATCCCCTTCCTCGCGGAAAAGGATGTCACAAGCGCTCCCGCCAGAATCAGTGCCAGCGAAAGGTGCAGCACCAGGGCCGCCGGCCGCCCTGCAAAAAGTCTTGCCATAATCAAAGCAGACCTCCAGAGTCAATCAGTCAAGACTTTGGAGGATATGTATTAAAATTATATCGAATCGATAAACTTAACCACCGCATCCCTTTCGGACTTGGAGAGGGCACGGAAATTCTCGACGGATTTGCGGGCGTCGCTCTGGGCGCTTCCGTGCCACATAATCGCCTCCACAACAGTCCTGGCGCGGCAGTCGTGAAGCCTGTCAACACCACCTGCGACCAGCTCGCTCAAGCCACGGCCCCACAGCGGAGTCGTCCTGCACCAACCTGTACGGATGTCGTTCTTCATAAAGAGACGATGCTGGACCATATCCGTGTACGGCCAGATGGTCTGATGAGGATAACGAGGGAGTCTCGGATCGTTGTCCTTGAAGAAACCGTTAGGATCGGTAACGTTATCCTCACCGGTAACCCAGCTTGGACGGTGACAGGTGGCACAGCCGATCTTTGTGAACAGCTCCTTGCCTTTGATGACCTCAGGGTTGTCCAGATCCCTCGCCGCAGGAACGGCCAATCCTCTGTGCCAGATCATAAAGTCGGCATATTCATCATCCGTCATCTCAGGCTTGAGGTCTTTGGCCATCAAGTAGTTGTAGATGTCAGTCTGCACATTCCCTGTCTTGTTCTGGTCAGGGAAATATTTGTAGAAATCCTTCTGGACATCAGGATCCTGTGAGGCCACCTTGGCGTAGGTCGCCGTCATATAGTGGTAACGCCTGTCGCTCCTGGTCACATTGGTGATGTTCCAGATGGCGTTCGCACCGGCGGCATCCTGCAACGGGCCACGGCTCAACGCATAAGTGAAACGCTTAGGATGGGTTGTCTTGCCGTAAAGGCTTGTCCACTCGCCATTCGCGAATATGGCTGGATTCAGTTTCGCCCCGGCAGCCTCCTCCTTGGCGTACTGTGCCTTGAGGTCATCATCGTCAATCGCATCCAGAAGCCCGACTCCATAGACCCCGATCGTGGACTCAACCCTGAAACGCACGTTTGAATATGGCACCGTGGTCGTCTCTCCGTTCTTCGTCACCTCAAGCGGCACATAGAACGCATCCTCCGGAATGACAACTTCCGGATAGATAAGGCTGTAAGGCTCACCGTCAGGGAACTGGTTCCCCCATTCGTCGGTATATTCAAGCCAGTTGATCTTGATGTCGCTTTCATCGATCGGAGCCTTGAACGGAGCAACGGCGAGAGTCTGCGGCATTCCAGTGACAGAGCTGAGATAAGTATCTGTGTCGTCTGTGATTACCAAAAGGTAGCCATTGCCGTTCTTGTCAGCCTTGTACTCGGTCTGACGCCTGCCGTGGCTGTAGTTCGGATGGCAGTAGAGGCATCCGCGACGGACCATCAACGGACCGAGACCGCTGAAAGCCCCGTCCTTGTTCTCGTTGAAATCCCTTTCAAAGAACATCTCTCCGTTCTTGAAGGCTTGGATCATTCCGGAGTTCTCAATCACCGGAGTCGGCTGCTCGTAGGCTGAAGCGCTTGAATTGAAAGCCGTTCCGAGTTTTCCGCCGGCATACCATTCATCACTCAGCTCGGTCGGAGTCTCAGGTTCGTCCGTTCCGCCATTGCCGTTGCAGGCGGTGAAGGCAAAAAGGGTGGCTGAAAGTATCAGCAGTGATTTATTCATAATCTTTCAATTTTATATTGGTTAAAGGATCAGCCGGCTTTACCGGCCAATCCTTGGATATTCATTTAAAGTCCCGAGGGTGAAAAGCTTCAGTTTCAAAGGTTTCCACCAATATGGAACAAAGTCTTTCCTCCTCAAAGAACATTCACTTTAGTCATTGATCAAAGCCTGGCGTGCGACCTCAAGGGCATCGTTAAGGTCATTGCAGGCGTCGATGGCCTCCTTGACCTTGGCATCCTTGTAGTTCTTCACGAACGGCTTAGGCATAGCACCGATCTTCTCAAGGCATTTCTCGATCGCGGAGATGACACCCTCATTGGCGGCCTGATCAACGCTTGCAAGGTAGGCGCTCACTGAATATGTCTGAGCGGTTGTCGCCCCGAGAGCTCCGAAATAGGCATTGCGGACGCTGACGATGTTGTCGTAGAAGTCCTCGATGGAATTCCAGGAATGAGGGGACTCGATGTAGTTCACATCCTCTCCGGTGTACGGCTTTCCGATTTTCTGAGTGCCGACCTCGTCCACGATGTCCTTGCAGCCCTCGATGATCTGCTCGCTTCCGGCAGTGACTGACTTCCAGACGCTTCCGGCCTGGCCGCAAAGTTTCATCTGCTCGCCGAAATCATCCTCAGGCTCCATCTCGGCCTCCTCGATCAAAGCCTTCTTGGCATAGCTGACGTTGTCAAGTCCAGCCCAGGCGGCCTCGAGTCTCGCGGCGCTCAGTGACAGGTCCTTGGCGACAGCGGCTGCGTAAAGAAGTTCCTTCTCAGGGATGGCGGAGGCGGCACGCTCCTTACCGTCACGGAACAAGATATATTCAATGCCGTGGAATCCTACAAGTCCATTGTTGAGGTTGGCGACAGTGTTCTCGATGTCTGACATCATCTTCTCGCTGTCGAGAAGGTTCTCAAGAGCGACCTTGTCAAGCGGCCAGGTGTCGATGTGAGGGTCGATGCTGTACTTGGACGCGGCTCCGAAAAGGAAAGCCTCGCTCCACTCCCAGTACTGGCGGGCGGATTTCCAGAGGTCGCAGGCTGTCTTGACATTGGCATCGGTCGGTGCCGTCTGAAGTTTCTCGATCGCCGCCTGAAGATCAAGCGACTTGTCAGCGAGGTTCTTGTACGTCGGGATCACAGTGTTGTCCACGAAAGTCTCGTTGACCTTCTGGAGCGTTTCCTCCTTAGCGGAGGTCGGGTCTGTGGAATTTTTGTCGCAGGCCACAACGGCGAGAGCTGAAGCCATCAGCACAGCCGCGAATTTAAAACCTTGTCTCATAGTTGTTGTATTTTTGAATATTTAATTATCTATCAATCATTTCATCAATATATTCATTTATCGGATGATGGCCGCAATCTCGTGGCCACCGATTCTGAAACGATGTCGGTACTCAAATATATTCATCACCTCAAAAACCAGCCACTGAAAGCGATTCCGAGAGTGATCGAAGGCTCGTTGTTGAACGGGGCGACATAGAAGCGCTTTGAATATTCCGCCTTCACGACGATGTCTTTGATCGGGTACCAGTTGATGCCGGCGGCGATGCGATGCTTCCCGCACCATTTGTAGTCCAGCACGCCGTCGGCCACCTTGAACATCGAATCGTAGTACTCGTAGTGGGCGAAAGCGTAGCACTTGCTCTCCTTCTTGAAGAGTGAAAGAATATCATAGCCCACCTCTATGCTGCCGACGATCGCATCGGATCCCACAGCGTTGTGAGGGGAAGGCGAAGCGTTAGACATATTGTTCTTGTTGAACGCCGTTATCTGTTGGGAATCATTCAGATGAGCATAATCAAAGCATCCTCTGGCGATCAAGTTGTGTCCCGAGTAGGTGAAGTCCGCCGAGCCGATCATCACCTCGCCCTTGCAGTCCTTGTACTTGGAGTTCTTCGTGAGGGAGTTGTTGAAGCTTGATCCGAAGTAGCCGCTAAGGCCCATCCTCAAGCCTTTGACAGAATGGTTGTCAATCCTGAACGCCCCGGCGTAGGAGTTCGCGATCTTGAATTCGTAAGGGGATCCGGCCCCGCCCTGAATGAAGTTCTCGGTACTGAATCTGTCCGAGTCAAGTCCCGGAAGGAACATCAGTTCATAGGACCATTTGCCAAGGTTACCCAGAATCTCGATTCCCGGCTCGTGCCAGGTGCAAGGAAAGACAGTGTTCTCTCCTTCCATCCTGTAGGCCGTGAAGAACTCGGTCGGAAGATGGTGACCATTCGTCAGTCCCACCGGGATGATTATCATTCCTGTCCTGACCTTGAACGCGTCACTGAAAGCCTTCTGGAGCCAGAACTGCTCCAAAGCGACCTCGCCTCCGCGCTCGATCTCGCTCTCATATTCACCTGCCTCGTCAGCCTCGAGCTCGACCGCGCTTTCGGTGCCTCCGTGCTCGAACTCGATCTCCGTGCCGAGCGTCCATCCTTTTCCGAAGTCGTACCCAAGATTGATGACAAAATGCGGGATGTCGAACCGTCCGTGACTCTTGTCGTCCTTGTACTGTTCCGGATGGTTGTACCTCTGCCAGGCATCGCTGTAGAAGTTGCGGGTCATCATCGCCTCACCGTAACCGCCTATCGAAAGTCTCTGAGCGTGAGCAGCACAGCCTACCGCAATCAGTATTACCAGAAGTAAAATCTTTTGTCTCATCTTTACCTTTTCAATTTGACACGGCAAAAGTACAGCGACACGAAAAGTCCGGCAATCGCAATTTTTCGGTATTCTGCACGGTTTCCGTTCAGGGATTGTGGCGAAAAGTTGGTATTTATCGTTTAAGGATGCCACATCGTCCAAGGTCGATCCACTTTCTGATTATATTCACATCTTCAAAAATTTGTCGTATATTGCGGTCAAGAAATATGCACGAATATCTATGAGATTCATAGGGAATATTCTATGGCTGATTCTGGGAGGCCTGCTTGTCTCCCTCGGCTACTTCATCGCAGGACTGCTTTATTGCGTGACCATCATAGGCATTCCATTCGGGTACCAATTGTGGAAGTTCGGGGTATTTTCCCTATGGCCGTTCGGAACGGACGTGGTGGACGGGAACAACGCCGGAGGCTGCCTCAGCATATTTATGAATGTGATTTGGATTCTGCTGGGATGGTGGGAGATCGCGGCGACGCACCTTGTCTTCGGGCTCATCTGCTGCATCACGATCGTCGGAATCCCGTTCGGCCTTCAGCATTTCAAAATGGCGTTCCTCTCGCTGCTGCCTTTCGGGAAGACATTCCGAAAGGCTTAAAACATATTCCCGCATATTCTCTGGCCGTTTTACCGCAAGACTCCGGGCAAAATTTCCGTATTTTTTTGTTCACCGATGCGGAAATCAGGCATTATAGGGCAAACAACAAAAAATAATGGTAATTATATACGAGTTGCCTACACTGTCACATAGCGTTGGTGTACATTGGAGTTCACACTATGATCTATAGCCAGTAGTTATCAAATGGATGCCACTTCAGGTGTGCGGCATTTTCCACATCAGGAGCGTCAAAACATTGTCCACTAGTTAGACGGGAACAGGTGTGATAGGCTCAGGTTTCTCCAACATTGGAACTTGACCGCATTTGCCCTCCTTTCCCGTCAGTCGTGAAATCCAGTGATTGGCATCTCCGTCATAATGTAAGGTACGGCTGACTATTGCAGTCCCACGCCAACATTCAAACCAAGGCTGACGGCCGATGTGGTTATCTTCCAACGACTCGCAACATCCGGCGGCCTTCCGAACATAGCCACCTTTTCAAAGGACGTATGTATCGCCATTTTGCAAAACAGCGGCATACGATCATTCTTCTACACCATTGTGAGGCCCGGCCGTATGCCACCTATGGATAGAAAAACCATAGGCGGCATATCCACAGGCCTCCCGCCGTACTCAGGTTTGGTTTGCGTGCCGCCATATTCACAAAAAGCGTGGGACACCAGCACGTATGTAACTGCTTGGCGACCGCTTGCATACCACGTTAGTCAACTGCCATATAGTTACCTAAGAAAATGTCCGCCGAAACGGCAATCTACCGGAGAAACTATGCCATATCACTGGTTTGTCCGAAGGATAGGGCTCTCGCCGGACAAAACGCAATCGCAAAGAAGATAGAAAGCCTTAGCCCACGTGTATGGAGGATAAGGACTATATATGTTAGGAGATTATATTCGAGTTATTCCTCAATATCCGCTATATACTAACGTATAAGGGCGACAGCAGGAACTGTCTTGACAAATCCTTGCTTGGTTTTGTACCTATATGTACCCACTTGCCTGAACCGGCTACCTACCGGTTTCTTGACGACTTGCTCATCATAATAATGAACATCATCTCCTGCCACAAGAAGAACAACCGCCCCGTGATACCAATCATATTCCTCATTGGACCGCTCTGTCGCCAATGCATTGCCGTTAGGAAGAACCTGCATAACCTTATATTCCTGCACAGACATTACCTGCCCGACTTCCTCAAAATAGTCAACACCATCCACACGAGAGCCATTCGTTGCCAAACCTAAAATGAAAAAGAAAACGAATGTCAACACAATGCCTGTAACGGCACCAAGAAGAAACACTAAACCTTTTTTCATAATCAAATATTAATTTTAAACATAATAAATTACAACTCTTCCAACTGTTCTTCATCGTTATTACCATCCTGATTCAGAAATGACAGGAAAGTATGAAGGAATGCCGTCTCTTTGAAGAAACAATTCGGCTCAACCTCCATTTTTTCCTGCATATTCGCCACGGACTTCAAAATCGCCAAATTTCAGAATATACGAACAGCCTTTGTCTATACAAAGTTAAGAATAATTTGCCGAGATTCTATCGGTACGGCTAAAGGTAAAAACTTTTCCGTGCGTAAAATGACACGATTTTACGCACGGATATATTCAAAGTAATGATAAGCTCTTCAACAAGCAGACCTCAAAACCTCTATGTCATTCAAGGAATTAATCCTGCGACGTGTTTTCCTCAACGAAAATCCTGATTGACTCCTGTTGTTCCTTATCGGAGTCCACAAGCACTCCGGCGGCCATCCAGTAGGCGTACTTACCGGTGCAGAACTCTAACAGGGATTCGATGTCAGTGCCATAGCGGAACTCGATGTGGTGTGTGCTTGCCGGGGTGTCGGAGCGCATCGCGAAACAACTGAACTCGTCCTGGTTGCCGTCCTTGGACTTGAAGAAATAGAAATCATAATCAGCGTTATAGCTGTCGAAGACATATTCGTGAGAGAAGAGTTCATTGCCAGACGTGTCAAGTCCCTTTATGCCGCCTTTGCCGTCAAAGACGAAACGGCTCACGCCCTGCTTGAAATCGCAGTTGAACTGGAATCCATTCTGCCATCCGTCGGTGCCGTCACCAAAACGCTCAGTGGCGGTCTCTCCTGTCAATGTACCTGTCATAGAGGATTTCAGCGCATCGACTGTCGCTTGTGCGGCATCCTTTCCAACAGCCTTTTCACATTCGGAAAGCCAGAAGGCATCCCATTTCGGGTTCAGCAGAGTCTTCTCGCTGAAGAGTTCCTCGTAAGTTCCCTTGAGATCTTTCTGCAGTTGTGCGGCCGCCTCGGCGGAACCCGTTTCGGGAGCGTTGCCTGTGCCACAGGAAGTAGAAAACACAATGGCGCAAAGAGCCACGAATAAATTTACGGCAATATTCTTCATATTCAAATGTTTTTAAGAAACTAATCCGCAAAGATAGCCTTTGGATCGGTAAACGGAAATCCTAATTAGTAGGTATTTTCATCAAAAGCTGACCGGGAATATATTCCCTTTCCCTTCCGTGCGTGAGACAGCACCATACACGCACCAATGAGGAATAAAAGTGACTTCGTGCATCGAAACCGGGATCTCGCGCACGGGCTTGCAATTGTTGGTGTTTCTTAGAGTATTCTGCTCACCCGGCAAGGGTTGCCGACAGCAACGCAGCGTGCGGGGATGTCACGCGTAACAACGCTTCCGGCACCGACAGTCAGTGCGCTTTGGCCGCCATATCTATCCATCACACCAGACATTTCTCGTACTCTGTCATATTCAAATAAATTAGTGAAAACAGCTGAAGTTTTTATCCGGCATAACCGCATTTCCCCGGACAAATGAAAGGGAATTAAGGTTTTCTCCGGCCAAACGGACTTCTTGCCGGACAAAGGCTATTTGACAACCGCCACCAGCCCCATCTCGGCGGCCTTCACCCGCATAAAGGCATCGGCCTCCTCGAAATTGTTGCCGATCTGGCCGTCCAGTATGGCCTCTTTGACATATTCCTTCAGAACACCGATCTCGCGGCACGGGCTCAGGCCATAGACTTCCATTACATATTCGCCGGTAATCGGGTTCTTGAAGTTGCGGATGGCGTCCTTGGCCTCGACTTCGACGAGCTTACGCTTGACAAGATCGAAATTCTGCCGGATCTTGGCAACCTTGACCGGGTTCTTGGAGGTGATGTCGGCGTTGCAAAGGAGCATCAGGTCATCGATCTCGTTGCCGGCGTCGAACAGGAGACGGCGCACGGCGGAGTCCGTAACCTCCTCATCCACAAGGGCTATAGGACGATGATGGAGACTGACTAGTTTCTGGACATACTTCATCTTCTCGTTCAGAGGCATCTTGAGAGCCTTGAATATTCTCGGAACCATCTTGGAGCCGACTACCTCGTGACCGTGGAAGGTCCAGCCCACCAATGGGTCGAAACGCTTGGCGACCGGCTTGCCGATGTCGTGCAGCAAGGCCGCCCAACGAAGCCACACATTCGGCTGGGTCCTCACCGACTCCACAAAACTGTCTCCGCCCTCATCGGGTGTGAAATCCTTCAAAGTACCGGCCGCGATGCCCTCGATCTCAGAGGCCGCCACATTGTCAACGACCTGGAGAGTGTGTGAGAATATTTCCTTATGTCCCTTTCCGTCAACGGATTCCACCCCTTTGAGTTTCAAGAGATCCGGGAGGATATATTCAAGAAGCCCAGTCTCGTCCATCAGTTTGAAACCCATCGAAGGGTGAGGCGTGATGAGGATTTTGTTCAGTTCCTCGACAATGCGCTCCTTTGAGAGGATTGTCATCCGGTCGCGCATATTCCTCATAGCACGCAAGGATTCCAGGACAATGGTGAATTTTTGCTCCGGCGTGCTGAGCTTTGTGGCGAAACGGATCGCGCGGAGCATCCTGAGAGGGTCGTCGCTGTAGGTCTGCTCCGGCTCCAGCGGGGTGCGGATTATGCCCGCCGCAAGGTCGCGGATGCCTCCGAAAGGATCGACAAGCGCGCCGTAGTCCTCCTTTTGCAAGCTGAACGCCATCGCGTTGATAGTGAAATCCCTGCGTTCCTGATCCTCCTCAAGCGTACCGTCCTCGACAATCGGCTTGCGCGAATCGTGGCGGTAAGACTCCTTCCTGGCCCCGACGAACTCAATCTCCGCCCCGTGCCACTTCAGCATCGCGGTGCCGAAAGTCTTGAATATGGACACGTTGCAATGCCGGCGTTCCTTTTCCTCGATCTTCGCGGCCACTGCCTCGGCCAATTGGATCCCGCTCCCCTCCACCACGATGTCGATGTCATCGTTCGGTCTGCCAAGGAAGCAGTCACGCACATAGCCTCCGATCACGAAAGCCCTCACGCCAAGTTCCTCCGCCGCCGCTGACACGATTCCGAAAATCGGTTTGTCAAGATATCCCTGTGTTATTGTCGCACCCATATTCCTATTTCTGCATTGTCTCCCAATCCGGGAATTGTTTCATCTGAGAATAAGTCTCACCGTCCCGGACGAAGCCAAAAGTCTTCAACCCGTTTGTTATCACCACATATTTCACATTCAGCACCAGATTGTACCTCAGAGCCTGCTCCAGCACTTCCCTGCTCATCGGCACATCCTCCCGCTTGCATTCCACCACCATCAGCGGAGCCGTGTCCCTGCCATAAACGAGGATATCCGCCCTGAAATCCTTCCCTCCGAACTTCATCGCCACCTCGCTCATCATCATATATTCAGGCACCTTCATCCGCTCCTTCAGCACTCCGATGAACCACTGCCGCACCTTCTCCTCCGGCGTCAGCGCCACCGCCTTCTTCCTCAACGGGTCCCAAACCTTCTGCTGCTCCATTTTTTATGAATATGTCAATTTTTATTCGTGAATATGTCTGAATATTTTCGTCAGGCTTACTGTTTTTCTGAAGAGCCAGCGTCCTTCACGCCTTCTATTTGACTGCTTCGCGCACTGTACTCATTATCAGACACATCGCCAACCATATTCACATCTTTATGAAGCGATTCCGGATGCGTTCTCTCTACTTTCACCTCAGCCGAAGACTTCAACACACGCCTATAGATGTCATCAATCACAAGCCCGGAAATGGTCATTCCGAATATGGCCGTGACGTGGACCGTCGTGCCGTTGATCTGAGCCTTCGAGGAGCACCACTCGTGGTTTAGAAGGTCCGGATTTCCAGGCCCGTCCTGAGCCTTAGGGCACATACATTTCTCCGTGCCGCAGCTCTGGCAATGCCCCCTGTTCGGCAACACCTCATCGTCATACACGCAGAGGAACTTCTTGGCCGTCAGCGTTTTGGCTCTTTTCATCTTCTTCCTCAGCGCCGCACCCAACGGACATCCCCTCACATTCCAGAACTCCGCCACCTTTATCTTCAGCGGATCCACCTTCAGCGCCGCCCCCAACGAGCAGAAGAACTTCGCCTTGCTTGACGTGGCATTCAGGATCAGATGTACCTTATCCTTCAGAGAATCAACCGCATCGATGACGTAATCATATTCATCAAGATTGAACTGCCCAGCCGTTTCCTCGCAGTAAATCTGCTGGACCGCCGTGATCTCAGCCTTAGGGTTGATCTCCAAAAGATGAGCTTTGAGCGCGTCCACCTTCACCTGGCCAACTGTTTTAGTCGTCGCCATAAGCTGCCGGTTCACATTAGTGATGCAGATCCTGTCCGAGTCCACGATCGTCAGTTTCGTGATCCCGCTGCGCACCAGTCCCTCCGCACACCAGCTCCCGACTCCCCCGACTCCGAATATGATCACCCTGACAGCCGCCAGAGCCTCCATAACATCATCGCCCAGAAGCAGTTCTGTACGGTTGTATATCGCTTTCTCAATCGTGTTCTTTGCCATAGCCTGCAAAGTTAACAATCCTTAAGGAATATTCTTAAAGCTTTGCCTATCATTTTTTAACAATGAGCCCACTTTCAAATGTTGGAAAGGCTATTTGGGATGCCGCCTGTCATCGCTATCGGGAGCCGTGGAGGATAATCTTTTGCAGCTCAGCACATAAGCCATTATCCTTCAGTCGTTTTCCACTATAGGTAACAATGATATTATTTGATTATGACTACATTATGCGGCACCAACTCAGAATCAGCCAATGGCGCACAACGCCCTGATTAGCAAAGATATAGTTAACAACCTTCAGTCCAATTCTCCCAAAGGCAACAGCTTATTTTTCAGATTATCAAAAAGTTACCTCCCACATCAAATTTTCTTTATGATTTGAAACAAATCTGGAATATTCATCGTATCTTTGTCACAAATCGCTTGGGGATGTTCTGGTTTTGACAGCAATGATTCCGGGCGGTAAGCACGTCGGGCTCCTGGAGGGCCGGCCCGCCAAACTGGATCTCCAAAAATTTAGTTGCTGATAACAACTACGCACTCGCTGCCTAATCGACCAAGTCGCATTAGCTTAATCCGAGCCGCCTAGGATGCGGTTCCGACGAGTATCCCGCGGACTTTACGCCTTCTCTGTTCCGAGTTCGGGGTATCATTCAAGAAGGACGCACCGGAGGACTCCTTTAAATCCGGCCAAGACCCAAAGGATAAGCTTCGGTTAGCCCGTCTTCCGGCAGGCCGCGGCCGACAACCAAAGGACGACTAAGCGTGTAGAAAGCTGTTTGGTACGTTGTTTGGACGGCGGTTCGACTCCGCCCATCTCCACAATATTGATTAAATATCAATGATTTAGAGGTTTTACAAACAGATTTACAAACACATTTTGTTCGTTCTTGTTTGTAATACCTCATTAGTTTGCACCAGTTTTTAACATACTGTTTTCATCAGTTTCAGAAGAAACTTTCCGCCAATCCCTATACTGAAAAGCAGACCGAGAGCCATAAGTGATTTCTGCCACCATTTGAGGACATAGACTTCCTTCTCGATGACTGTCTCTATGGTCTGGACGTGCTGCTCTTCTTTGTGACGCTCTTTATATTGGAGATAGATGCCAAGCGAATCCACTTTTGAGGTGATTGTCAGAACAGATATAGGAGCTTTGTGTCGTATGCCGGACGAATTGTGTTGAGCATAGGCCAAAGAATCGTGGCCAAGTTCCATAAGAGACAGGTGTTGATGAATCCTTGCAGATTCTTTGAGAGTCCGGATTTCCTCCAGCCTCGCACGGCCTGTTGAATCGCATCGGACTAAAGCCTGAACGATGGAGGAGTCCGGTTGGACTTGAATGATAGTGTCTCTTATGGTCTCGGTAACTGTGATGGTATGCTCGATGTTCTCCGTTCTATGCGGATAGAATTTCGGACAGCAGGAGATCGTTGCCAATGCGGACAACAATATGATTTTGAGTTTCATTATACTGATGTTTAATGATTTGTATTAACTTTGCAATCGAAAATGAGTTTGATGTATGAAGAACAAGAAACTGCGGATTACAGAAAAGGACTTTCTTCTGGCCAACCGCAGGGCTTCGAGAGCAGAAGAAATCGAGAAGTACGGAAAACAGATCCTGATGAGGACAATCACCCACAAGTCAAAAAAAGTCTATGACCGCAAGCGTCTGAAAAAGGCAGGCATCAACTACAACGATGACCTGCCTTTATTCATTTCTGCCGCTTAATCTGTTCCCGAAGTTGCCTCACATCGTCTTTCAGTTGCGAGTTCTCTGTGCAGAGCCTATCGACAGAAGCCTTCAACTCTTCGTTCTCCTTTCTGACAGCCACAATCTCAGAGTTTACCGCCGTGATGTCCGCAAGCAGTTTCCTGTTCTCTGATGACAACAAGTCTATGGATGCCTGTAAGTCTTTCAGAAAGTCGTTCTTCCGCTTGCGAGAACCGACAAGCCAGCTGACAGCTGCCGTAAATAAAGGGACGATATAAGTCCCTATAAATGTCAGTGTCTCCATACCTTAGCCCTCCGAAAAAATGGTGCGATTCTTTGTGTGGAGGCAGTCACGCCAAGGTGAAATCTGGCAAGTTCGGTAGTCCAGTTCATCGAAGAGGAAAGGGATTCCGGGGTGATGTCGGCGAGAAGTGTCACTCCGCATTGGTTCTGATAGTCGAAGATGGATGTGGTGTAGCCGTTCTCGTAGAGACTGCCTTGGATCATATTGCCGAGTCTGTCAATGGCTGTTCCTATGCGTGTGATATCGTGGAAGCAGGGCTTGTTCCATTTGTGGTTGTAGGTGCCAAGGTTGGAGGCGTAGCCTACGGTTTCTAGGAGTTTGACGGCCTGATGCATCGAGTGCACTATGCAGGAGAAGAAGTCGTTGATGAGTCTGGCGTCCGCGTCGGGATGGGGGGGGGGTATGGAAGTAGGATGCTGTGGTTCTGAGGTCCATCAGCATACGGCAGATGTAACGCCTGATGCGATGGGGATTGGAGTCGCATTGTAGAGGGTAGTGTATATTTCCTCCCGAAGTGCGTCCCAGTCGTGGTAAGCGGATATGTCCGTGTCGGTCTCGTATGTAACGATGTATCTTTTGGCTTCTTGCAGGGTGACTGATGTGGAGTCGAGTGAGGTGTTGCCGTTTGCGACAGCCATACATCGGAGAAGGGAGAGGGTACGCTCTCCCGCGAACGTTTGTATGAAATCGTTCACGTGCATAGTAAAAACCGTATCTCTTGGGGAATTATCTGTTTTGTCCAAAGATACGGTTTTATATTCTGCTTGAGCGTATGAAACGATAAAAAGTTATCAACAATTGTTGACGCGGAGTAAAATCACGAGTAACGACGAGTAAATTTCGAGTAATTCTAACGAGCAAAAACGGCCACAGGAAGCATTCTGAGAGCCGTTTTCAATAAAATCGAGTAAGTAAACTTCCCAAAAGACGAGTAAATTTCACGTACTTACTTTTTATGTAAAATGTAAAAAATAACCTGCATCACTTTAGCACATACTCAAGCGGCCATCAAATGGCGGTTTCGTTCTCTGAAATCAGAGTCAAAAGATGCTTGATTACGTTTCGGCGACATGGCACAAAATATTAATTTAATCATTTGATTGTCAATAATGTAATATAGTAAATCCGGAGAAAATTTCGTATCTTGTATAAAACAACCACGAGTTATAAGGATGCATCCGAAACCTCCTCCAGAAATACTCTCGCCAACAGAGTTGGCTTATATGTCGGGTCTGAATGAAAGGGACTGAAGACTGTTTCTTGCCGCGAGGGCGGAAAGCCTCAAGTCCCGAGGACTCAACTACCGCAAATTTAGCAAAAATATGGGAATCAGCACGCACACTCTTCAGAAAGGCAGGGCAACCGCATCAAATTTTAGCGCCCCTAAGCAGTTCCAGAAGATAGTCCT
>ERZ1034723.428-NODE-428-length-23003-cov-4.610816_pt1 | contig 23003 bp, 25 predicted proteins | sample MGYA00520637_ERZ1034723 | MGnify/ENA primary metagenome ERZ1034723 (study PRJEB33766, sample SAMN09781719) | gut metagenome | biome: gut microbiome | host: Homo sapiens | place: Madagascar | study: EMG produced TPA metagenomics assembly of the PRJNA485056 data set... | reverse complement strand
AAAAAGCCCGCCGGCCTCGGGGTGAGGCTGGCGGGCTGGGGGTGTAATAAAAACAAATGAGTGGGTGTGTGAATGACTAAGAGTTAAGAGTTGTGTGTGGCCTTGTCTATGTTGTCGGCCGAGGTGGTGAGCACTTGGGCCATGTGGCGCAGTGCCTGGCTGAGTTGTTGCAGTTCGGTGGGCTTGAAGGTGGCGGGCTTGCCGTTAACCTTGTACCCGTGCAAGCGCTGCTGCAGCCAGTTGCCCGAGCGGTCGAAGTATTTGCGGGCCACGCCCGACAGGTTGAGGAACTCACTCGTGTCTATCATGGCGAGCCATACTGCGCCCTCGCTTTCGGTGGATAGTAGCTGGCGCGCTTTGTCTGTTGCTTCGGTGTGTGTCATAACACTGCAAAGATAATAATATTATACTTATTGATAAAGGAAACAATAAGCCTTTTTGTATTATTTGATTGGCATCAGCCGCCGCCTGTGACAACGAGCTGCACGGGCTGCTGTGGGAAGCGTTCGCAACCTATATATAAGGTGTCGAAGGCGTCGGAGCCGTCGGTGCGGCTTTCGAGTCGGTCCTCGTCGGTCTCGGCAAGTTTTTCGCGCCGCTTGTCCTTCTTGCCGTTGTACACGCCGGCAGTCTGTACGGATATGAGCAGGTCGGGGTTGTTGGGCTCGTTGAAGAAGGGCATGAGCCGGGCCTTGCCGTCGAAGCCGCGGTTGATGAGTTGGTACTTCTCCAGATGCTTCATGGGGGTGCCTATGTAGACGGGGCGCACGCGCCAGCCGTGCAGCTGCAGCTCGTGGGTGATTACCCAGCGGAAGTCCTGGTCGTTGACGGCGTAGTTGGAGCCGAGGGCGGTGGCGTCGTAGTAGAATACCACCTCGTGCATGGGCAGCGGGTCGTAGTACTGGCAGAAGTCGGCTATGAGGGCGGGCAGCTTGCGCTCATACTTTACGTAAAATGATTTTAGCACATTGAGGCGGCGGCGGTCCTCGTCGGGCTGGCCTGCCACGAGCCAGTTGATATTGTTGTTGTAATCGAAAGCTATGCACAGTGGGTGGCCGCGGTTGATGTCGGCATCGGCCTTGCATGTGCCGGCCATCTTGCTGAGTGCCTTGAAGTCGTAGCCCAGGGCGTCGACCACATGGTAGTCGGTGGAGGTGTAGCGGTGTGAGGGGCGCATCGAGGAGTAGAAGCCGTCCTTGAGCACCTCGATGGGGCGGCACAGTATGGAGGTGCGGAACACCATGGGGGTGAGGTCGCGCCGCATCTGTCGCACCCATGCCTCGCCCAGCACCTCGATGTTGGTAAGGCTGGAGTAGGTGCGGTAGAGTGTGGCGCGGCGGCGGAGCGATGCGAGCAGGCGGCGTGTTTGCTTGATGCGCTCGGGCAGGTAGGGGGTGGTGTCGCCCTGTGCCATGCGCTGCAGGGTTTGCTGTTCGTCGGCCACGAGTGCCTCAATGGTGCTTATGAGTTCGGTGTCGCACTGGTCGGCATAGCGCATGAACCATGAGCCGCGCCGCGACACGGGCATGTCGGAGGTGATGAGCATGCCGTGGTGGAAGGGCAGGTCGCCAAACTCGCGCTGCTGCCCGCGGTTGGCGGGAAAGGTTTCATCCTTCAGCCGCTCGTAGTCTACAAACTTGGCTTCGTCTATGTCTATGTAGTCAAAGCTCTTGGAGTTTGAAGTGCCCACGCGGTCCTGGCTCACTATCTGGCCAATGGCTCCGTTGTAGAAGGTGATGATGTTCTCCCAGTTGTCGGGTGTGACGAGTGGCGCGGGCCAGTCGAGCGAGCGTGGCGGACGGTGGCCTATGTCCCAATGCAGGCCGCGGCGGTAGCCCCACTTCTCCCAGTGCTCGAACATCGAGGGCAGCGTGTTGGTTTTGGCCCTGATGGCTGTGGGGCACACAAAGGCGGTGGTGCTGCGCGGCATGGCCTGCATGTTGCGCAGGTTAATCCAGGCGTGCAGCATGCTCTTGCCTGTGCCTCGGCCGGCCACTATCACGTTGGTGTGGGCGTCGATGGCGCACACTTCGCGCTGCATGCGGTTCATGTATATTTGTTGGGGGGTGGGGGTGCTCATGGGTGGTGGGTGTGTGTGTGATTATTGCCACTTGCGTGGGTATATTTTTTGCCAAGAATTACGCCTGCCTGCGCATAGAGGCGCCGCATGCGGTAAAACTTCTGCCTTACGCCCTCGCGGTAGATGAGTGCGATGCCGTTGGCCTGGCACCATGAGTCGATGCCGCGGTTGAGTGTGCCGCTGTGTATGAGGCCCACGCACTCGCTCCACAGGGCGATGCTGAATAGGTTTGCCACGGCGCGTGCCATTTCGGCCTGTGCCCTGCGTGAGAGGTGGCAAAAGTATTCGGGCCGCCGCAGGGCGTGGTCGGTTATGACTATTGCCACGCTGTCGGGCGGGCAGGTTGGCCCGGTGGCGGCGGTGGCTCCTGCTGCGGGGCGTGAGAGCAGGCGGTGTAGGAGCATGTTCTCGTAGGAGCGTGAGGGGAAGCGCACGGGGCTGCCAAAGTGGTGGGTGAGCCACTGCCTAAGGTATGGCTCAAGGCGCAGGTACACGGTTAGGTCTTTCATGTGTGGGGGGAGGAGGGGGAAATTAGGTTTTTAAGTTGATGAGTTTAAGAGTTGAAGAGTTAAGAGGTCGCTTTTAAGAGTTGGGCAAGCAGAGGTTACTTCTTAACTCCTCAACTCCTAAACTTTTCAACTTTATTTATTGTTCCTTTTGTCGTTTTTCTGGCTTAGTTCGTGGTGTGGTGCGTGTGTTATGTTTTTCCTGTAATCTGGCTGAGGTCGAATTTCGCACTTTTTTTCTGTAATTTTGTATCAGCGTAATTTTGTAGCGTAACTCTCTGATTTTCAAGTGATACATTTTTCTTCTTTGGCTGATACATTTTTGTATCGGGCAAAATGAAATTGTATCAGGGGGGCGGGGGCTGATACAAAATGGGGGGTGATACATTTCGGGAAAAAATTGTATCAGAATTGTATCGGGTTTTGTATCGCCTTTTTTTCTTACTTATTTTATTGATATTCAATACTTTCCTTTGTTTGATACAAAGTGTGATACAAAATTACAAAAAAAAAGTACGATTTTGGGGGGTATGGTAAAACCTTTCTGCCCACTCAGTGGTTCGGGATTGGTCAATTTCACGGATTTAAGGCGGCGTGCGGGCACGAAAAAGCCCGGCACGTGGGGTGACGTGCCGGGCGGTGTGAAATGGAATGTGGGGGGAACTAAAGTAACTTTGTACTGATGAGGTCGGCGCCTAATTTGTGCAGCCCTTCTTCAATTTTTTGCAGTTGTGTGTCTGATATGTAAGTGCCTCCCCTTTTGTATTGGCGCATGAGTGTTTCGTTTATGCCTAAGTATCGTGCGAAGGCGCTCACGTTGAGCATGTTGTAGTAGTCGAAGAGGGTGGACACGTCAAACTTGAACACGGGGTCGGCCTTGAGTATGGGGGCAGCTTTGCCGGCTCGCTGTTCTTCGTTGGCTCTTGCTTCGGCCATGGAGTTGGCGAAGTCGGCTTTTGCCTCTTTTACCGTGTGGCCTCGCCCTATGAGTGTGTATGGGCTGTTGTCGGTGTTGTAGGCTAAGAAGGTGCCGTCGGTGTCCTTTTCGATTGTTACTGTAAAGTGTGCTTTTTCCATTTTTTTGTACCTTTCCTTTATAATGTGGCAGGCAAGGGATTGTGGGGGTTGCCCTCCCTTGCTCTGGTGTAGGTTAAAAGCCTATTTGCTTTTTTAGTTTGAAGTACAGGCCTTTTTTTACTTCGGCGTTCCCATGTCTTTCAATTTGTATGGTTATGCCTTTCGCGTGGTTTACATAGATGTCGTGTTCCTTGCCGTGGCGGCTGAGTTCAAATCCATGTTGCAGTGCTTGTTTCTTTAGTTCATTCCATTTCATCAAGTTGGTTTTGTGGGTTATACTTTAGTTCTCTTTTCACAATACAAAGATACTACAAATATGTTATATAGTCAAATATTTGTATAACATATTTGTAGTATCTGCGGTTTTATTTGCCGTACATGCGGCGTGTGGCTTGGCTGATGGTGGCTGTGGGTCGGTAGTGGGTGTTGGTGGGTGGTGTGCGTGCGGGTGGTGTGCGGTGTCGGCGTATGGTTATGCGGTCGTCCATGAGGTCGTAGTTGCGCCAGTGGTCGGCGGTGAGCAGGAAGATGGCGGCCGTGCGCACGCACCACTCGAGCTTTGGCGAGCCTTGGTAGCGGCGGAAGGTGACGCTGCGGCCGGGATGCATGGTTTCGAGGTAGTCGTATACTTGCTGTGCGAATGTGCGGAATGTTTCGCCGCCCTCGCGGTAGAGGCGGCTGAAGCCTTGGGTGGTGAGCCATTCATCGGGGATTGGGGGCATGGTGTTTAAGTTTAAGAGTTTAAGAGTTGAAAAGTTAAGAGGTCACTTTTAGAGGTTGAGCACGCAGAGGTTACTTCTTAACTTTTCAACTCCTCAACTTTTCAACTTAAAATTTCTACCAATATACGCTCATATGGTCAATCTCAAAGAGTGTGCAGTCGCTGAACTCGCGAATGAGTGCCGACTCGGGGAGCCTGATGCGGTGTGTGCCGCGTCGCTTGTGCCCGCCTATGCAGCGTGCGCCCTCGTAGGTGAGTATGTCGCCTGTTGAGAGTTTCCACACGCGCAGGCGGTGCGGTTCCCCGTCTTCGAGCAGGCGCAGTGCGTCGTGCTGGCTGATGCTGGAGTGTAGGTTGGGTGTGTTCATTGGCGTGGGTGTTTGAGGTGGCGGGCTATTTCGGCCTCTATTACTTGCTGGTTGTGGTGTGTGGCGGCTTCGTAGTGGCGGCCGTCGCTGAAGCCTTCGTCCTTTCCGGCTTTGTGTCCGTCGTCGTAGCCCCGGGTGTAGCCTTCGTCGTAGGCTGTGAGGCGGGTGTTGCTTGTGGCTTGGCGCAGCTGGTCGTCGGCTGTGGCCTGTGTGCGGCGGCAGCCGTAGTGGTAGGCTGCGGCGGTGGCGATGCTGAGGGCCAGCAGGCCGATGGGGAGGAGGATGAGTAGTGTCATGGGGAGGGATTTTTTTTTTAAGTTTATAAGTTTATGAGTTGAAGAGTTAAGAGGTCGGTTTAAGTGGTTGGACTCGCAGAGGTAACCTCTTAACTTTTCAACTCTTAGACTCTTCAACTTTACTACATAGGGAGGTAGATTTTTCAGTTACGGGAGGTAGATTTTTCAGTCACGGGAGGTAGATTTTTCTCTCCCTCGTAACTGTTTTTTCTCTCAGTCGATATCGTTTTTACGACATAGGCGACGCGTTTTAATTGTATAGGCGACGCGTTTTTTCTCTTCGGCACAATCGTTTTTTCTCTTCGCCTATGTAGTAAAGTTGAAAAGTTGGGGGGAGTTTTTAAGTTGAGGAGTTTAAGAGTTTAAGAGTTAAGCGGTCGGTTTTAGAGGTTGAACTCGCAGAGGTATCTTCTTAACTCTTCAACTTCTAAACTTTTCAACTTCCCCCTCAACTCCTAAACTTTTCAACTTTACTCCCGCCCTTGTGTGAGTTCGTCGTAGATGTGTGCTTCGCTCTTTAGGCGTTTAATCATGTTTCGCACCATTTGCTGGCGGCGGTGGCTGTCGCCCACGCGGTCGGCTATGAGCAGAATGAGGTCGGCAAAGTAGTCGCTATCGTCGCAGGCTTGTGCGGCATCTTCGAGGGTGTACATTTCGCGGGCAAAGCTGGCCCATGCCCGTTTGGCCAGTTCGGTTTGTCGCACGGCCATGCGCCAGCGTTGCTTGCAGTCTTGTTTGAGGTCGAAGCCGAGCCGCTCCACGCGGCTTTGTGCGTCCATCATGAGGGTGTTGGTCACATCGCCCATGAGGTATGCCACATTCGTAAGTATGCGTGTCGCGTCGGGCACTTGCCCGGGCGGCACAAGGGTTTCTTTTCGCATAATAGTACGTTTTGAGTTTATAATCTGGTTTGGAGTTTTAAGGTTATAAGGTTATAAAGTTACCTTTAAGAGTTCGGAGTTTTGAGGTTATAAAGTCACCTCTGCGAGTTCAATAGCGAAAGGTAACTTTATAACCTTATAACCTTAGAACTCCGAACTGAACGAGCTGTTCTCCGAACAGCTCTCATCGGGTACAAATCCCGCCTCGGGGTCGAGGTGTGCCCCCGTGTCGAGGCTTTCGCGGTTAGCCTGGCTCTTGGTGGAGCGCAGATATATCATGTCCTCGCTCTTGCCGTCGATGCGGCGCGATATGCGGCCCTGCGAGTTGAGCAAGTCGGCGGGGTTGTAGTCGTACACGTAGGGGCAGAGGGCGGCAAAGGAGCGCAAGGCCTTGGTGAACTTGTTCATGGTGTAAAAGTTCTTGTTCACCTTGGCCTCGTCTATAAAGGCGTCGTAGGCCTCGCGGCGCACAATGAAGGTGTCGAGGTGGTCGCCCTCCTCGGCAAAGTACACGTTGGCCCACTCCTCAAAGTTGGTGCCCATGTCGGCCTTGAACTTGCGCTTCAAGATGTTGCCCATGGGCGGCATGGGCTTGACGCTCTCCTGGCACATCGACAGGTAGAACTGGCAGCACTGCATGAAAAAGTTGATGTCGGCGTTCCAGTCCTCCTCCTTGTACGAGGAGCTGATGAGGTCGCGCCCGAAGTCGTCGCGTATGCTTCGGCTCTCCAGGTAGTCGTTGCCCTCGGTGCGCTGGTGGTAGTAGTCGCTGAACACGAGGTAAAGCAGGCGCGCCTCGGTGCTGGGGCTGAAGTCGCGCGGCACATAGTTGGTGGTAAAGCCAAACTTTGGGCTTTGCTCAAAGGGTATGGTGTAGCTCTGGTTGTTCTTGGGGTTGACCGTCATGTCTGAGGTGATGAGGTCGTAAAATGCCCCCGTGTCGAGGTGGCGGTCGCAGTCGTCAACGAGCACAAAGTCGGTGTGCTGCGTCACTTGGTCGAACACGTGCGGGTTGTCCATCAACTTGGCGTTGCGCCCGCTCAGCTTCACCGTTTTCATAAAGAGGCTGAGGGCTTTGAACAGGAACGACTTGCCGCTTCGGCCGTTGCACTCGCCGTCCTCGCCAATTTTGTTGTCCATGGCCATTGGGGCCCATGCCCGCGAGGGGCTTTTGTAGTGGTGCAGCATGTAGCCTATGGCAAAGAGCTTCGACACAAGGTTTTGCTCCTGCTCGCGCCGTTCGTCGTCGGTCAGCCCCTCGCCGTTGATGCAGAACTTGTGGCTGCGGTGGTAGGCTTCGGCCTCTGAGGCATCGCGCTCGGCAAAGTTGTATTCCAGCTCCTTGCGCCAGTGCACGCGGCTCGTGTTGATTACGTAGCCAAACAGGGGGCTGCTCTCGGCGTCAATCACCCGCACCCCGAAGCGCGCCTCGCCCGTGGGCGAGGCGCTGCGCTCCACCTCAAACATGGGGGGCATGAGCGTGACGCGGTGGTCCAGCACATTCTCCTGCCACACATAGCGGTCGAGCCCGTCGCCCCCGGCGTGCTCCACAAGGCCCGTGGGGGTGGCCTCAATCGTTTTGCCGGGAAAGAAGAACAGCTGCGTGGTGGGCGTGTAGTTGGTAAAGTCGAGCGTCACCTCGCGCATGTTGTCAAGCGCCGAGTCGCTCAGTCGGGGCGAGTTGTGAATGAGGTTGCGCACGGGACGCGGCAGGCACCGCTCCTCGGCCCACTCGCTTATGAAGCGGCGCAGGTCCTTGGCCTTGACCTCGCGCACAATGTTGCCCTGCACGTGTATGTAGCGCGCCTCCTTTATGTTGTCGTCGTGCAGGGTGTAAAAGCCGTTAAGGCGTAGGAAGTTGTAGAGGCACTCCGTGTCGATGTCGTACGTCACGGCCCCCGTCTTGTGGTTGGTGCGCTCCGTCCAGAACTTGGCGGGCATGGCCAGCGCCATCAGGCCCGCAAAGTCGCTCCGCCTGTCGCGCAGCTCCTGCCAGTCCCTGAGGTCCTTGCGCGGGCGGCCGCGGTTGTCGCGGTACTGCATGAGGTTCTGCGGCAGCCACATGGTGTGTATGTCTATGAAGCGCAGGGCAAGCTCGCGCCCCTTGCGCACCCCCGTGCTGTCGAGGTCGGGAATGTTGTAGAGCACCTCCACATACTTCATCACCTCCTTGTACTCTGCCTCGCTCAGGCGGTACGTCTCAGAGTTGAACCACAAGGGGCTGTAGCCCATGGAGTGGCAGCATAGCGAGTCGCGCTCGCCCGAGCAGATGAAGGCCTCCTTGAGTTTCTGCTCCCGGTATGGCTTGCCCTCGTTGGCGGGGTCGCGGTAAAAGGCCGCCTCCTCGTCGGCATTCAGTTTGCGCCACAGTGTTTTCAGCTCGTGCAGCCCGTTGATGTACTCCTTGGGCTTGCCGCCCGCGGGGTGATAGCTGAAGCGAAAACCCTTGTCGGGGTTCAATGGCTCATATATTTTGTAAAACTTTACCTCGGCCTTGGTGCCGTTGGCCTCCTCCACCACGCATTCGCGCATGAATATGGGGTAGTTCTCGGTGGAGTACTTGAGCGTCACCTCGCGGTTCTTGACAAAGCCCACATACTCGGCCTCGTACCAGTGCAGCGCATCGGTGTCGGCGTGCGTCACCCTCGGGCCAAGCACCTTGAGGTGGCTGTCGGGTATGCGCTCCAGCAGGGCAAAGATGCGTGTGCCGTCCTTCTCGTCGGCTGTGGCGGGGCGGCGTTTTATGTCGGGCTTGTTCACGGAGCGGTTCAGCTCGTCGTTCACGCCGAACAGGGCGGCCAGTTTGAGCACGGCCTCGTAGGGGCGGTCAATGCCCTCCTCCTTCATGCAGATGTCGAGCGGGCTTTGCGCGTGGCCCTCCTCGCCAAAGTCGGTCACCTTCCACACGCCCTCACCGCTCTGTGTGTGGCACAGGTAGAGGCAGGCCGAGGGCGTCTTGTCCTGGGGGCGCACCCTGAACTTGTTTTTGGTGCCCACCACCTCGCGGGCCTGCGGGTAGTAGTGCAGTATGATATCGAGCCCCTCGTTGGTGGCACGATAAAGGTTTTCAATTCTTATCATAGGGTCTTGGAGTTAGGAAAGGGAGTTTGGAGTTTTTCAAGTTGAAAAGTTGAAGAGTTGAAAAGTTAAGCGGTCGCTTTTAAGAGTTCGAACTCGCAGAGGTAACCTCTTGGCTTTTCAACTTATAAACTTTTCAACTTAAAGACTAAGCTTCGTGCAGGCGGCGGGAGTCGAACCCGCTAATGTTCCTATCTTTACAACACACTGGCAGTGCATCTAACATTTACACATGCCGCCTATCCGTTTAGCGGCCTATCGCCTGCGGGGTGGCTGCCGCTATCCGTCGCGGACTACGGCAGCCTGATGATGATGGCGGGGGGTACAGCAAAAACCAAAACAAAGCGAAGAATATACACGTCAAGCCCCCCGGCCATCGTGTGTGATTCCTAACTCCTATCTATATATACGTGTGTGCGGGGTGACGGGTCAACCTGTTACTATCGTGTCGGCATACACCGCCTCGATGCGCTCCATCACCTCGGCCCGTTTCATGCCCTCGGGTACGGGGCCTTGAATGACGCAGCCCCCGCGGCCGTCCTTGACTATCGCCTCAAAGGGCAGGGCGCGGTCGAGCGCGTCTACAAACTCGCGCTGCTCAAGCGGCACAAAGTTGGCCTCCAGCGTCCACTCATGGCTGCCGCGGGCAAACGACACTATTACCTCGGAAAAGCTCTCGTCCGCTGTCAGCTTGAACTTGGATTTTATACTTAAATTCTGCTCCATTTTCACGTTTTTCATAATGTTGTTTTTTAGTTGATTAGTTGAATAATTCTCATTTGCAGTGCTCCAGATAGTACCGCACCAGGTCGGCGTCAGAGTAGTCGGGGAAACGCTCGCTCAGCGCATAGTACGTGCCGTTGTTCTTCATCTCCACCACAGTGGAGTCTACAAAGTCGCTCTTGCCCGCCCATGCAAAGGCCGCAAACAGCGCCGCGCCCACCAGGGCCCACTTCGTAAGGGTCATGAGTCGTATAACAGTCTTTTTCATAATTGTATGCTTTTTCGTTAGTGCGCACAGCCGCAGGCGTCCGGTGCCGCAGCGTGCATGGGTTGTTGTTAATATGGGTTGTTGTTGTGTGTGTAAGCCTCCTTTACAGCGTGAGCCGTTGTGTGTGAGGTGTGTGTGAGCAACACTGCATGGTAGTTACCTATATATTTATATGGCGCAAACCGCTCGCGCCGCCCGCATGTGCCGCCGCACACACACCACATGGCCCCTTGGGGCCTCGTGTCACTCTCTCACCGTTGCCGCCCCGTGTGTGCAATGGCACTTAATAGTACTCACGCCACACGCGCTTAATCTCGGCACCGGTTATGAACTTCCTGCAGTTCACCTTGCTCCAGCCGCAGGTTATGCGCCCGCTCGTCACCCATCGCTTGATGGTGGAGCGCGACACACCGAGCAGCTCTGCCGCGCGCCCCACGGGGTAACGCCCCGTGTCGGCCACCTGGGGTTCAGTCTCCGTTATCATGGTTGCTGTCCTCCTTCTGTTTGTTGTCGTTTGTCACTTCGCCCTGCGCGCGCTCCACCAGGTAGCACTTGCCGCGTGCGGCGTCCTTCTTCACTCTCACTTGCCACTCGTTGTGCCCGCTCTGGCGGTTCAACCTGGCTTTTGCCATTATCAGCGCCGAAAAACTCATTGCACTGCAAGGTATTTCAATGCCGCTGCCCGGCTTCATCGAGCGCAGCGTGGCCGTCGGGCTGATGCTGCGCAGTATCCTGTTTTTTGCTTCCATTTGCTTGTAAACATAACATGTATTCGTTACATTTGTATGCATAACGCGGTTGCTTAACATCGTTATGTAGTGCAAAGATATGTAGCTCTAACGAAAATACAAAACGCAAAAACGATTAAATAACGCAATAGCGATAAATAGGACAATAATTATGGACAAAAAAAGTATTTTAGAACAACTGATAATACATTTTGCAAAAGGTAATCAATCGCTTTTCGCAAGACTTCTTGGGCTCAGTCAAAGTACTGTAGGCACTTGGAGTGTCCGAAAAACCTTTAATGCGGAACAAATCAAGGCTGTTTTCCCCCAAGTCGACGGCAACTGGCTCCTTACAGGCGAAGGCGAAATGCTCCTACCCGACGACCAAGGCACAATACAAGTAGGCGGCCACCACAACACCACGCAAATAAACTCCACAGGCAATATAGAGACAGCCCAAAGCATTGATAATGAGATAACAACACTACAACACGCCATCGAACTCCTGCAAAAAGATAATGCCGCCCTGCACGCCCTCCTCGACGAAAAAGAACGCCTCATTAAGGTGCTGCTCGACAAAGGCTGAAACGAATACATGATATGTTTAATACACGCGCGCATTTACGCCCCTTTTGCCACAACTGCAAAAGGGGCGTAAACGCTTTATAAACACACAAAAAAGGGCCTCCCCCCATAACAGAGGGAAGCCCCATAATGCCGCCTGCAGGCCCCGGGCAGCAGTCAAAACAAAGAGACGGCCCGCGAATGTGCCTACCGCATGCCAGCCAAAGCTTCGCCAATAGCGTGCAAGGCATCAACTATGCGCGCCCGCTGCCCGTCGCGCGGCACTTTAAGCCCCGTGGCATAATGAGTCAGCAAAGCCTGGTTGATACCCGACACACGAGATATGATTTTAAGCGACGTATAATTCTCGGCCAAACGAATGAGGGCCGCCGCCCCCATTTCCACGTCCAACCCATACTCACCAGCCTTGACCCACGGCGCCACCTCCTCCATGTCGCCCGCATGCTCGGCTATAGCATGGCGCACTTCAACAAGCAACTCGTCGTAACTCCTGGCAGTGGCAACCACCACACCATGCAAGCGCTCATCATCAGACACCGCAGCATAATTCTTATCACACCAATTCACCTTAATCTTAATCTGTTCCATATTATATCTCTGTATTATTTCTCTTTGTGTTTAGCAATGCAAGGTATGAAATAATTTACTCTTTTCCAAATATTTCCTTTGGAAAAGTATGATATATTTCACCTTTTAACTCCCATCAGTCTTGCCATTCACATACTCAATCACCCGCCTCACCGCCTCGTCCACCTTGCGTGCATCACGCCTTATGTATATATCCGCCATTCTGCACGGCGACCTGTGCCCCAGCGCAGCATCAATCACCGCGTCAGGCACATCAATCTCGGCCGCAAGCGTAGCCCACGTGTGCCGCGCCCAGTACGACGTCAGCTCCGGAAACAAAGCATTATACACCTTCACCCGCTGCTTGCCGCCACACTGCCCCTTGCGGCGCACATACATATAACCCGACGGCCCCACCTTCTGCAGCCCCTCGTTAAACCTGTGCAGCCAGTCGTGCCACCCCTCCGCGCCAGGCTTCAGCCGCTCCCCAAACCACAGCAAATGCCGCTCCCCCCTGTAACGCTCAATAATAGCCCGGGCCTCAGGCGGCACCGACAGCTGACACAGCACCCCCGTCTTGCTCCTCCTGTACCTTATGACACCGTCCGCCCCCAACGGCGGCAGCCCCATCAAGTCCACCAAGTTGATACCCGCCAAATAGAACGACAGCATAAACACATCAACATACTTCCGCTGCCACCCCTCACACGGGTAATCCCTCAGCCGCCTCAAGTCACCCACCGAAAGCGACCGCTTCATCGTCTCCTCCTTCTTAATCTTAAACCGTCTGAAAGGGTACAAGTCAGCCGGCATCACCCCCTCATCAATAGCCGCATTCATCACCGCGCGAATGTTGCGCAAGTGAATGCCCCGCGTGTTCACGCTGCAAGTCGCTCCCAGCCAATGCTCAAAGTCGCGCAGCCACCCCACACTGATGTCCGCAAACCTCAGGCACCCCACATCACAGTATCCCCCCATCTTCCGCAGCGTCATTTCATACACCTGCCTTGTCTTCTCCTTGCCTCTTCGGGCTATAAACTTCTCGGCAAACGTGCCAAACGCCGCCTCATTCCCGGTCCCGCTCCCTTCGCCGTTCCCTTCCTCGCCATCATTCCAGCGTTTGGCCATCACAGCCTTTTTAATCTCAGCCGCCTTCATTTTGTCCACCTCGTACCCGCCCACAGCAAGTTCTTCGATGTCAAGCTGCAGCTTAGCCCTTTTAATGCCAAGCATCTGCGTCAGTTTCCCGGCCATGGGCACGCCCACCACCTTGCCCGCTTCAAATTCCTCCTTATGCAGCATCAGCCCGGTGGCAATTTGCGCAGACGTGCCATTGTTGTATATCACCATGTATAGCCGTCCTTTGCCTTCATCGCTTGTGCGTCTCAAATCCAGATACCATTTTATTTTGTATGCCATTTTTTGTCCTTATTGCCGTTTTTCGCAGTCCGTTTGCTCACAATATGCTCACAATATGCTCACAAAATTGCACCAAAATGGCGCAAAATAACCCAAAAAGAGCAATAAAAAAGGCTTAAGCAGTAGTATTAACACAACGCAAAAACCGCCGATTATCAAGTTTAATTACTTGATAATCAGCGGTTTAGATGAATGTCGGGGCGACGGGATTCGAACCCACGACCCCCTGCTCCCAAAGCAGGGGAAATAGGAGGCCTAAATCGTTGATATACAATAGGTTGAGCGGGTGACTGTACGTGAGTGCTCACAATATGCTCACAAAAAGGTGCTTGTGGTGCGCGTATAAGGTGCTTGTGGTGCGCGCATAAACACCACAAGCGTATGCAAAAAACCTGGCCACGTGAATGCGTGGCCAGGTGGGTGCGCCTGTCAGCCGCAGGCGGCTTGTGTCAAAGGGGAAACGTATGAAAGTAAAACCCCGGCTGATGTGTGTGGTGGGGGGCTGTTGTGTCGCTAATTGTGGGCGGCCGGTTTGTGGCGGCTGCACGGTTGGAGGGTTATATGTTGTCTGCGCAATGGTTGATGCGCTGCGCGAGGTCGCGCAGGCTTTGGCGCAGTTGCTCCCGTTCGGCAGGGGTGAAGCCGCCTGTGCCTCCGTTGCCGTCGATGCCGTTGAGCTTGTGGTAGAGCCATGATGATGACTTGTGAAAGTATTGGTTGGCTACTTCGCGCCATGATATGATGAGTTGTATGTCTTGCAGGCGGTCTTTCATGTTGGTGATGGGTTGGGGGTTGTCCATGATGTATGGTATTGTGGGTTGTTGTTGTTTTTATTTTGACAATGCAAAGTTGTTACTATATTTCGTATTATGTAAATTTTCTGCACGTTTTTTTGGGGGGCTTCAATGCTTTAGGCTTAGGTGTTGGGCTGGCCGATGTGTGGGGGCGTCATTGTATTTCGTAGAGGTAGGCTTGCTTGAGTGGTTGTATGCCGTTTTGGTCGATGGTGATTTCGAGGCGGGCGCAGGCGTAGCGCCGTGAGCCTATGAGGTAGGGTTGTGTGGGGTCGGGGTTGATTTGGTCGGTAAATTGTGCTTGTAGTTCGATGCGTGTGTCGATGGTGGGGGCTGTGGTGAGCAGTTGGCCTATGTTGCCGTAGGTGGCGCTGGTGTTAATGGGGCCTTTGGTGGTGAGGGCGAAGGGGCCTTCGGGTGTGGGGAAGGTGTAGGCCATTGTTCGGAGTGTTGCGGGCATGTGTCGGGGGCCGTTTATTCTTGTGGTGTAGGGTATGGCGATGGGGCAGAGTGAGATGGTTGGGTTTTTGCTGGGGGAACCGTCGGGGCCTGGGAAGTATTCTTCGTAGTAGGTGTCGTTTTCGCCGTTGTACCATGCGATGTCTATGTGGTCTTTGGCTTCGGTGGTGGTTTTGGTGTCGTTGTTGTCGGTGTCGGGTGGGTTGATGGCGTTGTTGACGGAGTAGATGTTGCTTTTGGTGAGTATGGTGTCGGCCACGGCTATGATGGGGTAGCGGCTGGTGGCGGTGGCATCTTTGAGTTGCCCGTTGTTGGTGGCGATGTGTGGGTCGGTGATGAGCATGTTGGCTGGTGTGATGCGCAGTTTGGTCATTTGCTCGCGGTTGGTGGTGCGCATGAGTGGTGCGAATTGGTCTACTTCGCAGAGGGCGGGTGTGTCGAGATCGCTGATGAGTATGGCGTATGCGCGGTTGGTGGGTGTGACGGTGTAGAGGTTGGGGCTTTGTTTTTTGTAGTAGGTGGTTAGTTTGTTGTAGTGGTTTAGTGCTTCTTCGTATGTGGCTGTGGGCAGTATGGTGGCGTTTTGCCATACTTCGTCGGGCAGGCGCAGCATGGGGCTGATGTTGGGGTAGTCGTAGTCGACATTGCCGTTGGCTGTGGTTTCGGCTTCGGGGTCGGTTGATATGTTGATGGTGTGTGCGTCGGATACTTGTGTGATGGTGATGGGTTTGCGGTTCTTGGTGTAGTAGTCTTGGCGGGTGTACATGTCGACGTAGCGGCCGCTGAAGGTGAACACGCAGCCGAGGAGGTTTTGCAGTTCGTTGAGGTAATCTTTTACGGTCCAGTGTGGGAGGATTTTGGCCCGTTGCAGAGTTTGTCGTGTGTTGGCTATGTAGATGGCTCGTGTGAGCTGGTTGTCGGTGTATTTGCTCCAGTCGCGGGGGGTGAAGCCGAGGCACTTGAATATGCGTGCGGTGATGTCGAGCAGGTAGGGGCATGGTGCGAGTGTGATGTTGTCTATGCTGTCGCCGCCGAGGAGGGGTGTGGTGGTTATCATGTCGGCGGGGTTGGCTATGATGTCGTCGGTGGTGCTGTATATGGGCAGGCATATTGCGTCGGTTTGTCCGTAGGTGCCGTAGGCTGCTTGTCGCACGGGTGTGGTGGTGCGCAGGAATTTTTGGCCGATGCAGCTGCTGAATATTTTAATTTGGGTGCGCACGTCGGTTCCGCTTTTGAGCACTTCGCTGTTGGAGTATTGCACGGAGCCGAAGCCGTCCCACGCGTTGCCGAGTGGTAGCTCGTCTATATAGGTGGTGTCGTTGTTGAGTGGTGATGCTTTTACTCCGGCCTTGAGTTGAACCTTTACTTCGGTCTCGGTGATAGAGGTGACGGTGGCGGTGCCTTCAAGTTGCAGCGGTGGTGCTATGAGCTGCATGGTGTATTGTTCGCCTATGTGGGGGTATTGTGTTGTGGCGGGGTGGTTGCGTGGTCCGAATATGGCGAGGTTGGTCTGGCAGCCTCGCAAGGGCAACTGCACCTCGAGGGTGTAGTCGCCTTGGTCGGCAAAGTAGGGGTTGACGCGTGTGAGCTTGATGGTGGTGCCCTTTTTTATTTCGGCTGTTTGGTTGTTGATGGTGAGTTGCATCATGGGTTGGTGAGTTTTTTGTAGTGGGTATATTGTTGGTCGAGTCCGTCGGGTCCGCTCATTACGACGTATGCTTTTATGCCCTTGGCAAGTTGTTGGTTTAGCTGGTTAATGGCTTCGGTCTGTGCAGGTGTGGCAGTGTCCACCACTTGCAGGGCGGGTGTGTTGTTGGCGGCGGTGGCGGCGGTGGTGATGGCTTGCCCTGCGAGGCTGGCGGTGGTTTGTGGTGCGGTGATGACGCGGCTCACATCGTCGGCTGTGAGTCGTGCCACGGTGTTGGTGCGTTGTGCGTGGTCGATGAGCTGGAGGACGGGCATGAGGTTGGGGTTGTTGACGGCTTGGTGGTTGGCCACGAACTCGCCCTCGTGCACGATGCCAGCCTGCCGGCGGTACTGACGGCCACCGGTAAAGCCACCGAGGTAGTAGCCCTCGGCTTCGGCCTGGTGCTGTTTCTTGATGGCGGCTATCTGTATGGCACCGGCTGCGAGGGCTGCTGCGGCGGCTATGGGCGCCATGATGGGGCCCACGACGGGTATGTTCACCACTGAGCCGTATGCCATGATGGCGTTCATGGCAGTTTGCGCCACGGCCTGTGCCAGTTGCACCTTCATTTGCTTGCGGTTGTACTTGCTTTTGATTTTGGCGAGTTCGGCCTGCTTCTGTTCTTCAAGTTTCTTGGTGCGTTTGGTGTTTTTGCCAGCGGCTTTGATTTGCGCGTCGTATTTTTTTGTTACTTCGGCTTGTTCGAGCTGGCTTTGTGCCTGGAATAGTTGTGTGGCTTGGCTCATGGTGGCCATAATCATGCTCATGGCCGCCATGCCCACTGCGGCATAGTCTTGCCATTGTGCTTTGCCGTCTTTTATTTTTTGCGAGAGGTTGGAGAGGTTTTGTGCCAGGTTGATGACGCTTTGGCTCATTTCGTCGGTGGGCTGTCCGAGGTCTTTGGGCTTATCCTTTTTGTCGTCATCGCCGTCCTTGCCGTCCTTCTCCTTCTTTTTATATTTATCTTCGATGGCCTTTTTAGCCTTTTGATATTCCTCCTCTGACAGAAGCCCCTTGTGGTGCACCTCCTCAAGGAAAGCCAGTTCGTCGGCCTTTCGTTCCTCTGCGCTCTTCAGTTCATACTCCTGGCGCATTTGGTTCACCTTTTGCAGGAAACGCAGGTCCTCGTCGTATGCGGCCTGTTTCTTTTTCTTGTCCAGGGCATCCTCGGCCTCGTGTATTTGTTCGGCTGTGGCTTTGTGTTTAGGGTCGCGCAAGTAGTTAAGCCGTCGTGTGAGGGCTTGAATTTGTATGGCGTTGAGTTCTCGCTGATATTGCTCCTCGCTCATTTGCTCCTTCTCGTGCCGCAGGTTGAGGGCTTGGGTGCGTTCCTCCGTCTCCACGTCAATTTGGTGCAGACTCCAGTCGGTGCGTGAGGCATCAATTTGCTTGGCGGTGTTGGATATTTGTTCGTTCAGCGAGTTAATCTCGGAGTCGCCCGCTTTGTAGAGGTCGCGCTTCTTTTCGAGGAACTTCTTGTCGCTTTGCAGTTTGAGTTGCTGAAACTCGTAATAGGTTTTTATATCCCTTGCCGCATACCGTGCCAAGAGTGTGGCTTGCTCCTGTCGTTGTTGTTCGTCGAGCGCGGACGTTTGCTTGCGTATCTCCTTGCGCCGTTCGGCATCGGTGTCGTCTTTGCCACCGCCCGAGTACCCTGTGCCCTCGGTGGTGGTAGTGGTGGGGGTGGTGACGGTGCCGAGGTTGAGTATTTCGTCGATGCTGCCGCCCATCTTTTGCACGGTACGTATAATGGAGTTAAGTCGTGAGTCGGTTGTGGTGAGGTCGCCGTTGACGTTATCCACCCAGCCTTGAGCCTCTGCGTATAGCCTCTTGAGTTCGTAGTATTCCTTGCCCTTGCTTTTGAACATCATTTGGCCCAACAAGGCATCAGCACCTGGAGTGCCATGGGCTGCTGCATATTCTGCATTGTTGAATTGCTGTACAAACTTTGCGTTATTCTTTTCAAAGTCTCGCAATCTCTGCGCGCGTATTGACACGGCGTTGTTCATGCGTCTCTGTCGATCCTCATGGTTAATCTTCGCCGCCATGAGTTCCTTCACCTTGTCTTGTGTGGCTTCGAGCAGTGCCTTCTTCTTGAGTTCGGCTATGTAGTCTGTTATTGCTCTTGTGTTTTCGCGTGTGATGCGTCCCGATGCGCTAATCTGCGCGTTATATGCTGGCACAATACGTTGCAGGGCCTTGATGGCTGCATGGCGGTCAGAGAGTTTGCGGTTGTTGTCGTGAATGATGGCCGTGAGTGTGTAGATGCGGCTCTGCGTGGCGGCAGTGGCCTCGTTGGCCTTTTGTTCAAGTTGCAGACCGTCCTTCTTGATGGCGATGCGGTCCTTTTGTGCTTGTGTGAGTTGCTTTTCTCGCGTGCACCAAAGATACACGGCCGCCGCCACGGCTATCACAGCCGCCGCCACCGCTGCATAAGGGTTGGATATGAGTGTGCGGTTGAGCGCCATTTGTGCCGCCCGCGCCTTCACTATGTTCCCCGTCATGTTGTAGTACATGAGCGACAGGGCGAGCCCGAGCCCTTTGACAAGTCCCACAACGGCCTGTGCGGCAGCCATTGTGGCGTTGAAAGCCTTCTGTTTGGCAGCCGCCAGTGCAGTTTGTATGGTTTGCGCCTTGATGGCCGCGGTGTAAGCCACAATTACAGCTGTCACCACAAGAATTTGCTTGCCGTGAGAGGCAATGAAAGGCAGAACCTTGGTGAGGAAGAGCAAAAAACTGTTGCCCGCGCCCACCACCTGCATGTATGCCGGGTAGAGCTGTTGCCCCAGTTGTACGGCCATGTCGTGCGCCTTTTTCTGTGCCTTTTCAAGTTGTGCTTGCGCAGTGTTGTTGGCGGTGTTAAACTCGTTGGTCACGCTTGTGCCTTGGGTAAAGGCTTGTGTGGCCTGCTGTTGGGTTTGTTTGAGCGTGTCGATGTTTGCAGCCAGAGTGGAGAGCGTTTGCGTGACGCCTGCGCCGCTCAGTTTCATGTCCGTCAGCATTGGTGCGAGCGCGTCCATTTTGCCAGCCTTGCGCAGAGCGTCCACAAATTGCAGCATGGCCGCGTTGCCATCGGTTTTGAGCAGTTGTGTAAACTCCTTGACGTTGAGCCCCGCCACCTTGGCCATCGCTGCCGGTTTGGCATAGAGTGCGGTGATGACGTTTTGCAAGGCCGTGGCCCCCTTCTCCACGTTCACCATGTTCTGGTCGAGCACAGAACCGAACGCCATCACCTGCGCCTGCGTCATGCCCGCCTGCTTACCCACGCCCGCCAGTCGTGCCGTAAAGTCCATGAGGTAGGCCTCGCTTGCCGACGAGCTTTGGGCCAGTTCGTTGATGACTGATGCTGATGAGAGCATGGCCTGCTTCAGCCCCATCTTGTCGGCATCGCCAAATAGTTGCGCCAGTTTGCCGATGTTCTTCACAGCGTCCTCGCCAAGGTCCTCGCCGAGAGCCACGTTTATTTGGTCGGCCGCTTGCACAAAGTCGAGTATTTGCTGCTTGCTCTGTATGCCAAGGCGCCCCGCATCGCCCGCCAGGTCGTTGAGTTGCTCCCGGGCCGTGCGGGTGTCCATCTTCATAAAGTCGTCGTTGAGTTGTTGCACGGCTTCGTCGGTCAGCCCCGTATACTTTTTCACCCCGCTCATGTGCTCTGCCATGTCGGCATACTCGTTCACGTATTCGGCCATGGCCTGCTTGAGGGCACTGAATTTGCTCGCGATGCTGTCGAACACTACGGCCACGCCCGACCACGTTTGGCCAATTTTGGTAATGAAAGAGCTGTCGTTTGCCGCCTCTTGTTCTTTCTTAATCTTTTGAATTTCCTTGTTAGCCTCTTGCAGTGAGCGTGTGAGCGCCTGCCATTGTTCAGAGCCTCGCTCCACGTTGCCGCTGTTCAGCTCCCTGTTTATTTCCTTTATGGTGGCCTTGAGTTCCTTTGGCGTGGCCGAGTCGAGTGAGCGCAGCACCTTCTCCACGGTTTGTGCACGTGATGAGAGCCTTGTGGCTTGCGTCTCGAGGCTTTTAATCTCCTTGGCGTAGGCTTGCAGAGCCTTGCCGTCGCCGCGGTCAAAGGCATCTTGCCGCTTGATGCGTGCCTGCTCCAACCGGCGGTTGATGTCGTCGAGCTTGCGCTGTGCCTGCTCCGAGTTGATGGTGAGGGTTACGGTTTTAATGTCGTTGTTATTCATAAAAAAACGTGTTACTTTTGGTGTGTGATGATCCAAAAGTAACACGGCTTAATCGGGTGTTAAAAGACACGCGGCACGGTTAGAGGTGCTTGTCTATGTATTTCTTTCTTTTGTCATAGTTAAATCCAAAAAGCCCGGGGTATTTCTCATAGGCTCGGCTTTCGATGCTCCTGTATAGTCGTTTGCTCTCCTTCTTTTGCTTTTTCTCCCTTCGGTAGTCCTCCACATAGTCGCGCCACTCATCGGGCGTCATTTCAATAGCTTTAATGATACCTATCACGAAAGCGCAGAGAAAGAAACATATAATAAATGCAACTATTAACCAGAAAATGATGAGCATGATGTGTAGTGTGTATATATTCTTTTTGCAAAGATATGGCTTTAATCACTACCGCGCAACAAATTGGGGGCTTAAAGTGCCAAGGTTCACCCCCTCTCGCGCTCCGTCAGCGTGTCGAAGGCTCCGCCGAACTCGTCGCCCATGATGCGCGCCATGTGGTCTTTCAGCACCTCGATGCTGATGTACCACGACTTGTTGAACCACGGCCTGCGCTTTCGCGGTTCGCCAAGGTTGTGCAGCTTGCGGTAGGCCTTGCCCAGGAAGTGCAGGTCGCCCCCATTGCCCGGGCGGTAACCGTTGCCCACACCGAGGTCCACATAGATGCCATACTCCAGATAGTTAAAGGCCATCACCGCCTCGCGCCCCGCTATTGATGCTGCACCCGCCTTCACCGAGCGGCGTAGTGCCCCCGTGTGGTGAATGCCCATGAGGTCGAGCCTGTCCTGCCATATCTGCACCATCTTGGCGCGCCATGCGCGCAGGTATTGCTCGCGGTCGTTACTGCTGTTGCTCATGGTCGGTGGTGGTGTTGGCGGCCCAGAGGTCGGGGTTATAAGTGAGGTCGGTGGGTTCGTCCATGCCCACCATCAGGTACAGGCCCGTGCAGCCGTTAAGGAATATGCCGCCCAGCTCGGAGCACTTAATGTTGTCGGTGTCGAGGTAGAGCATTTCGGTTTGCAGCTGCAGCGAGTCGTGCAGCATGCGTGCGGTGAATTGCCGGGCGAGCTCGCGGCAGCGGTCCATCTTGACGGCGTAGTCGGCCTGGTTGCCATACTCGTAGCGGGCTATGATGAACACGGTGTACACCCGCCGTTTGAACCACCCGCCGCTTTGTGCGTAGAGGCTCTCCTGGCACACGTCGGAGGTGCACACAAAGTTGGCGGTGCTCTGGTATTGCTCGAGCATGCCTTCAAGGTAGCCAAGGCCCGAACAGGTGGTGTGCTCAAACTGCCAAGCGCGGGCCATGTTGTTCTGCCCGGTGAGCTGGCTCATGTAGGTGGTGAAGTCGTACATTGTAAAGTTGAGAAGTTTAGGAGTTTAAGAGTTAAGAGGTCGCTTTTAAGAGTTGAGAAGTTGAAAAGTTGAGCGGTTAGTTTTTTGTGGTCGAACTCGCAGAGGTGACTTCATAAGCTTTTCAACTTATCAACTTATCAACTTAAAAAGTTGCGCAATAAAGATATGTTTATTACCTTTGCGGTGTCTAATAACACATAGACAATGGATTTCACCGACGACAGTCTAAAGGACTGGGAGGAAACGCTGAAGCCCTTCAGGTTCCTCTTCCGCAATGAGGAAAGGCTCCTTAAATCGGGTCGCCTTACTGAGTCGGAATTTCTTGAAGACTTCTTTGACGCGGTGCTTGACGCCTGCGCCATGTTGTACGACAAGAAATGAATGCAACAGGCTGGCCTGCCTTGCCGCGTTAAGGAGCGTGCTGCAGGCGGGCGGCCTTTTGCTCGTCGGTGGGGCTGTCAGCCGGCATCAATCCATTAAGGTGTTACATTTCATAAAACTTTGTAGCTATGAACGATAAGATCCGTCGCAAACTTGAGGCGAGCTATGCTGCCACCAATGACAATGACAGCGAGCTGTCGGGCCGCTTGCTCGACGAGGCCTTTGCCCTGTGCACCACTCCCGCCGAGGAGCGTGAGGCCGCGCAGTATGTGCGTGCCATGCTGCGCGGGCGCAAGCGCACCGATGTGTGTGCCGCAAAGCTGCTTGGCGATGTAAGGCCCGCCCTGTCGCTGGCCTGGCTGAGCAAGCGTTACTTCAGCAAGGGCACCTCGTGGCTGCACCAGCGCATCAACGAGAACGTGGTGAACGGCAAGCCCGCCGCCTTTACCACCGAGGAACTTGGCGTGTTGTCGGCTGCATTGAACGACCTCGGGCAGCGTTTGCTCGCCGCGTCTGCCGACATCAGGGCGCAGGCAGAAGTTTATAAGTTTAAGAGTTGATGAGTTTATGAGGTCGGTTTAAGAGGTAGAACTCGCAGAGGTTACTTCTAAACTTTTTCAACTTCTAAACTTTTCAATTTGAAAATTAAGTGCCGCACACAACAAGAGTGAAATCCATTACCGGGCATTTGGCACTTGTGCCTGTGAGCCTCCCACGAGTTGGGGGGCTTTTTTTTGTTTTAAGTTTATAAGTTGAGAAGTTGAAAAGTTAAGCGGTCGCCTTTAAGAGTTGGGCAAGCAGAGGTGACCTCATAAACTTTTCAACTCATAAACTCATCAAC
>ERZ1034723.427-NODE-427-length-23016-cov-17.588650_pt1 | contig 23016 bp, 15 predicted proteins | sample MGYA00520637_ERZ1034723 | MGnify/ENA primary metagenome ERZ1034723 (study PRJEB33766, sample SAMN09781719) | gut metagenome | biome: gut microbiome | host: Homo sapiens | place: Madagascar | study: EMG produced TPA metagenomics assembly of the PRJNA485056 data... | reverse complement strand
CAGCTGTTTGGCGATTACCCCAGCGTGCAGCTTCATCTTACACGAAAAGGATAAAAGGATATGAAGGATCAAACTGCATTTTCCACCCGCTTTGCCCGCCATAAGGACGAGCTGGAATGGCTGTTCATGGAGCTGTACCACAACCGGGAAGGGCTGGAGGTTCTGGAACAGGAGATGGCAGAAGCCTACAATGCCCGCAGCGCCGAGCTGAAAGCACTGGACAAGGTACGCTCTGCCGACCCGGACTGGTACAAGCGGGGCAATATGTTCGGCATGACCATGTACACCGACCTCTTTGCCGGAAATCTGAAAGAACTGGCAAAGAAGCTGCCCTACCTCAAGGAGCAGAAGCTGACCTATCTGCACCTGATGCCCCTGCTGCAGATGCCCCATCCCCACAACGATGGCGGCTATGCGGTGGAGGATTTCGACACCGTAGACCCGGCCCTTGGCACCAACAAGGATCTGGAAAACCTGACCCGGGAGTTGCGGAAAGCCGGCATCAGCCTGTGTCTGGATTTTGTCATGAACCACACCGCCAGCACCCACCGCTGGGCCATGGCGGCAAAGGCGGGCGACCCGTGGTTTCAGGCCTATTACCATCTCTATGACGACCGCACCATCCCCGACCAGTATGAGCAGACCGTGCCGCAGGTGTTCCCCAACACCGCGCCCGGCAACTTTACATGGTGTGAGGAGATGCACAAGTGGGTGCTGACCACCTTCCACGACTACCAGTGGGACCTGAACTATGCAAACCCGGCGGTGTTCGTGGACATGACCAAGAGCATTCTGCATCTGGCAAACCTCGGCGTAGAGGTGTTCCGCATTGACGCAGTGCCCTACATCTGGAAGCAGCTGGGCACCACCTGCCGCAATCTGCCGCAGGTGCACACCATCGTGCGGATGCTCCGCATGGTGCTGGAATGCGTCTGCCCGGCGGTCATCCTCAAGGGCGAGGTGGTCATGGCTCCCAAGGAGCTGGCCGCCTACTTCGGCACCCCGGAAAAACCGGAATGCCACATGCTCTACAACGTGTCCACCATGGTCAACCTGTGGGGCGCCCTTGCCAGCCGGGACACCCGGCTGCTGAAGGCGCAGCTGGATGCCCTGCACGCCCTGCCGGACAACTGCTGGTTCGTGAACTATCTGCGCTGCCACGATGATATCGGCTGGGGTCTGGACGAGGCGGTGGAAAACCGGCTTGGCATCGACCCGCAGAAGCACAAGGAATACCTGTACCACTTCTACGAGGGCAATTTCCCCGGCAGCTGGGCAAAGGGCGAGCTGTACAACTACGACCCTGCCACCGGCGATGCCCGCAGCTGCGGCACCACCGCCAGCCTGTGCGGCGTGGAGCAGGCACTGGAAAAGGACGATAAGATCGCACTGGACTATGCGGTGAAGCGTGACCTGCTGCTGCACACTGCTATGGCATTCTTGCAGGGCTTCCCCATGCTGAACTGCGGCGATGAAATTGCACAGCTCAATGGTTGGGACTACAAAAACGACCCCGACCGTGTGGAGGACAGCCGCAATTTGCATCGCAGCAAATTCAACTGGGAGGACGCAAAGCAGCGCACTCGAAAGGGCACGCTGCAAAACAAACTGTGGCAGGGCATGGAGCAGTTGCGCCAGATGCGTGCAGACCCCTGCTTTGCCCCGGATGCGTGGGTGACCACATGGGACAGCCACAACCCCGGCGTGCTGGCACTGGTGCGCAAGCGCGGTGAGGAAACGCTGGTGGGACTGTTCAACTTTACCGAGTACCCGGCAGGGGCAAGTCTGGACGCTCTGGGCGGCGAGTATCACACCCCGGAGGGCACTTCCGTCTGGCTGGCGGATGTGGAGCTGAAGCCGTATCAGGCGCTGCTGGTGCGCCGCTGAAAGGAGCAACCATGGATATTGTAACGATCGGTGAAGTTTTGATCGACCTGACCCAGACCGGCAAGGATGAAAAAGGCATCCCTCAGTTTGCCGCAAACCCCGGCGGTGCCCCGGCTAATCTGGCGGTGGCAGCCGCCAAACTGGGCGCACAGACCGCCTTTATCGGCAAGGTGGGTGCAGATGCCTTTGGCCGCTACCTGAAAGAGGTTCTGGCAGAAAACAAGGTGGATGTTTCCGGCATGGCGGTGGATGCAGACCACCCCACCACCATGGCGGTGGTCTCGGTGGATGCCACCGGCGAGCGGGATTTCAGCTTCTACCGCAGCGCCAACGCCGATGTGATGCTGTGCAAAGAGGATATTTCGGACGAGGCTCTGAAGGCTGCCAAAATCGTCCACTTCGGCTCTGTCAGCCTGACCGCTGATCCCTCCCGCACTGCTACGCTGGATGCCGCCGCCCGTGCCAAAAAGCTGGGGGCTGTCATTACTTATGACCCGAATTACCGTGCCAACCTCTGGAAGAACAAAGAGGACGCCATTGCCCAGATGAAAGCCCCCCTGCCGCTGGTGGATATTTTGAAGGTTTCGGACGAAGAGCTGCCCCTGCTTACCGGCACCACCGACTGCGAAAGCGGCACGGCACAACTGGCACAGAACGGAATCCGGCTGATTTTTGTCACTTTGGGTGCAAATGGCGTATTCTACCGCTTTGGGGACAAGACCGGCCATGTGGCCGGCGTTCCCTGCAAGGTGGGCGACACCAACGGCGCAGGCGATACCTTCTTTGGGGCTGCTCTGTCCAAGCTCTGCAAGGAGGAGCTGGACACCCTGACTGTGGACAAACTGGAAAGCATTCTGGCCTTTGCCAACAAAGCTGCCAGCATCACCACGAGCCGCCACGGTGCTATCCCTGCTATGCCTACATTGGAAGAAATCGAAAAATAACAGAACCGGCCAACGACCTGTAGCAAATCATACAGGCCGGTGGCCGGTTTGCGCTATGATACCCAAAGTATAACAGGAGAACCGCAGACAGTACGGATGAAAAGTCGTGAAGCAAGATGAATTTTTTAAATTGTCATAAATAACACGATTTTTTGACCGATAACACAAAATTTTGCACCCTTATTCCGTGGGATTCTCTTTATAATAAGAACAGAAATCAAACGGAAAAAGGAGATGCGGATGATGCAAGCAACAAACCTGAAAACGAATCATCTGACCCAGCCTCTCGGCATAGATGCCGGGACGCTGTTTTTATCGTGGCAGTGCGCCGAAGGCGTGCGCCAGACCGCCTACGAAATTGAAGTAACTGCCGGAGCCGAAACGCTGTGGGCGAGCGGAAAGGCTTTGGGCAGTGTGATGCACACCGAAACGCCCAGCGCTGTACCGCCCAAGACGCAGGGACGGTGGCGCATCCGCCTGTGGGATGAAAATGACCAGCCCGGTGCATGGAGCACCGCTTCCTTCGAGACCGGGCTTGCACAGGCAGACTGGCAGGGCGTGTGGGTCTGCCCGGAGACAGAAGAGCCGGACATCGACTGCGCTGATGCCATCAACGCCTTTGCAAAGCCCAACTGGGAGCAGAAGCAGGCGGCGCTGGAAGCCTCCGGCAAAGGGCAGGCGCAGCCTTATCAGCCCCACCGCCCGGCAAGTTATCTGCGCAAAACGTTCACTGCTCCGGCGGGAGAAAGCAAGCGGCTGTACATTACCGCCAAGGGGTTGTATGCGGCATGGCTGAACGGCAAGCGTGTCGGCGACAAGGTGCTTGCCCCCGGCAGCTTTACCGCAGACAAGCACCTTGGGGCACAGACCTACGATGTGACAGCACTTGTCCGTGAGGGGGAAAACAAGCTGCTCATTGCATTGGGCGACGGCTGGTACCGCAGCACCTCCGGCGTGGATGGTGACCGTGACCTGTTCGGCAGCGAACTGGCTGTCCTGTTCCAGCTGGAAGTGAACGGCAAGGCGGTCTGCGTTTCGGATGACGACATGGAGGCCACCCAGTGCGGCCCGATTCGCCAAAATGATCTGCAGCAGGGCGAAGTGCACGATGCCCGGCTGGAAGAGGAGCTTTCCGACTGGCATGGCGTAAAGACCGAGCCGAACTCCCTGCCCATCACCGGTATGAACACCGTGCCCATCCGGGAGCAGGAAGCCTTTGCGGGCAGGCTGCTGCGCACCCCCAACGGCGAGACCGTGCTGGACTTTGGCCAGAACATGGCTGGCTATGTGGAGATGAAGCTGACCGCCCACGCCGGGCAGAAAATCAAGCTGCTGTGCGGCGAAGCACTGGACGAGAACGGCAACTTTACGCAGGAGAACTTTCAGGACCGGAACCGCCACAAGGAGGGCGGCACGGCGCAGCTGCTGGAACTCGTTTGCAAAGAGGGCGAGAACCACTACAAGCCCAGCTTTACCATCATGGGCTTCCGGTACGCAAAGGTGGAAACGGACATCGACCTGACCGGCGCAGAGTTTACTGCCCACGCCGTCTATTCGGAGATGCCGGTCACCGGCAGCTTTGCGTGCGGCAATGCCGATGTGGATCAGCTGGTGAAAAACAGTGTGTGGAGCCAGAAGGGCAACTTCTGCGATATCCCCACCGACTGCCCCACCCGCGAGCGCGCTGGCTGGACTGGCGATATGGGGGTGTTCATCGAGACCGGCCTGACCCTGATGGACTGCTACCCGGTGGTGGAAAAATGGCTGGCAGAATGCCGCCTGAACCAGTACCCGGATGGACGCATGGCGAACATTGCGCCGCCCACCAGCCGCCCCGGCTACATGACCCCCATGCTCTGTATGTCGGCGGGCTGGGGCGATGCCGCCATTCTGGTGCCCTACGTCCTTTATAAGCGCACCGGCGACCGCAAGATCCTTGCGGACAACTACGAGATGATGCAGAAGTGGTATGCGTTCCTGCTTGGCCGTGCACAGCAGACCACCGAGGAACAGCAGACCGGGGCATACGCCAAGTACACGGTGCTGAACGGTCTGGACTACGGCGAGTGGTGTGAGCCTGGCATTACTCCCATGCAGGCGATGATGAACCCGCGCAAAAGCGTGGGTACGGCGTATCTGGCTTATTCCGGGCGGCTTCTGGCAGAAATTGCACAGGCGCTGGGCAAGGCAGAGGACGCAGCGCAGTACCGCGACACGGCAGAAAAGGCGGTAAAGGCGTACCGCGCCGCCTTTACTGACAATGGGAAAATCACTTCTGACCGCCAGTGCGAATACGTCCGCGCCATTGCCTTTGCACTGCTGGGCGAGGAGGAGAGCCAAGCCGCTGCGGATACCCTGAACCGGATGGTGGCGGAAAACGGCTATCACCTGAACACCGGCTTCCTTTCTACACCCTTCCTCTGCGAGGTGCTGGCAAAGTACGGCTATGCCGACACCGCCTATAAGCTGCTGTTACAGGACACCGCTCCCAGCTGGCTCTATGAGGTCAAGCAGGGCGCTACCACCGTCTGGGAGACATGGACGGGCATTGACGCAAACGGCCACCCCAGCGAATCCCTGAACCATTACTCCTACGGTGCCATCTGCGGCTGGCTGTTCGGTGGCGTGTGCGGCATCCATCTGGCAGGGGAGACCCTGACCATCGCTCCCACCCCGAACCCGGCTCTGGGCTGGGCAAAAGCAGTGTACGATTCCCCGGTGGGGCGCATTGAAAGCGGCTGGCAGTATGCAGGCGATGCCGTGACCTACACCATCACCGTGCCCTGCAACAGAACCGCAGAAGTCACCCTCCCGGATGGCAGAAGCCTGACCTTGCAGCCGGGCACCCACACCCTGTAACGCAAAAAGATTCCCCGCAAAACACAACGCCCCGCACCGGAAGGAGTAACCGGTGCGGGGCATTGCTTTTATGGGGATAATGAAGAAGAAAATAATGAGAGAATGGCAGGTCAGAATTTTTGCGCAAGGTATTTTGCACTGAGCTGGAAGCTCTTGATGGGGGAATTGTCCACCCAATTGCGGTGGCTTTCCAGAATAACGGCATCCACCTCCACGGCAAGGGCCTGCGCCATCAGGCTGTCCAAGTCCATGTTGCCGGTGCCCAGCTCCATGCTGTCGGTTTTCAGGATAGGCGTGATGGCACTGCCGGTGATGCGGGTGCCTCGGTCGTTGATGTGCCACAGCTTCATGCGGGAGCCGAGCCGCTGCATCCATGCCAAGGCGTTTGCACCGCCCTCAGTGAACCAGTAGCTGTCAAACTCAAAGTTGACAAATTCGGGATTCGTTTCATCGATTAAAATATCGTAGGCGCGCTTTTCTGCGTTCACATGCCGCAGCTCGCAGTTGTGGTTGTGGTAGAGCAGCTGAATGCCCTCTTTTTGCAGCGCTTCACCCGCTGTGTTCAAACGTTTGGCAAGTTCGTGCATGGTGGCTTCGTCGCCGTAGTTGAACCGGTACATCCCGGTAATGACAACGTACTTGGTTCCAAAACTTTTGGCTTCCTCGGCCACTGCGTGGGCGTCCCGTTCCAGACTGCCGAGGTCGGTGTGCAGGCTGACGACTTTCAGGCCGGCTTCCTGCACCAGCTTGTGCCAGTCCAAGTTGCCGCCCTTGCCCACCGGCATACCGGCGGCCTTGGTCAGCAGCTTTACCACAAAACCAATGGGATGGATCATAAATCCACACAGTTCAATGCCGTCGTACCCGGCGGCTTTCATGGCAGCAAGGGTCTCTTTGGCCTGCTGCTCGTTGCTTAGTACAGTGCCAAGCATAAATTGCTGCACGGCTTTGATGGGCATGGTTTACCCCTCCAGTTTAAATGTCTTGCCCGGTGTGATGCCGTTTTCGTTAAAGCTGTCCACGCAGACGTAGTATTCCTGCCCGGCGGTCAGGGTGGAAAGGGTCACTTCGTCTGCATCGTACACCAGCCAGCTCAGATAGAGCTTGTCGGGCGCAACGCCATAGCGGACATTGCAGCCCTGCGCATTTTCGATATGCTGCCAGGTGATCGTTGCATCCAGTGCATCTGTCCGGGTCCCGGCGGCTTCGGCCTGTGCGGACTTCGGGCCTTCGCCGTTGCCGAACACCCGCAGGCCGCTGATGCGCAGCGACTGCCCGTAGGGCAGTTCGCCTCCCGTGACCCGGACGTACCGGGCGCGGATGCCGTCCGCATATTCGTAGTAGCCGTTGGAGCACTCGCGGGCAACCGTTTCGCGGGTCGTCCAGTCTGCTCCGTTCACACTGGTCTCTACCGTGTAATGGGAGATCTGCGGCCGGGTCTCGATGTGGCGGGTCTTGCGGTCGTCACCGTAGCTGTCGGCCGGGAAGTCCACCACGAGTTTTTCATCTGCCATATTTACCTGAATGGCGCGGATATCACTCTCTTTGCCAAGGTCCACGCAGAGCCATTCGCCCGGCTCTGTACCAGCGGCGCTCCACCAGCTGCGGCAGTCCTCGTTGACGGCCAGCTCCGGACTGCTGTTTTCTGCCGTGCTGGAAGCCGTGACCGGCTTTTTGTAGCTCAGCAGCATCCATTCCGGCTGCTGGCTGGCGGCATCGAATTTGCCAGATGGGATGCAGTGCGGGTAATCGGCAAAGTTCTGGTTGCAGTAAAGCACGCCGTCCTTGTCGAACCCGGCAGGGAACAGGCCTACCCGGCGCTCAAAGTCATGGTTGACGGAAATGCGCATGGTGGAGGCGTGCCACCAGTTGCCGTAGATGTCGGCAATGGTGCTGCCGTGCCCTGCGCCGGTGATGAATCCGCCGGGCTTTGCGGAAAACGGATTGGATGCCTGCCGCACAAAGGGGCCCAGCGGAGAACGGGAGGTGTATACACCATCGGCGTAAGTGTTGTACTGGGTGCCGGGGCAGGCATATTGCAGGTAATAGAGGCCGTCATGCTTTGTCATAAAGGCACCCTCGATGTAGGGCTTGCCGATGGCGTTGAACATGGCAGTCAGGCTTTCGGCACTCAGGCCGGGGATGTTTGCCATCTGCGGCGGCAGATTCAGCTTGCCGGTCTTGGGGTCATAGAACTGCTTCATGGACTGGTACAGCACGCTGGCTTCCCGGTCCACAATGCCGTTGTTGCCGGGGCGTTCGTAGCCCAGTACGGTTTCATTGCCGAAGATCAGCTCCTGCTTTTCACCAATGGGGGTCATGGTGTCCGGGTCCAGCTCCACGCCGTAGATGGGGGTCACATTGGAACAGCCCCAGTAGAAGTACACCCGGCCATCATCATCGCAGAACAGGTCCGGGTCCCAGAAAGCAAAGGGCGCAGATACCTCGGTAAACGGCTCGGTCAGGGGGGCAGTGGTGCGCAGGATGGGACAGTTGCGCCCCTTGCGGCTGGCGCAGAAGTAGAGATAATCGCCCACCTGCCGCACATCCGGCGCGTAGTCGTAGATCAGCAGGCCGGGGTCTGCATGAAAGTCCCAGTTCAGCAGATCCTCCGAATACCAGAAGCCTGCCGACATGGAAACAAAGAGATAATATTTGCCCTTGAAATAAACCAGCGTCGGGTCTGCACCCTCCCGGAAACCCGCCACGCGCGGGCCTTCCTTCATGTGCTGATAGCGGTAGCCCAGATCAAGGGGGTTGCAATAAGTCTGTCTCATCGAAACTCACTCCTTGGAAATACCCTGCAATACACGGTTCAGCTGCTTGATGTCCTCCTCGGAAGCGCCTGCCTGCATCAGCATGGATTCAATGGTCATCCGCTGCATGGCGCGCTCCATCATGGCCACCAGAGCCGGGTTATCCTTCACGGCGGCGGCCACATCGCCGCGGGCAGCGGCGGCCTTATCGGAGATCTGCTTCAGGATGGGGCCAGCCTTGGGGTCTGCCATGGCTTTGGCCATGTTGTCCTTCACCGACCAGCAGCTGGCATCCAGCTCCCCGTCAAACCAGTTGGTCACATTCTTGCGGTTGTCCATGGCGTAGTCCGGGTTGGGGGTGTCCACCTTGTTCACCAGAATTACGCTGCTGTGCTCGCCGGAGCGCGCCTCAATGCTGTGCTTGCCGGTAATGGGCAGCTGGAAGGCGAACACCTTGTCGCCCTGCTTAGTCTCCACCAGCTGACCGTCCTTGTACAGCGAGACCTCTGGCAGATTGGAGTAGACCTTGATCTCGGTCACATCCTCGGCGCGGTCCACATAGCGGCTGCCGCACAGGTGCACGAAGGGCTCCTTGCTCCAGTAGGCCTTGTAGAGATAGAAGGGGTCTTTTTTCAGCTTGCGGTCAAAGGTGACAAGACCCTTCTGGTTTTCGCCGTGCTTGCCGCCCTCGTCCCGGCCATCGGCGGCAAAGTCGAACATATTCCACACATGGGTCGCCCACAGCCAAGGACGGTCGGCGATCATCTTTGCAATATGCTCGTGGTAAACGCACTGATAGCTTTCGGTGTAGTCGCCCTTTTCCGGGTGGCTGCTCTGATACTGGGGGTTAGCATCTGCGCCATACTCCGAAAAGCCGATGCAGCGGTCGGGGTAATCGGCGTGGTATTTGTCAAAGAACTCGTCGTTCTGCTCCAGTTCGCCCAGATACCAGCCAAAATAGAGGTTGTAGCTGTTCACGTCCGGGATCTCCAGAATGGGGCTGGTGGTCTCCAGCATGAACACATTTGCCATGGTGGTCTTCCGGGTGGGGTCCAGCTTGTGGGCCAGCTCGTTCAGCAGACGGTGGTTTTCCAGCAGATCTTCATTGACAGCGGATGCGGCGGTAATCTCGTTGGACAGGCCCCAAACGGCAATGCAGGGGTGGTTGTAGTTCTGGAGGATCAGCTCTTCCATCTGGGTCAGGGTGTTGGCACGGCCGTTGGTCATGTGCATGGTGATGTAGGGAATCTCTGCCCAGATGACAAGGCCCTTTTCATCGCACAGGTCGTAGAAATACTGTGCGTGCTGGTAGTGCGCCAGCCGGATGGTGTTGGCACCCATTTCCAGAATGATGGAAATGTCCTCCTCCATCATTTCGTTTGTCAGGGCAATGCCGGCCCCCTTGCGGTCCTGATGGCGGGAAACACCGCGCAGCGGATAGCTGCGGCCGTTCAGGATGAAGCCCTTCTGGGGGTCAAACTCAAACTTTCGGCAGCCGAAGCGGGCAGAAGTCTCTTCACCGTTGTCCAGCTTGGCAGAGACGGTGTAAAGGAAGGGATCGTCCACGCCATCCCACAGGCGGGCATTGTCCAGGGTGAAAACAGCCTTTGCAGTGCCGTTTTCCGCCGGAGCGGTGATGCTCTGGCCTTCCAGCGCAAAGGTAACGCTCTGTGCACCCACCACGGCGGCTTCCACAGTGACTTCGGCGGTCTTAGCGGCAAGGTCGGTGACGATGGGGGTCACCTTCAGAGCCGGTGCGCCGTTTGCGGGCAAAGCGAAATGCTCTGCCGGAACGATGTGCAGGGTCACATCCCGGTAAATGCCGCCGTAGAAGGTGAAGTCTGCCTTCTGGGGGTACACGGTGTCGTTGTCGCTGTTGTCCACGCTGATCGCCAGCAGATTTTCCTCTTTGAGATGTTCGGTCAGGTCAACCCGAAAGGTAGAATAGCCGCCCTTGTGCTCGGCCAGCTTTTCGCCGTTCAGGTAGACTACAGCGGTCATAGCGGCACCGTCCAACTGCAAAATTGCTTTGCCGCCTGCCGGGATGGCGGGCTTTGCCAGAGCCAGCGTATACCAGCAGGTGCCGCGGTAGTAATCGTTGCCGCCGTCCTGACCGTCCACGGCGTTCCATGTGTGGGGCAGGGTGATGGCCTCACCCATAATGGCGGTGGGGATGCCGGGGTTCTCCTTGGTAAAATGCCAATTGCTATGATTCAGCAGGATGGTCTTGCTCATGGTAAAAACTCCTTTATGAAAAATGGATCAAATCAGCAAAAACCGAAAGAGCGTATGAGCCCTTTCGGTTTTTGCGGGGTGTTACTGCATGTGTTCTGCAATCACTTCATGACGAAGGGCGTCTTTCTTATCTGCGATGCGCTTCTGGACGTTGACCATTTCCTCCTTGGTCAGGGGACAGCCCAGCATGGCCATCAGGGTAATGAGCCAGCCCAGCATCGGCAGACCGTACTTGATGGCAAGGGTCATCCAGAAGATGCCGGAGGTGTAGGCATCCGTGGGCTGGGGCATCGTGGTGGTGTAGCCCAGAATAGCCACGGCACCGGTGGCGATGACAGCAGCCACCGAGGTGATGAGTTTGTCGATCAGGCTGTAAGTGCCGGAGACCACAGCCGGGATGTAACGGCCGCTGCGGTCCAGCTCGTAGTCGATGGTGTCAGCCATATAAGAGGTGTTGGAGGTGGTGATGCACATATTGGAGCCGTTTTGCAGCAGGGTCAGCAGCACGTAAACGATCATGTTCCAACTGCCCATCACGCCGATCTGACGGGTATCTGTGAAGATGAAGAACAGGATCAGCACAGAGGTGATGGCCATGCTGATGCAGGTCCAGGTCACGATGCCCTTCTTGCTGCCCTTTTTGCCCACATATTTTGCGCCGAAGGCTGCAAAGAAGATAGAAGGCACCATGCTGATCACGCCAAGGGTGGTGGCAAGACCCATGTTGCCGATCAGGATGCCGTTCAGCATGGTGTTGATGATGGCCTGGCTGCCCACCTGCTGTGCCAGCTTGTCGGAAGCGTTGGAGGCGATGTAGCACTGCAGGGGCTTGTTGTGCTTGAGCACCTCAAGAATATCCGCAGTTTTCAGCGGCTCGTGTTTTTTGTTGGTGCCCTCAAAGTTTTCGGGCTTATCGTAGGCAGAGATACCGGCGCAGACGATCAGGGTGCCGATGCCGGCAATGATCAGGACGATGGTGCAGACCGTGCTGAGGAAGTCCTGATTGAAGGTGCCGCCGCACTTAGGCAGGATGACGGTGTAGATCAACATACTCATGCCCATGGGCACGGCATAGTTCAGTGCAGTAGACCAGACACCGATAGTAGGACGCTGCCGGGGATCGTTGGTCATGATGGCGGGCAGGGTCTGGGCGGTCATGTTGGTGACGGTGTAGCCGATGATGTAAATAATGTAGGTCAGGGCAAACACCGGCAGACCGAAGCCCTTGCTGGAGCACAGGTTGAACATACACAGCAGGCCCACCGCTTCGATCAGGTAGCCGCTGATCAGCAGAACGCGCAGCTTGCCGAAACGGGTGTTGACGCGGTCGTAGACGAATGCCAGCATCGGGTCGGTGAAGCCGTCCAGAATGCGGGCGAGCATCAGGATGATGCCGACGGTTGCAGTGGTGATGCCGTAGCCGATGCTGGCAGAATAACTTGCCATACCGATCAGGGAGTAGACGCTCATGCCCACAAAGGCGTTGCAGGCGTAGCAGATGATCTGCCATGTTTTGGCGCGGCGGTACTGGACACCGTCTACCTCACTGGCGCTGGGTTTCTTTTGGAACATAGTGATTTTTCCTCCTTTTTGTGTGAACCGGGTTCCGCTTTTCCTGACACCAGAATAACAGAACCTATCCTTCACAATGGGACTTAAATTGCGGAATATGTGTAAAAATTCGTGCAGTTATGTTTGCTCAACGAAAAAATCACCAATAACATGAAAAATTATCCTTTTCGCATCGTACAGACCTGTTACAATAGGCACAAGAGAAAACACGGCTTTTGAATAAAAGGAGAGATATCATGCAGAAATTTGAAAAAGGCTTTTTCATCGGTGCTGCAACAGCAGCTCATCAGGTAGAGGGCAACAATACGAATAGTGACTACTGGGCACAGGAGCAGCTGCCCCATTCCAGCTTTACGGAGCCCAGTGGCATTGCCTGCGACCATTATCATCGGTACGAAGAAGATATCAAGCTGCTGGCCGATGCCGGGCTGAACGCCTACCGCTTTTCCATCGAGTGGGCACGGGTGGAGCCGGAGGAAGGAAAGTTCGACCCGGAAGCCATTGAACACTACCGCAAGGTAATCGCCTGCTGCAAGGCACACTGCGTAGAGCCCGTCGTCACCCTGCTGCACTTCACCAGCCCCAAGTGGCTCATCTGTAAGGGCGGCTGGGAGGCAGAGTCCACCGTAGAGGATTTTCAGAACTATGCAGTCTATGTCATGGAGCAACTGGGCAGCGAGCTGCGCTATGTCTGCACCATCAACGAGGCCAATATGGGCTTGCAGTTGGCTGCCATCTCCAAGCGGTTCCGCCTGATGGCAGAACAGGCCGCCAAAAATGCCGCAGCGGCCGGAAAGTCTGCCGAGGGCACGGTGCAGGTGGGCATGAACTTCCAGAAGATGATGGAAAACATGAAGTATGTTGCCATGGAGAATGCACAGGTGTTCGGCACGCCCCAGCCGCAGATCTTTGTCAGCGAGCGCACCCCGGAGGGCGATCTGCTGGTGCTGCGTGCCCATGCAGCCGCACGGGATGCCATCAAAGCCATCTGCCCACAGGTCAAGGTGGGTCTGACCCTCTCGCTGCACGACTTGCAGGCACAGCCCGGCGGCGAAGCATTTGCCGAGGCCGCATGGCAGGAGGAGTTCACCCATTATCTGCCCTACATCAAAGAGGACGATTTCCTGGGCGTGCAGAACTATACCCGCACTCTTTATGGCCCGCAGGGGCAGCTGCCGGCACCGGAGGGCGCAGAACTGACCCAGATGGATTACGAGGTCTATCCGCAGGCACTGGAACACGTCCTCCGCAAGGTGGCAGAAGTATTCAAGGGTGATCTCATGGTCACCGAAAACGGCATTGCCACCGCCGATGATACCCGCCGTGTGGCATTTATCCGGCAGGCACTGGACGGCGTGCAGCACTGCATTGCCGACAGCATTCCGGTGAAGGGCTACTTCCATTGGAGCCTGATGGATAACTTTGAGTGGCAGAAAGGCTATGCCATGCAGTTCGGCCTGATCGCCGTGAACCGTGAAACCATGGAACGGACCGCAAAGCCCAGCCTTGCGGTGCTGGGTAGTTACACAGAAAGATAAGCTGCAATAGCAAAAAACAGGCTGCGGAAGATGCTTCTCGCAGCCTGTTTTGGCTCAGTGGGAAAGATGCAGACCATGGACACCATCCGCAACCACGGCGGCGATTACATCAATTTGTTTCTGTGCCAGTTTTGCATCGGTGTTCAGAAGCCCGGAAAGACCGTTCATTACAAAAATAAGGATTGCACCGACATTTTCATATTGGGATGGCTCGATGTTATCACCTTTGATCTGTTCCAGAATGGCATCCCGCAAATGCTGTGTAAAGAGGTTCATCGCGGATGCAGGAACGACACCGAGGTAATCGGTTGCCTGCTGGAGAGAAGCAAACATCTCCTGCACAAAGGCCTCCGGCGCATCCAGCAGCTGCTGTGCGCCGCCCATATTGTCGCAGACGAGCTGGACTGTCTGCCGCTCCATTTCGGCGGTGAGCGCATCCAGCGTTTCGTAGTGGGAATAAAAGGTCGCTTTGTTGATCTCGGCGCGTTCGGCAATTTCTTTGACCGTGATCTTTTCGATGGGCTTCTCCCGCAGCAATGCAATAAACGCTTTCTGAATGGCACGTCTCGTTTTTTTGACCCGGATATCCATACAATTCCTCCGTCAATGTATTTCGTAAAGGATGCTTAACCAACGCTTTGGACGTGATCCGTTGCTTAAACACCGGACACGCCTGAAACTGCTGATTGCAGCCCCTGCGCCACAGTGCTATTATAGCACCACAGGGATGGATAAACAACTGAGAGTTGCAAATCTAATTCGTAAATACGATAAATCAAAAGATGGAGGATGATTTATGAAAACGCTTTATCTGGTAACGGGCGCAGCTGGTTATCTGGGCGGAGAGGTCTGCCGCCAGATCGTCTCCCGTGGGCTGCAGGGCCGTGCGTTGGTGCTGCCGGGCGTAGAGACCGTCGTTCTCCACTGCGCAAGCCGCGCCATTGCTGAGTGCTTCGGCGGAAACGGCGCTGAAAGCACTGCTGGATGCGCTGGACAATCTGTGACTGAAACCGCTCGGAAAGCTCCCTTGACAGGGGCTTTCGTTCTGCCTGCGTGCGGTTGATTTTTGGGAGGAGATCATGAAAAACGAAGCACTTTTTCGTACCGGCTCCGTCTGGAAGTCCATTATTTCCATGGCGGTGCCCTCCATCATCATTATCCTTGTCATGGTGCTGTACAACATGGCAGATATGTTTTTTGTGGGCTGTCTGGGCGACACCGCACAGGTGGCGGCGGTCTCCGTTGTGGGACCGGTGTTTTCGATCCTTGCGGCAGTAGCGACCATGCTTGGCGCAGGCAGCAGCGCCATCATTGCACGCTGCTTTGGCGCGGGTGAGATCGAGCAGGGCAAGATCTGCTCCTCGCTCTGCTTCTGGATCAGCTCTTTTCTGGGCGTTCTGGTCAGCATCGGGCTGCTGGTGGGCAGAGTGCCGCTTCTGGGGACGCTTGGCTCCAATGCAGAGATCTTCCCCTATGCGGAGCGGTATCTTCAGGTTCTTGCACTGGGTGCGCCATTTTTTATCCTGTCCAACAGCATGGCGATGCTGGTGCGTGCAGAGGGCGCAGTAAAAGAAGGCATGATCGGCAATCTTCTGGGCACGCTGGTCAACTGCATTTTTGACCCGCTGTTCATTCTGGTGCTGAACTTTGGTGTCAACGGTGCGGCTGCCGCCAGTGTGCTGGGCAACCTTGTGGCGACTGCCTGCTATCTGCGCTACATCGTCAAGCACGGCACGGTGCTGACGGTTGATTTTCGCCCTGCCCTGAAAAAGCCGCAGATGCTGGGCGAACTGCTGGCCATTGGTCTGCCCAACGGAATCAGCAGCCTGCTGGCCGGGTTTGCCACCTCCTTCAGCAACCGGCTGCTGGTGACCCACGGCACAGCGGCAGTCGCAGCCATGGCGGCGGCAGGCAAGACGACCATGATCATCAGCATGGTCGCCATGGCGATCTGTATGGGCTGCCAGCCGCTTCTGGCGTACAGCTACGGCGCAGGCAACACAAAACGCCTGAAGCAGCTTTTGAAAGATCTGATCCTCCTGACCGTTGTTTTTGGTGTTCTTGCCGGGGCGGCCAGCTTTGCCGGACGCAATGCCCTGATCGGGATGTTCATCAAGGAAGAAGGAGCATTCCGTCTGGGGACGCAGCTGGTGGTTTATCTGGTGCTGGGCAGCCCGGTGATCGGCCTGACCTATCTGGCAACCAACCTGCTGCAATCTGTAGGCCGGGCGAGCGGTGCGGTGGTGCTCTCTCTTTTGCGGCAGGGGCTGCTGCTGATCCCGCTGCTGTACCTGATGAATGCGCTTTGCGGGGTGCAGGGCATTGCGGCGGCGCACCTGATGGCAGACGTGGGCGCTGCGGTCATCTCTGCGGGCATCCTGCTGCACTGGCTCCGGGCATCGGTAGAAAAAACTGCGGAAATATGATATACTGTTTTCATCAATGAGCCGGAGGGGTTACACATGGATGTTCTCCAGAATATGATGCTGTTTTCCGAGCTTGTCCAGTGCGGCGGCAATATTTATACATGGTGCTATGATGCACAGGGAAAGTTATTGCGGAGCAACTGCCCGGACGAGGCCTTTCTGGCCAGCGCATTTGAACTGTTCGGCTGCAAACAGCGGATGCTGGAGCACGGGAACCGGGACGATGTGCCTGTTACCTTGGGGACGGCTTTGGGCCTTTTGTGGGGAGCAGCCTTTGAAAAGGAAGAAGGAGCGCTGAAGCGCATTTGGGTCATCGGACCGGTGTTTTATCAGGACGTGACCATGCGGGGCGTGGAGGAAGGGCTGAAGTACTACAACAAGCTGGAGATCAGTGTGGCATGGAGCATTCAGCTTTACGAAGCGCTTGAAAAGATCCCTACCCTGCAAAACACCATTATGAACCGCTATCTGCTGATGATGCACTACTGCCTGACCGGGCAGCGGCTGGAGCTGAGCAGCGTGAACAGCAGCACAGCGCAGGAGGAGCGGCTGAAAAGCGCCGCAATTCCCCACGACCGGCATAAGATCTGGATGGCAGAGCAGGGAATGCTGCAGATGGTCCGCACCGGAGATATGAATTACAAGCAGGCACTTTCCAACAGTATGAGCATGAGTGCAGGCGTGCCGGTACAGAGCAGCGATGTCCTGCGCCAGAGTAAAACATCCATCATCGTGTTCACCTCGCTGGTGTGCCGTGCCGCTATTGAGGGTGGCCTTTCCCCGGAGGAGGCGTACTCGCTGGGGGACAGTTACATTCAGGCGGCAGAATCCGCAAAATCGTTGGATGAACTGAGCCCCCTTGCAATGATGATGTACGACGACTTTATCCGGCGTGTCCACAAACACCGGACAAACCCGAAACTTAGTAGACAGATCCAGAAGTGTGTGGATTATATCGAGATGAATCTGGACAAAAAAATCGTAGCGGAAGATCTTGCCGCCCTGGTGGGCTACACGGAATATTACCTCACCCACAAATTCAAGGAAGAAACGGGTCTGAGTGTCACGAACTATGTAAAGTTTGCAAAGGTCGAACGTGCGAAAGTTCTGCTGAAAAGCACACCCCTCAGCGTCCGGGAAATTTCCGAGCAGCTTGGCTTTGCCACTCGCAATTATTTCAGCGCAGTCTTTCAGCAGGTCACCGGAAAAACGCCCATGGAATTTCGGGAAACATAAAGCAGAACAGGCATCCTGCGTTACCGCTTGGCGGTATCGGGCAGGATGCCTGTTCTGCTATGATGAAGAAAAATGGGGGAGAATGCTCAGTTGAGGAACTTCTCGTTCAGGGTCACGCCAAAGTCGCGGGCAATGGCACGCAGGTCATCGTCGGTGATGGTCTGCCGGATGATGCCGCCGCCCATGGAGAGCACCTTGACGTAAATTTCTGCGCTCTTTTCGATGGTGTGAGCCAGACCAAAGGTGATGTCAAAGTCCGGGCCGGAAGCAAACAGACCGTGCTGTGCCCAGATAGCAGCCTGATAGGTTTTCATCAACTCGCTGGTGGCCATGGCAATGTCCGCACCGCCGGGCACCATCCACGGGCAGACGCCCACGCCCTCCGGGAACACCACCGGGCACTCGGTGGCACTCTGCCACAGCGCACGGGTGAAGTCCCGGTCGGTCAGGGGCAGAATGTAGGTCAGGGCAATCACATTGGTGGCGTGGCAGTGGTAGATGACACGGTTTGCGCCATTGGTGGCGGCCTTGCGGACGCTGTGGTTCATAAAGTGGCTGGGGAACTCGGATGTAGGCTTTGCGCCGTCCTCCAAGCCCCAGACGATGCGCCAGCTGTCGCCCTTGTCGTTGATCTCCACAATGCCGATGCTGTGGACAGGGTCCGGCTCCACGTTGCGGAAGAATTTGCCCGAACCGGTGGTGATGAAATACTCCCCGGCCAGATTGTCTGCCTGCACCCCCATGTTCACCCACTGCCGGGGCTGGGGGTCAAAGAAAGGGCGGCACTGGGCCACTTCTTCTTCCTTCATGCGGTAGGTCAGGTTGCCGCCGTTGCGCTCGTGCCAGCCCTGCAGCCAGCCATCGTTGCACATTCGCATAAAGCCTTTTACGATCTCAATATCCAGAATACCCATGATAAATACCTCTCTTTTCCGATTGTTTTATCGCGTAATGATGTCCACAGGAACATCGAAGATTTTTGCCACTTTCAGAATAGTGTCGATGTGACGGCCAGTAGCCGCAGCCATGTGGTGGGTGGGGCCAGCCTCGCTCCAGCGGTTGCAGAACTCCCGTGCGCCGCAGGTAAAGCGGGTGCGCATATTGGTGTCGCCAAAGGTGAAGATGGGGCCGGGTTCGTTGACACCCTCGGCCACCACGAACTTGAAGTGACCGTCCTTGTCCTGCGTGATGCCCAGATAGGTCACAGGGCCAAGGTGGGGGTAGAACTGGGTCAGGTAGCCGCCGCCGGTCTTTCCATGGAACACAGGCACGATCTTCATGGTGGGTTTCTTCTCGGAGATATCGGCGTCGCCAGAACCGGAGTGGCCGATGATGCAGATATCCTCGTTAAAGTCGATGGAGTACATCTCGCTCAGCTGGCCGCAGCCTGCAATGGTCTTGAGGATGCTCATGGCCATGGACACCTTGATGTCGCCCTCCACGGCGCAGGCCACGCCCTGCTTGATGAGCATGGAGAACGCCGGGATCAGCATACTGTCCAGCACACCGGCCTTGCCCTGTGCAAAACCATCGTAGTGGGAAGCGATGAACGCGATCTTCTCATCCTTGACCCACTGCTCAAAGGCCACCACATATTTTGCCATGTCCCAGACTTTTTCGATCGTGCCGCCGCCCTCGATGTCGAAGGTGTCCAGAATGTCCTGTGCCTTGGCACGGATGGCGTTTTCATCGGTGATGTTGTCGGCGATGGCCCACATCTTCTCCCAGTCGAACTGCTTGGTGTAGAGGAACATCCGGTTGTAGAGGTTGGTTTCGTCAATGTACAAGTCCATCATGCCGGGGTACGGACGGCCGATCTGTGCCAGATTGGTGTCACGGAAGCGGCGGCGCACCTGAGCGGCACGACACCAGTCCTCGATCTCGGCCTGCACCTGCGGGTCGCCGCCCTCGACCACGCCGGTGATGACGGCGTGACGCTTGCCGGCGCGCTCCAAGTCGGCCACCATTTCGCCCACGGCACCACAGGCGTACAACTCACCCAGCCAAGTGGGGGTGTCGGTATTGGCGTAGTCCGGGGCTTTCTTCTTCTGGACGTTCACCAGCACCACGGGTACGTTCAGGTCGCGCACAGCAGGCAGCATATTGTAAGAGGTAGCGTAGGTCAGCAGCTGCAAAATAACCAGATCCACATCTGCGGCGCGGAACTTGTCGCCTGCGGCCATGGACAGCTCCTTGGTGGTGACGATGCCGCCATCCACGACCTCCACGGTGTCGGGGATAGTCTTTTTAAAGTCGGCGTACTGCTGCTCAAATTCGGGAACGAGGGCCGGGAATTGGGGCAGATAGGCACCCAGAGTAATGGCGAACACGCCAACACGGGCTTTGGTTTCAACGAGCATGGGAAATCCTCCTTATTGAATGTTCATCTGGATCTTCAAGTTGCCGATAGCGGTGGCCTCGATGGGCAGCGCCACCACCTGTTTTCCGGTATAATGGGCGGTCAGCTCGTTCAGGACGGCGTTCTTTGCGCCGCCTGCGATGTAGAGCTTATCCCAGTGCTGGCCGGTGAGGGCTTCCAGCTCCCGGAAAGCCTCCCCATAGCAGTGCGCCAGCGAATGATAGATACTGTTGATGAGGTCGGCATCCGTGGCAGGGGCTTCGCCGGTCTCGGCAAGGGCGGCGCAGATCTCTGCACGCATATCCTGCGGGGCAGAGAACCGGGCTGCATTCACATCAAAGATGTGGGTATAGGTGCTGGCCTTTGCCAGCTCCACCATCTCCGCAAAGGAGATGCCCAGCTGCTTCTGCACGCACTGGATGATCCACAAGCCCATGATGTTTTTCAGATAGCGGATGTAGCCCACGCCGCCTTCATTTGTGAAATTTGCTTTGCAGCTTTCTGGAGTGGTGACCGGCTGTGCCAGTTTGACACCCAACAGGCTCCAGGTGCCGGAAGAAAGGAACGGTGCCTTCCCCTGCTCCATCGGGATGCCCTCCACGGCGCTGGCGGTGTCGTGGGTGGCGCACAGCACCACCTTGGTCTGCCCACCCACCTCGGCGGCAATGTGGGGCAGCAGGGGCCCCAGCACCGTGCCGGGAGCGGTCAGCTTTGGGAACATCGCCTCCGGCAGCCCCAGAGCCTGCAAAATTTCCGGGTCGTATTCTTTGGTCTGGGCGTTCACAAGGCCGGTGGAGGTGGCGTTGGTGTACTCCCGCGCCTTCACGCCGCAGAGCTTCCACAGCAGGTATTCCGGGATCATCAAAAAGTCCTCGGCCTGTGCCAGCCGACCGGCTTTTTTGTCGGCATACAGCTGATAAATGCTGTTGAAGGGCTGGAATTGGATGCCGGTGCGCTGATAGAGCTGCGCAAAGGACAGGATGCTGTGGACTTCGGGGATGACCGCTTGGGTCCGGTTGTCCCGGTAGGCGTAGACAGGGGAGAGAAGCTGCCCGTCTTTCAGCAGCACATAATCCACCGCCCATGTGTCGATGGAAAGGCTCTCGATGTCAGGGAACTTTGCAAAGGCTTCCCGGATGCCCTGCTTCACGTTGGTAAACAGGCTGTGGATATCCCATTCCAGATGACCGTCCACCCGCCGGACGCTATTGGGAAAACGGTACACTTCCTCGGTGCGGAGAATACCGTTCTCCATCCATCCCACAATGTGCCGCCCGCTGGACGCACCAATGTCGATGGCAAGATAATTTTTTTGCATAATGCGCCTCCTGTGTGGCTTTGACTGCTACCAGTATAGCGGTATGATGCGGGCAATTCCATCCGCAAAGGTGACGCATTCTTTGTGAAAAGTCTACTCTTGCACGGCAAAGACCGGTGCGCTATACTGAACACAGAAAGTGAGGAACCGGAAAATGTTGACTTATAACATGGATGTGACCCCGGAGAGCGTATGGAAGCGCACCACCCCCAGCGAAGCAGAACTGGCACAGCCCTATTACTGCACCGAGGCAGGGGTGTTTTACGCCCAGCAGCATTTTTCTACCGCCCGTACCGATAAAGAAAGCTACCTTCTGTTTTACACCCTCCGGGGTGCAGGGCTGATTGAGCAGGGGGAAAGCCATGTGGTGCTCAGCACCGGGCAGGCACTGCTGCTGAACTGCCGCACTCCGCAGAGCTACTGCACCGCTCCGGGGCAAAGCTGCTGGCATCATTATTGGGTGCATCTGGACGGCGCAGGGGTCGCCGCCATGGAGCCGCTGCTGCTGCCGGGCAAAAAACTGACCCCGGTGCAGCTCACCGGGGTCAAGATGCAGGAATATTTTGAAATGCTTTTGGGGCAGATGGAGTGCAGCACCGTGGACAGCATGGTGACCACCGGGCTGGCGCTCCACGAGATGCTGGCGCTGTGCGCCCGGAGCATCCTTGCACAGGCCGAAACCACCAGCGCGCGGCAGGTGATTTTGCAGGCGGCGGAGGCCCTGCGCAAAAATTACCAGCAGGAACTTTGCCTTGCCGACCTGCTGGCAGAGGCACACATGAGCAAAAGCTACTTTCTGCGGCTGTTCCGGCGGTATATGGGCACGACACCGTATAATTACCTGGTCAACTTTCGCATCACCCAGGCAAAGGAGCTGCTTGTCCTCACCGACCACAGCGTCAGCGAGATCGCACGGGAAGTGGGTTTTGGGGATGCCAGCAATTTTTCCACCCGCTTTGCAAAAGCCACCGGGCAAAGCCCCCTGCAATACCGCAAAAGTGCGCTGAAGCCGCTGGAGGGGGCACGGTGAGCGGAGGAATTGTGTCAAAATGACACAATTCCTCCGGGTGCTTTCATAGAACCATGGAATGTGAATGTTTTGCCTTTAAAGAGCGTTCGTTTTTTTGATGAATCTTATGAGAAACGTAAAAAATGCTTGCAATCATCTGTAAAATGTGGCATATCCATTATACGAAACATTGCTTTGAAAGAACGCTCCACCGTTCAATGATGTATAAATGGGAGGTGCCTGCCATGACCGCTGTGATCTATGCCCGCTATTCTACTGACAGCCAGCGTGAAGAATCCATCGAAGGTCAGATTCGGGAGTGCACTGCCTATGCGGAGAAGAACGGATTCACGGTGGTCAAACACTACATTGACCGTGCCGTCTCTGCAAAAACGGACAACCGCCCACAGTTCCAGCAGATGATTAAAGACAGCGAACGCGGCATCTTTGATGTCATCATCGTATGGAAGCTGGATCGCTTTGCCCGGAACCGCTACGACAGTGCCCGGTACAAGACCCAACTGAAGCGGAACGGCGTGAAACTGGTGTCGGCAACGGAAGTCATTTCGGCTGGCCCGGAGGGCATCATTCTGGAATCGGTGCTGGAGGGCTATGCCGAATATTACTCGGCTGACCTGTCGGAAAAGGTCGTGCGCGGCATGACCGAAAATGCTCTCAAGGGTATTTATAATGGCGGCACGATTCCGTTCGGCTACATGATCGATGAGACCCGGCATTACCAGCCCGACCCGTTGTTGGCTCCGTATGTGGAGCAGACGTTCCAGAAGTATGCGGACGGTGCGACCATGACTGACCTGCGGGATTGGTTAAAGGCACACAACATCAAAAATTCAATGGGCGGGGAGATGTCCTACAA
>ERZ1034723.424-NODE-424-length-23085-cov-4.014025_pt1 | contig 23085 bp, 18 predicted proteins | sample MGYA00520637_ERZ1034723 | MGnify/ENA primary metagenome ERZ1034723 (study PRJEB33766, sample SAMN09781719) | gut metagenome | biome: gut microbiome | host: Homo sapiens | place: Madagascar | study: EMG produced TPA metagenomics assembly of the PRJNA485056 data set... | reverse complement strand
ACCTTACACCGGTCATCGATTCGATTCTGGAGACTTTTTTAAAATTCCCATATATTAATGATGTAAGAATACTGGATTGGTGTTTTAATAAAAGAATGCAATATTTTGGTGATTCTGAAAAGATAAAGTATGCATGCTCCGTGATAAATCATATTGATTTTAGCCGCGATCAATCTAAAGATTTTAGCTGCGATCAATCTAAAATTAAAATAGCTGAGACCTTATTTTTCAATCTCGATAAAGAACACTATAAAAATAGCCGTAAATTACAGGAATTGATTTGGGATAAGTTGGTTGCATATGTCAATGATTTTAACTTAAGCAATCAAGAAAAATCACGCTTAATACTAAGGTTATTTGATGATGTTAAGTTGCTATTTAATGAAGTGCCTGTCAGTATTTTAGTAAATGATATTTTTTTTGAAGGATTTTTTCATGAAGCAACCTGATTTTGCTAAGTGGTATTTCTATCAATTACTTAAAGATTATGAGGGCGAACAGCTGTATCTTAATGAGTTAGGATATGTTTATGGTAATGAAGAAAAAACAAATGAAATTGTAAAAAGCAATCCGGGTTATGTCGTTAAGATTTTTGAAGAAAAGATGGTTAATGAATTAAAAATTAGAACAAGAATGATGAAAATCCTCCGGAAGATTTACGTATAGCAATAGAAAAATATGGATGGAATAATTGAACTATTACTGCATAAAATAATGTGATGCCGGGATGTTTTTGTATTTCCCGGCATCTTTATAGCGATATCAATTATTTACTGAGCGTCGCGACCATCACCGCTTTGATGGTATGCATGCGGTTTTCCGCCTGATCAAAAACAATGCTGGCGGCAGATTCGAAGACCTCATCAGTCACTTCCATTCCGCCATGTAGGCCAAACTCTTCCGCCATTTTCTTACCAAGCGTCGTCTGGTCGTCATGAAACGCGGGCAGGCAGTGGAGGAATTTGACCTCCGGGTTACCGGTCAACTGCATCATCTTGCTGTTCACCTGATAATCACGCAGTAATGCAATCCGTTCTGCCCATTTCTCTTTTGCTTCCCCCATCGACACCCATACATCGGTATAGATAAAGTCAGCACCTTCAACTCCTTTGGCTACATCTTCCGTCAGCGTAATATTCCCGCCATTTTGCTGTGCCAGGGCGCGGCATTCCGTAACCAGCGCAGCTTCCGGCCAGCATGCCTGTGGCGCGACCAGACGCAAATCCAGACCGGTAAGCGCCGCAGCTTCGAGCATCGAATTGCCCATGTTGTTACGTGCGTCACCTGCATAGACCAGCGTCATTTCGTTGAATGCTTTACCGGGTAAATGCTCCTGCATGGTGAGGAGATCCGCCAGCAACTGCGTGGGGTGAAACTCATTGGTCAGGCCGTTCCATACCGGCACGCCAGCGTATTCCGCCAGTGTTTCGACAATCTCCTGACCATAGCCGCGATACTGAATACCGTCATACATGCGACCCAGCACGCGGGCAGTGTCTTTAATCGACTCTTTATGACCAATCTGACTGCCGCTTGGGCCGAGATAAGTAACGCGAGCACCCTGGTCATATGCGGCAACTTCGAAAGAGCATCGGGTACGGGTCGAGTCTTTTTCGAAGATGAGCGCGATGTTTTTACCAGTGAGTTTGGCTTCTTCTTTGCCGCTTTTCTTATCGGCTTTCAGCTTCGCGGCTAACTGCAGCAGGCTGTTGAGTTCAGCTGGCGTGAAATCGAGTAATTTCAGGAAATGCTTATGATAAAACCCGGACATAGATCCCTCCTGTGGCTAACGCCTTAATGAATTAAAATTCAATTTATATGGATGATTATTCATTTGCAAGTCTAAAGCATAAATCTTTGTCACAAAGGTGGAGGCAATGTCAGTGGTGTGTGACAATAAGAGTATCGGCAGGACATTAAGAGGAATGAGCCATGGCAAACCCGGAACAACTGGAAGAACAGCGTGAAGAAACACGTTTGATTATTGAAGAATTACTGGAAGATGGCAGCGATCCGGACGCGCTGTACACCATCGAACACCATCTTTCCGCAGACGATCTGGAAACCCTGGAAAAAGCAGCAGTTGAAGCGTTTAAACTCGGTTACGAAGTGACCGATCCAGAAGAGCTGGAAGTTGAAGATGGTGATATCGTGATTTGCTGCGACATCCTCAGCGAGTGCGCGTTGAATGCCGATCTGATCGATGCCCAGGTTGAACAACTGATGACGCTGGCGGAGAAATTTGACGTTGAGTACGACGGTTGGGGCACTTACTTTGAAGATCCCAATGGCGAAGACGGCGACGATGAAGATTTTGTCGATGAAGACGATGACGGTGTTCGCCACTAATTAATTGATTAAAATGCCCGATAGCACACACTAGCGGGCATTTTTTTAGAGTTCGCGTAGCATCCGCACTTCACAATCGACATGGCCCGTGCAGCCAAGCGCATAGTTGATATGCTCAAAGCCCAAATGCTCATAAAGCGCAATGGCTTCCTTTAAAAAAGCGGTCGTTTCCAGATAGCAGCGTTTGAAGCCCATCTCTCGTGCCTGCTCCATCGCCATTAAGGCCAGTTTTTTCGCCAGCCCTTTACCGCGAATAGCCGGAAGAAAATACATCTTTTGCAGTTCGCAAATGTCCGATTCACTCCCGGTTAATGGCGCAATCCCACCGCCGCCGACCACTTCACCATCGAACTCAACCACCCAATATGCATGGCCAGGCTGACTATACACTTGATACAACTCGTCAAGGTTCGGATCGGCGACGGTGTAGCCTTTATCAGCGGTAAGACCGTATTCGGCGGATACCTGACGAATGACGCGGGCGATAGCGGGATTATCCTGCTGCGTCAGGCGACGCATTACAGGTGATTGCGGCGCAATGTTATTCATAGTTTAACCCAATAAAAATAAAGTAATTATACATTTGTTTAATACCACTCTCTTCTTACGTGCGCAAGCGACTTATAAAGTAATAAAGTTTTTGCCAGCCTATTACTGATAAGAGTATTGTAACGTGGCAGAACATTTTGCTGTCTGTATATATAAATTATATCAATGGATTTTTTAATTCAGGGAATTTTTATGGCTCAAGTTATTAATGAAATGGATGTTCCGTCCCATTCGTTTGTTTTTCATGGTACAGGTGAGAGATATTTTCTTATTTGTGTGGTGAATGTGTTGTTAACGATTATAACGCTAGGTATCTATTTGCCATGGGCATTAAGCGTTATCTCTATGCTAATATGGAAGTTAACGGACAACGATTTTCTTATGGAATTACTGGTGGGAATGTTTTTGTTAGTTGTCTTGTTTTTGTTTTTTGCTATTTCGCAATCTTAATGACAGTGTCAGCAGATATGCCACTTGTTGGCTGTGTTTTGACTTTGTTACTGTTGGTTTTGCTTATATTTATGGCAGCAAAAGGACTGCGTTATCAGGCCTTGATGACCAGTCTCAACGGCGTAAGATTTAGTTTTAATTGCTCTATGAAAGGGTTCTGGTGGGTAACCTTTTTCTTGCCGATTTTAATGGCCATTGGGATGGGGACTGTTTTCTTTATCTCGACAAAGATGCTACATGCCAATAGTTCAAGTAGTGTTATTATATCTGTGGTTCTGATGGCAATAGTTGGTATTGTTTCCATTGGTATTTTTAATGGTACTTTATATAGCCTGGTAATGAGTTTTCTCTGGAGCAATACCAGTTTCGGTATACATCGTTTCAAGGTGAAATTAGATACTACGTATTGTATAAAATATGCCATTCTCGCATTTTTAGCTTTATTACCTTTTCTCGCTGTTGCTGGTTATATTATCTTCGATCAAATATTAAATGCATATGATAGTTCTGTGTATGCAAATGATGATATTGAGAATTTACAGCAATTTATGGAAATGCAACGTAAAATGATAATCGCGCAGTTAATCTATTATTTTGGGATTGCTGTTAGCACCAGTTATTTAACGGTGTCGTTGCGAAATCATTTTATGAGCAACCTGTCACTGAATGATGGGCGTATTCGTTTTCGCTCAACTTTAACGTACCACGGTATGCTTTATCGCATGTGTGCGTTGGTGGTGATATCCGGGATTACGGGCGGTCTGGCTTATCCACTGCTGAAATTATGGATGATTGACTGGCAGGCAAAAAATACGTATTTGCTGGGCGATTTGGATGACCTTCCTTTAATCAATAAAGAAGAACAACCAGATAAAGGCTTCTTAGCCAGGATTTCACGGGGAATTATGCCTTCTTTACCATTTCTGTAAGAGATAAAAAAGGCCGGAGCATGCTCCGGCCTTCGTTTTCATTACTGTGTTTTGATTACAGCGCGGCGATAACAGCCTGCTGTTCAATCAGCTTCGCTTTCGCTTCTGCATAGCCTTCCAGCTTTTCACGCTCTTTCGCGATGACCGCTTCCGGTGCGCGGGCGACAAAGCCTTCATTCGCCAGCTTGTTCTCGATACGGCTGATTTCACCTTCAATCTTCGCCACTTCTTTCGCCAGACGCGCCAGCTCATCTTCTTTGTTGATGAGGCCAGCCATCGGGATCAGCAGCTCTGCACCGTCGATGATCTTAGTAACGGAAACCGGACCTTTGTCATCGGCAGGCAGCACGGTGATGCTTTCCAGACGCGCCAGCGTTTGCAGGAAGCCACGGTTTTCATTTACGCGACGTTCTGCATCCGCGCTGCAACCACGCAGTAGCAGCTCCAGCGGTTTGCCCGGCGCGATGTTCATTTCTGCACGGATGTTACGTACCGCAACGATCGCCTGCTTCAGCCACTCTGTGTCGGCCAGTGCGGCTTCATCAACCTGAGATGCATCGTACTGCGGGAACGGCTGCAGCATGATGGTGTCGGCAGTGATACCGCAAAGTACTTTCACACGCTGCCAGATGGTTTCGGTGATGAACGGAATGATCGGATGCGCGAGGCGCAGCAGACCTTCCAGCACGGTCACCAGCGTATGGCGAGTACCGCGCAGTTCGGCTTCGGTGCCACCGTTCATTACCGGCTTAGTCAGCTCCAGATACCAGTCACAGAACTGGTTCCAGGTGAACTCATACAGAATGCCTGCGGCGATATCGAAGCGGAAGCTGTCCAGCGCTTCGCGGTACGCTTTGATGGTCTGGTTGAACTCCGCCAGAATCCAGCGATCCGCCAGCGACAGCGTCATCTCGCCGCCGTTGAAGCCGCAATCCTGACCTTCTGTGTTCATCAGCACAAAGCGGCTGGCGTTCCACAGCTTGTTACAGAAGTTACGGTAACCTTCCAGGCGCTTCATATCCCAGTTGATGTCACGACCGGTAGACGCCAGTGCCGCCAGGGTGAAGCGCAGGGCATCGGTGCCGTGCGGCTCAATGCCGTTCGGGAACTGTTTCTCGGTGCGCTTACGGATTTTGTCCGCCAGCTGCGGCTGCATCATATTGCCGGTACGTTTTTCCAGCAGTTCTGGCAGCGAAATACCGTCAACCATATCCAGCGGGTCGATAACGTTACCCTTGGATTTGGACATCTTCTGGCCTTCGTCGTCACGAATCAGACCGGTCATGTAAACAGTGTGGAACGGCACCTGCGGTTTGCCATTTTCATCTTTGATGAAGTGCATGGTCATCATGATCATGCGGGCAATCCAGAAGAAGATGATGTCGAAACCAGATACCATCACGCTGGTTGGGTGGAACTGACGCAGGGCGTCGGTGTTTTCCGGCCAGCCAAGGGTAGAGAAGGTCCACAGCGCAGAAGAGAACCAGGTATCGAGAACGTCTTCGTCCTGACGCAGGACAACATCAGCACCGAGGTTATTTTCTTTACGCACTTCGTCTTCGTTGCGGCCAACATAAACGTTACCCGCTTCGTCATACCATGCCGGGATACGGTGACCCCACCACAACTGACGAGAGATACACCAGTCCTGAATATCGCGCATCCAGGAGAAGTACATGTTTTCGTACTGCTTCGGTACGAACTGAATGTCGCCGTTCTCAACCGCTTCAACTGCCGGTTTCGCCAGGACATCGGCACGCACGTACCACTGGTCGGTCAGCATTGGTTCGATGACCACGCCGCCACGGTCGCCGTAAGGAACGGTCAGGTCATGTGGTTTAATTTCTTCCAGCAGGCCGAGTGCGTCAACCGCAGCAACGACCGCTTTACGTGCAGCAAAACGCTCCAGTTTCTGGAATTCTGCCGGGATCTCGCTGGAATAAACGTCAGATTCGTTACCTTTGGTATCGAACACCTGGGCACTTTCACGGATATCGCCGTCAAAGGTCAGGATGTTGATCATCGGCAGGGCGTGACGTTTACCGACTTCATAGTCGTTAAAGTCGTGCGCCGGGGTGATCTTCACGCAGCCGGTGCCTTTTTCCATGTCGGCGTGTTCGTCGCCAACGATCGGAATACGACGGTTAACCAGCGGCAGAATGACATATTTGCCAATCAGATCTTTGTAACGCGGATCTTCCGGGTTAACGGCTACGCCAGTATCGCCCAGCAGGGTTTCCGGACGGGTAGTCGCAACCACCAGATAATCTTTACCGTCTGCGGTTTTCGCGCCGTCAGCCAGCGGATAGCGGATGTGCCACATCGAACCTTTCGATTCGCGGTTTTCCACTTCCAGGTCAGAGATAGCGGTGCGCAGTTTCGGGTCCCAGTTTACCAGGCGCTTGCCACGGTAAATCAGGTCTTCTTTATACAGACGAACGAAAACTTCTTTCACCGCATTGGACAGGCCTTCGTCCATGGTGAAGCGTTCACGCTCCCAGTCCACGGAGTTGCCGAGACGGCGCATCTGACGGGTAATGGTGCCGCCAGATTCCGCTTTCCATTCCCAGATTTTGTCGATGAAAGCTTCGCGGCCGTAGTCGTGACGGGTTTTACCTTCTTCTGCGGCAATCTTGCGCTCAACGACCATCTGGGTAGCGATCCCGGCGTGGTCAGTACCGACCTGCCACAGGGTGTTTTTGCCCTGCATGCGCTGATAGCGGATCATGGTATCCATGATGGTTTGCTGGAAGGCGTGACCCATATGCAAACTGCCGGTGACGTTCGGCGGCGGGATCATGATGCAGAAACTTTCCTGGCTTTCATCGCCATTAGGCTTAAAGTAGCCCTGCTTTTCCCAGTGCTCGTAAAGCGGCTGTTCGATATCTTGTGGGTTATATGTCTTTTCCATTATTTCCAGGTTGCCGTATTCAGGTTGAAACCAGCCACGCGGTAGGCTTTATAGCGTTCGCGCGCCAGTTGTTTCAGAGAATCTTCATAAGGAACGAAGTCTACCACTTCTGTGAAAGCGGTGGCAAAATCTGCAAAGCTTGTTCGCAGACTAATCAATATATCGCGCGGGCTGCTGCTGCGTTTTTGCGGCCAGGCGATCTCCACCGGCGCACCGCCGCGCGGTCCTTCTCCCGCTAAATTATGCGGAACAAAGCTTTCTGCCGGACGCGCCCACAGGGCTTCATCCAGCCGGTAAGCCTGCTTTTCATCTTCACAGGCGATGAGTACGCGCTTACCACTGCGCCAACGTTCTGCGGCAATTTCACACACCAGTTGCTCAACGGCGCTTAAGCCATCGACGGTGGTGTCATTGTCCAGAAGGTAGAACGTCGCGTTTTTCATAAATGGGGCTTCTTGTGGTGGATTTAAATATTGCTGCATTCCTCACCCTAAAAGATGAGCAATGAATTTCTATTGCGCTCGATCGGTTCCCTCTCCCTTAGGGAGAGGGTTAGGGTGAGGGTAAAACGCAAACTTACTCTTCGCCGTTAAACCCGGCGCGGTTTAACAGGAACTGTGCCAGCAACGCTACCGGACGACCGGTTGCGCCTTTTGCTTTACCAGAACGCCAGGCGGTACCGGCGATATCCAGGTGCGCCCAGTTGTACTTACGGGTAAAGCGTGACAGGAAGCAACCTGCGGTAATCGCCCCACCAGGACGACCGCCAATGTTCGCCATATCGGCAAAATTGGACTCCAGCTGTTCCTGATACTCGTCACCCAGCGGTAAGCGCCATGCGCGGTCACCGGATTGTTCAGACGCGGCAATCAGCTCATGGGCCAGCGGATTGTGGTTCGCCATCAGACCGGTAATGTGATGACCCAGCGCGATCACGCAGGCACCGGTCAGCGTCGCCACGTCAATCACCGCTTCCGGCTCAAACCGCTCAACGTAAGTTAACACGTCGCACAGTACCAGGCGGCCTTCGGCGTCGGTGTTCAGCACTTCAACGGTTTGACCGGACATGGTGGTTAACACATCGCCCGGACGATAGGCTCGTCCGCCAGGCATGTTTTCGCAGCCTGTCAACACGCCGATAACGTTAATCGGCAGTTGTAGCTCTGCGACCATACGCATCACGCCGTAAACCGCTGCCGCACCGCACATATCGTACTTCATCTCATCCATGCCTTCGGAAGGCTTGATCGAGATACCGCCGGAGTCGAAGGTTAAACCTTTACCCACCAGCACGATTGGGCGTGCATCTTCCGACGCGTTGCCTTTGTACTCAATCACCGACATCAGCGATTCGTTCTGCGAACCCTGACCGACCGCCAGATAGGAATGCATCCCCAGCTCTTTCATCTGCTGTTCGCCGATAACGCGGGTGATGACATTCTTGCTGTAGCTGTCAGCCAGCTGGCGCGCTTGTGAAGCGAGGTAAGCGGCGTTACAGATATTCGGCGGCATATTGCCGAGATCTTTTGCTGCTTTAATCCCGGCGGCAATCGCCAGACCGTGCTGGATCGCGCGCTCACCGCTGGTCAGTTCACGGCGGGTCGGCACGTTGAACACCATTTTACGCAGCGGACGACGCGGTTCGCTCTTGTTCGTTTTCAGCTGATCGAAACTGTAGAGCGTCTCTTTTGCCGTCTCGACAGCCTGACGCACTTTCCAGTAGTTGTTACGGCCTTTAACGTGCAGTTCAGTCAGAAAGCAGACCGCTTCCATTGAGCCAGTATCATTCAGCGTATTAATGGTTTTCTGAATAACCTGCTTGTACTGACGCTCATCCAGCTCACGTTCTTTGCCGCAACCAATAAGGAGAATTCGCTCGGAAAGTACATTCGGAACATGGTGCAGCAACAATGTCTGCCCCGGTTTTCCTTCCAGTTCGCCCCGACGTAGCAGGGCGCTGATGTACCCATCGCTGATTTTATCGAGCTGTTCTGCAATCGGAGAAAGGCGACGTGGTTCGAAGACGCCCACGACGATGCAGGCACTCCGCTGTTTCTCCGGGCTACCGCTTTTTACACTAAACTCCATGCACTACGCTCCTGAATCTTAAAGACAACGGCGGTGGCTACAGATAGAATTGCAAGCTTTCGTAACTCATGTCCGCTGTTGCGATGACTTCGTGTTAATCTTAACGTTATTACGGCATTGGCACGTCAGAACAAAATCTGAGAGGTGAATCCGTTGAGTATAATTATCTTAGCGACGATTTCGACGACTCAAGAGAATAAATGACGTTTAAGCCATGAAACAAGCTAAAATCCTGCAAAAGACGAGTTTTTACGGGCGTATTTAAAGTGATAATCATAAGATATCTGGTGCGGGAGACGCTCAAAAGCCAGCTGGCGATACTCTTCATCTTGCTTTTGATCTTCTTCTGTCAAAAGTTAGTGAGGATCCTCGGCGCAGCGGTTGACGGCGATATTCCGGCGAATCTGGTGCTCTCCCTTCTCGGGTTGGGCGTGCCGGAAATGGCGCAGCTTATCCTGCCATTAAGCCTGTTCCTCGGGCTGCTGATGACGCTGGGCAAACTGTATACCGAAAGTGAAATTACGGTAATGCATGCCTGCGGCCTGAGCAAAGCGGTTCTGGTGAAAGCGGCAATGATCCTTGCGGTATTCACGGCAATCGTCGCGGCGGTTAACGTGATGTGGGCGGGACCGTGGTCATCGCGTCATCAGGATGAAGTGTTAGCAGAAGCGAAAGCGAACCCTGGCATGGCGGCGCTGGCGCAAGGGCAATTCCAGCAAGCGACTAATGGCAGTTCGGTGCTGTTCATCGAAAGCGTTGACGGCAGCGATTTCAAAGATGTGTTCCTCGCGCAAATTCGACCAAAAGGTAATGCACGTCCTTCTGTGGTGGTGGCCGATTCCGGACATTTAACCCAGCTGCGCGACGGCTCCCAGGTCGTCACTCTCAACCAGGGAACGCGCTTCGAAGGCACTGCACTGTTACGTGATTTCCGCATTACGGATTTCCAGGATTATCAGGCGATCATTGGTCACCAGGCGGTGGCGCTCGACCCGAACGATACCGACCAGATGGACATGCGCACATTGTGGAACACTGACACCGATCGTGCTCGCGCAGAACTGAACTGGCGTATCACGTTGGTGTTCACCGTGTTTATGATGGCACTTATGGTCGTACCGCTGAGCGTGGTTAACCCGCGTCAGGGGCGCGTACTATCGATGCTGCCAGCCATGCTGCTGTATCTGTTGTTCTTCCTGATCCAGACCTCCCTGAAATCGAACGGCGGTAAAGGTAAGCTGGACCCGACGCTGTGGATGTGGACCGTTAACCTGATTTATCTGGCTTTGGCGATTGTTCTCAACCTTTGGGACACCGTGCCGGTCCGCCGCCTGCGCGCCAGTTTTTCGCGTAAAGGAGCGGTGTGATGCAACCTTTTGGCGTACTTGACCGCTATATCGGTAAAACTATTTTCACCACCATCATGATGACGCTGTTCATGCTGGTGTCGCTGTCGGGCATTATCAAGTTTGTCGATCAGCTGAAAAAAGCCGGGCAGGGGAGTTACGACGCGTTAGGCGCAGGAATGTATACCTTGCTGAGCGTGCCGAAAGATGTGCAAATCTTCTTCCCGATGGCAGCTCTGCTTGGGGCGTTGCTTGGTCTTGGGATGCTGGCGCAGCGCAGCGAACTGGTGGTGATGCAGGCTTCTGGTTTCACCCGTATGCAGGTTGCGCTGTCGGTGATGAAAACCGCCATTCCGCTAGTCTTGCTGACGATGGCGATTGGTGAATGGGTCGCGCCGCAGGGCGAGCAGATGGCGCGTAACTACCGTGCGCAGGCGATGTACGGCGGCTCGTTGCTCTCTACCCAGCAAGGCTTATGGGCGAAAGATGGCAACAACTTCGTCTACATTGAGCGGGTTAAAGGTGACGAAGAGTTAGGTGGCATCAGCATTTATGCCTTTAACGAAAATCGTCGTCTGCAATCCGTACGCTATGCCGCTACTGCGAAGTTTGACCCGGAACATAAAGTCTGGCGTCTGTCGCAGGTTGATGAATCTGATCTGACCAATCCGAAACAGATCACCGGTTCGCAGACGGTGAGCGGCACCTGGAAAACCAACCTCACGCCAGACAAACTGGGCGTGGTGGCGCTGGACCCGGATGCACTCTCAATCAGCGGTTTGCACAACTACGTGAAGTATCTGAAGTCGAGCGGTCAGGACGCTGGACGTTATCAGCTCAACATGTGGAGCAAAATCTTCCAGCCGCTATCCGTGGCGGTGATGATGCTGATGGCGCTGTCGTTCATCTTTGGCCCACTGCGTAGCGTACCGATGGGCGTGCGTGTGGTCACCGGTATCAGCTTCGGTTTTGTCTTCTACGTACTGGACCAGATCTTCGGCCCGTTGACGTTGGTTTATGGCATCCCGCCGATCATCGGCGCACTGTTGCCAAGCGCCAGCTTCTTCTTAATCAGCCTGTGGCTGTTAATGAGAAAATCGTAACCAAGCAAGGGAGCGAAAGCTCCCTTTCACATTGTTGATAAAGTCAAATACGAGTTCGATCGGTCCTCTCGCCCCTTTGGGGAGAGGGTTAGGGTGAGGGGGACAGATCGCGCCTGACTTACCTTCTTCTCCCCCCCAGCAAACTCCCCAACATTCCACGCACAATCTGATTCGTCACCTGGCGAGCGGCGCTTTTGGCCATTGTTTGCACCACACCATCTTTCTTCCCGCCGCGTGGTCCGGTAGTGCCGAACAAAATATCCTTCAATCCACCAAGAATGCCGTCATCCACCGCTACCTCTTTCCCTTTCGCGGGGGGATTATTTTGCTGCTCGGTACTGGCCTGAAAGCCTTTTTGCAACATCTCATAGGCGGATTCCCGGTCCACCTCATCCTCATATTTGCCATACACCGGAGAGTGATTAATCAAGCCATTACGCTCATCTTCCGTCACCGGCCCCATCCGCGAACAAGGCGCGATCACCATCGCACGCTCCACCACAGAAGGGCTTCCTTTCGCATCCAGAAAAGAGATCAACGCCTCGCCGGTGCCCAGTTCCTGAATCGCCTTTTCGGTATCAAATGCCGGATTGGCCCGCATGGTTTGCGCCGCAGCTTTTACCGCTTTCTGATCTTTGGGCGTAAAAGCACGCAAAGCGTGTTGAACGCGATTACCGAGCTGCCCGAGCACATTATCCGGAATATCAGACGGGTTTTGCGAAACGAACCAGACGCCTACGCCTTTTGAGCGAATAAGCCGTATCACCTGCTCAATCTTATCCAGCAGTACCTGCGGTGCATCGTTAAACAGCAGATGTGCCTCGTCGAAGAAAAACACCAGTTTTGGTTTCTCCAGATCGCCTGCTTCCGGCAATTGTTCATACAACTCTGAAAGCATCCACAGCAGGCTGGCGGCGTACAGTTTCGGCATCTGATAAAGCTTCTCGGCGCTGAGGATATTGATAACGCCTTTACCGTTGGTATCGGTGCGCATCCAGTCTTTGATATCCAGCATCGGCTCGCCAAAGAAGTGTGCTGCGCCTTGCTGTTCCAGCGACAACAGTCCGCGCTGGATGGCACCAACCGATGCGCTACTGATATTACCGTACTGATTCTGGAAAGATTTGGCGTTATCGCCGATGTACTGGGTAATCGCCCGCAGATCTTTAAAGTCGAGCAGCAACAATCCCTGATCGTCAGCAATACGGAAGATGATATTCAGCACGCCAGATTGCACATCGTTGAGATTCAACAGCCGCGCCAGCAACAGCGGCCCCAGATCCGAAACCGTCGCCCGCACCGGATGGCCTTTCTCGCCAAAGATATCCCACACCACCACCGGATTGGCATGCGGTTGCCAGTCATTGACGCCGATATTTTTAAGCCTTGCGAGCAGTTTTTCCGACGCCGTTCCTGCCTGCGCGATACCGGTCAGATCGCCTTTCACATCAGCCATAAACACCGGCACGCCGATTTCCGACAATGACTCCGCCAGTTTTTGCAGCGTAACGGTTTTACCCGTCCCCGTTGCGCCAGTAATCAGCCCGTGACGGTTAGCCATTCCCGGCAGTAAAAACAGTTCTGTGTCCGGCGTGCGGGCAATTAACAGGGGTTCGCTCATGAGATTTCCTCCAGTTTCCTGCCTGGAGTATAGGCAACGTCCGGCAAAGAGAATACGTGTAATGAAGAGAAAATAACCTAAAGCGTGTTGCCTTGATAAATCTGATACCCGAGGTCAACAGTGTTGTGGTTGTGATCGTTATTTTTAATTTTGCTCAGCAACATTTGGGCGGCCATCCGACCAATATCAAAACGGGGAGTAATTACGCTGGCGAGGCTTGGGATCATTTGCCTGCCAATCTCCAGCCCATGAAAACCCGCAATGGAAATTTGTTCTGGCACGGCGAGGTTTCGCTCGCGGCACAGCAGAAGCGCACCCATCGCAATATCGTCATTGGTGCAAAATACACCGTCTAAATCCGGGTTTGCGCTAAGGGCATCACGCATTAACTGCATTCCTAAATGAATGGATGAGATGGCGCGTGGATTCATGCGTAATGGGGAAAGATTATGCAGCATCATCGCATCGCAATACCCCTGATAACGCTGTTCATCGCGGGTGTCATCTTTGGAACCGAGATACAGAATTTTGTGCCTGACTCGCTTCTCCAGCATGGTACACACCATGTCAAAAGCGGCCTGCCGATTATCAAAACCGACCTCCATATCCAGCCGTTCTCCCTGTACATCCATCAATTCCACGACCGGAATGGTGGCTGAACGCAGAAATTTCACCGTCCTGATGGTGTGATATTTTTCCGAAAGTATAATCCCGTCAATGTTATAAGAGAGCAGGTTAATCACCGACTCTTCTTCGGAATCGCGATCGTAATTGTAATTAGCAATAAGGGTCTGATAATTATGCTCAGAGGTGACGGATTCTATTCCCGCGAGAATGTCAGCGAAGAGTTGATTTTGAAATGACGGAATCAAGATACCAAGGGTATAACTTTGTGCATTCAACAACATGCCGGGAGCGCGATTAGGGATATAATTGATCTCTTCCATAATTTTGGCGATGCGCTCGCCTGTTTCCTTTGCCACCTTTTTCGGCGAGCGGATATAACGACTCACGGTCATTTTTGTTACGCCAGCCAGCGTAGCGATATCCTGTAAAGAAATTCTGTGATTGCGCATAACTTCTCCCAACGTCGGGGGAATCTTCAATCTTCCCCCGAAACTACATCACAATATTTTATTCTTTCAGTGCAATACGGCGTTAATGGCTAACACGCCCAGCAAACCCATAATAGAAATAAGGGTTTCCATCACCGTCCAGGTACGCAACGTTTCACCAACCGTCAGATTAAAATACCCTTTAAATAGCCAGAAGCCAGGGTCGTTTACGTGTGACGCGATCACGCTGCCCGCACCGGTTGCCAGTACCATTAAAGCGGGATCGGCATGGGTAACGTTGATAATCGGCAACACCACACCCGCGGTGGTAATGGCCGCGACGGTGGCAGAGCCCAGAGCGATACGCAACAGCGCCGCAACAGTCCAGCACATCAATAACGGCGAAAGCGTAGTTCCGGTCATTAAGTGTGAAATATAGTGCCCGACACCGCTATCTACTAATACCTGCTTAAACGCGCCGCCGCCAGCGATAATAAACACAATCATCGCGATAGCGCCTATAGAATCCCCAATGATATCCATGATTTGCTCGATGGTGCGTCCATTACGTCGGCCCAGTGTGAAAATCGCAATAACAATGGCAATAAACAGCGCAACGGCAGGGTTACCGACAAATTCAAAGAAGAGGCGCACGGTGTTAGTTTTCGGTAACGTAATTTCACAAACGGCGGCGATAGCCATCAGGATGACCGGGATCACGGCAGCGAAAATACTGTTCCAGAAGGAGGGCATCTCCTCTTCGCTAAACAGATGAGGATTAAATAAGCCTTCCGGTGGTGCTTTCTCAAAGCGAGTTAGCAGTTTAGAAAACAGCGGTCCTGCGACAATAACTGTCGGAATGGTAATGATAAATCCATACAGTAAAGTCGTTCCGAGATTAGCCTCAAAGATAGTCGCGATGGCAGTAGGCCCTGGATGTGGCGGCAGAAAACAGTGGGTTACAGAGAGCGCTGCTACCATTGGTACGCCAACATACAACAGGGGTAATCCTGATGATGCTACGATGGTAAATACCAACGGCAACAGCAGGACAAAACCCACTTCAAAAAACATGGCGAGGCCCACAACCAGACCGGTGATCACTAGCGCCCATTGCACGCGTTTTTTACCAAAAGTAGCAATCAGCGTAGTGGCGATACGTTGTGCCGCACCCGTATCAGAAATCAGCTTGCCTAACATGGCCCCGAAACCGAGAATCATTGCCAGCCCGCCGAGCGTGCTGCCGATACCATTTTGTATAGAGTGCAGGACGGCCTGTGCATCCATCCCTTCGGCAAATCCGACGACGGCAGCTACCAGAACGAGGGCAATAAAGCCGTTAACTTTAAAGCCGATCATCAGGATAAGAAGCAGCGCGACGCCTGCCGCAATAATGATTAATGGCATAGTCTTTATCTCTTATTAGTGCCAGAAAAGCAGCGCTTTCGCGCTGCACGTAGGGTAGTAGGTGTTAAACAGCCACTAACATGCCGCCATCAACAAACAACAGGTGGCCGTTTACGAAATCAGAGGCTTTTGAAGAAAGGAACACCGCAGCACCAATCAGTTCCTGCGGATCTCCCCAGCGTGCGGCGGGGGTCCGTTTGCACAACCAGGCGGTGAAGGCTTCGTCCTCAACCAGTGCTTTAGTCATTTCTGTTTTGAAATAGCCCGGCGCAATACCGTTGACCTGAATATTGTGGCGCGCCAGCTCGACGCACATGCCGCGGGTGAGCATTTTTACCGCCCCTTTCGATGCGGCATAAGGGGTGATGGTGTCACGTCCCAGTTCGCTTTGCATCGAGCAAATATTAATAACTTTACCTGCCTTGCGTTCAACCATGTGACGAGTTACCGCTTGCGATACCAGGAACACGGCGGTCTGGTTTACTGCGATCACATCATTCCACTCTTGTTCAGGGAACTCAGTAAAAGGATGACGGCGCTGGATACCGGCGTTATTCACCAGCACATCAATGGGGCCGATGTCCTTTTCGATATGTTCAACGGCGGCATCAATTTCATGTTTATGAGTAACATTAAAAGGTGCGGCAACGGCCTGAATACCCTCCTGGTGGAGTTTTTCTACAGCAAGTTCTGCGCGTTCGGCAGTAATATCATTAATAATTATTTGTGCGCCATATTTACCCAGGCCGGTTGCCAGTAAAAAGCCAATGCCCTGTGCTGAACCGGTAATCAAGATATTTTTTCCTGCCAGTGAAAATAGATCGTTCATTGTATTATTCCTTTATTTATCTCTTAGAAAACAAGCTGGACTTTTGCTGCCTGGGTTTTATCACCGGCGAAACGTAGCGCCTCTTCCAGGTCAGTGAAGGGATATTCAGCACTCAGTAAAGGCAGTGGATTGATAACGCCATTCGCCAGCCATGACACTGCGGTATTAAATTCGCTGGTAAAACGGAAAGAGCCTCTGAGTGAAATCTCCTTACCAATCAACGTCATCATTGGGAATTCTGCCATCGCGCCTCCCATACCTACCTGCACCATTACGCCGCGTGCACGAGTGACCTCCAGACAGGTATTCACTGATGAAGGATGACCGGACACTTCAAAGCTGACATCGAAATAGCCTTTTTCCGCTTTCCAGTGATCCATGTCGTCGTTTTGTGGGTTTACGAGCACATCCGCCCCCATCTCTTTGCCCAGCGAAAGGGAACGGGGACTCACATCAGCACAGACAATTTCCGCGGCCCCCAGTGTTTTCACTGCACTGACAATCAGGCAGCCAATGGGTCCAACACCGGAAATAAATACTCGCTTGCCCTGTAACTCGCCGGCCTGATGTGCGGCATGAATCGCGACGGCTAAAGGTTCGGCAAAAGCCATAACCTTTTCGTCAGCTTTGGCCGGATAAGGGACACATTGCGACGTTTCGACCATTTTATAACGGGTAAAACCACCATCAACATGAGGGAAATACATGGCACTGCCAAAAAAACGCATCTCTGTACACTGATTCTCGTTATGTTCAATGCAGTATTTGCAGTGACCGCACGGTTTAGACGGATTAATGGCTACCGTTTGCCCTTCATGTAATTCTGATGAGTCGCTATGAATAACTTTACCGATAACTTCATGACCTAACACCATCGGTGCCTTTATCATGAAATTACCTACTTTTCCTTCCTGATAATAATGTAAATCGGAACCGCAAATTCCACCTCGGGTTATTTGTACTAATGTTCCATTATTATTCCAATCTATCGTCTGCTCGGTAACGGCAACAGTTTTCTTGCCCGCAACAACGCAGGACTGTGTTTTCACTTGCATAAATTCCTCACTGGTCAGGTAGACACCTCGGAAGCATTTAAGCGGTTTTAATTGTCATTATTTGTGATGAAGATCACGTCAGAAAATTGTTACATTACTATGTTACGCATAACGTGATGTGCCTTGTAATTCTTATCAGCAGAAATAAAAAAACGTGAAATTATTATGCCACCAGGCGTAGTATCGCAGCAGGTAAGATGATTCAGGAGATTTTAAATGGCGGGTGAAAGCTTTATTTTGATGGGCGTTTCAGGGAGTGGTAAAACATTAATTGGTAGCAAGGTTGCCGCGTTATTATCTGCTAAATTTATTGATGGTGACGATCTTCATCCAGCCAAAAATATAGATAAAATGTCGCAGGGTATTCCATTATCTGATGAAGATCGACTTCCCTGGCTGGAACGCTTAAATGATGCTTCATACAGTCTTTATAAAAAGAATGAAACAGGATTTATTGTCTGTTCATCATTAAAAAAACATTATCGTGATATTTTACGCAAGGGTAGCCCCCATGTTCATTTCCTCTGGTTAGATGGCGACTATGAAACTATCCTCGCGCGAATGCAGCGTCGGGCTGGGCATTTTATGCCGGTAGCGTTACTAAAAAGTCAGTTTGAGGCGCTGGAGCGTCCACAAGCAGATGAACAGGATATTGTGCGCATTGATATCAACCATGATATTGCCAATGTCACCGAACAATGTCGGCAGGCTGTGCTGGCGATACGACAAAACAGAATATGTGCGAAAGAGGGCAGCGCCTCAGATCAGCGCTGCGAATGATTTTCAAAAATCGGCTTTCAACACCACGCGGTAACGCGCCTTACCGTCGCGCACATGCTGGATGGCGTCGTTAATTTTCGACATCGGGAACAGTTCGGTTGTCGGCGCAACCTTGCTGCGGGCGGCAAAGCGCATCAGCTTACGCAGTTCATAAGGCGTGCCGGTAGCAGAGCCAGAGACGCTGCGATCGCCCGCAATTAACGTAAAGGCCGGAACAGACAGCGGCGTGAGAACCGCACCGACAGTGTGGAAATTACCGCCGTACGTCAGCGCCTCAAAATAAGGCTGCCAGTCGAGGCTGACGTTCACGGTATTGATAATGAGATCAAACTGCCCCGCCAGTGCTTTCAGTGCCTGCGGATCGCGGCTATTCACCACTTTATCGGCACCCATCGCCAGCAATTCCTGCTCTTTCGCCGGATTAGAACTAAAGGCCGTCACCTCACATCCCATTGCGTGCAGAAGTTTTATAGCGATATGCCCCAGCCCGCCAATACCAATTACCCCAACGCGGCTGGTAGCAGTGATATGGTGCATCAACAGTGGTTTAAAGACCGTGATACCGCCGCACAACAGCGGCCCGGCAGATTCAATGTCGATATTTTCCGGCAGTGGAATAACCCATTGCCAGTCTACACGCAACTTCTCGGCAAAACCTCCGCGATTCATAATTGTTGGCACCGCACCTTGCTCACAGTTGATCTGATTTCCGCTAATACAGGCGTCGCAGTGACCACAGCTACGCGCTGTCCAGCCAATCCCGACACGCTGACCGACCTGCAAACCTTTATCCTGCGCGGCACTCCCGAGCGCCACCACGCGACCAATCACCTCATGCCCGGCAACCAGCGGATATTGTGAAAATCCCCATTCGTTATCGATCATCGACAGATCGGAATGGCAGATCCCGCAGTAATCCACCTGCACTTCAACATCTTGTGGCTTCAGCTCACCGGGATCGTACTCATAAACTTCCAGTTCGCCGCCCGCTTCTTTTGCGGCATAGCTTTTTATCATTGACATTTTTTGGTCCTTCTCTGGTGTGGTCTGGGAAGTGTAGAGCATGGCAGGGCGGGGTGCATGGAGTGTGACAAAGGTTACACATCGCTGTACGCAATGCTGAAAATTTCAGCACTTAGCGAGATGCGAGCAAGCTGGCGCTTGCATGGTGGCGTGCGACAGGTATAATCCACAACGTTTTCCGCATACCTCTTCAGTGCCGAAGTGGCGAAATCGGTAGACGCAGTTGATTCAAAATCAACCGTAGAAATACGTGCCGGTTCGAGTCCGGCCTTCGGCACCAAGTCTCACCTAAGTCATTGTTTTAAAACAATTTAATACATAATCTTGCTTGAAATCGCGTAGCCCCTCTTACAAAAGGGTATACGAGGCGATGTCTCAGCGATATAAACTCTATCGTCGAACCAGCGGCATTTATGTTGTCCGCATTAGCGTTCCCCAACGTTTTCGTCGATACGCAGGACAGTGTGAGATTCACACTTCAACAGGCACTCACGATCTTCATGAAGCAAAGCAGAAGTCCGCGCTCCTGTTGGCGGTCTGGTATCAGACCTTACAAGAGTATGAACAATTGGATTATCGAACTTTAAGTGACTGCGCTCCGCTGCTTGCTGGTGAGGGTATGATCTCGCTTTCTAACTTTGCGGAGTCAATCGAGTTGCCTGTATCACAGTTAATTCGAGAGGTGATTAATCGTAATCTGCCGATATTCTGGCTGGCGAGTGGTCAGGCAGGGTTCTATGTTGATGATTTTGACGCAGTGGAACGAGAAAAAGGGGCAGAGCGAGAGCCCCAACCCGGCGAGGAAGAAGAGCCGCCCAAACAAGTCATCATTCTCAATAGTGCATTTGAGTTGGGTATAGAGAGTTTCGTAAATGGCTATTTGCGGCCCTTTAATCCCCGGCATACGTTAGATTGTCTGCTGAAAGCTGGTGTATCTGAAGAGGAAGCTGCATTTCGAACGACTGGTGATAATCAACGTGCAGGCTGGTTTTTCGATTTGCCTGGCGTAGATCTAACTGCTGATAACTTGCTGATTAGCAAAGTTCATGCAGAAAGCCTCCGGCTAACTTGGCTAGCTAAAACCACCCCACCAGTTGTAATTGCTCCAACTATCGTATCGCCTGCGAGCTATAATGATTATGTTAATCGGAAATATTATGGCAACAATCTCTCCTGGCTTCGCGATAAATATCTAAAATACAGACGCGACCACAAGGCTAAGGAGTCGGTGCTCAGTGCTCACCACGATTTCTTTGCCTTGATGATAGAAGTAATGGGGGATATCCGACTTGAGCATTTCGATCGTGATTTCCTACGTGCTTATGAAAGCAAGTTACGCACTATCCCTGCAAATCGTAATTTAAAGAAGATTAAATACGGCGTTAAAACACTGGATGAACTCATAGTAAAGTCGGCAGAATATGGCGATAAGTTGATGACTGGCGAGTCAGTCCGCAAGTATATAAACGGCCTCTACGGTTCGATGAAGTGGGCTGTAGCTGAGGGGATACTTCTAAAGTCCCCATGCGTTGACTTCTTCCCTTCTGAAGATAAAACCGAGAGAGACCAAGATAAAGTTGATGTTTTTGAACCGAATGATTTAAAAGCTATTTTCTCGTTACCGCAATATGTTTCAGGAACGGGTGAGAGAAATAAACATGGGCGTTTTCATCAATATCAGCCTTATTACTATTGGATGCCTTTGCTTGCATTATTTACGGGGGCTAGAGTTAACGAATTAGCTCAGCTAAGGCTTGATGACATTCAGGAAGATGACGGTATTTACTTTTTCAACCTTGATGTTGATGGTGAAACTGATAAGAAACTGAAGAACGCCAACGCGCGTCGTGAGATTCCTATTCACTCAATGCTGATTAAATTGGGGCTTATCGAATATGTAAAAGCATTGAGGGGTGCCGGCTATGAACGTCTATTCCCTGAAATTACACCGAATACAGTTAAGGGGCATGGCAAAGCCGTCTCCGGATGGTTCAATGAATCGGTTCTTAAGAATAAATTGAAACTTGAAAGGGATAGAACCAAGTCTTTTCATTCTTTTCGCCATTCAGTATCAACATACCTCAAAGAGAAAGGGGTCAATTCGGAACTACGTGCCCAGTTAGCAGGACATGTGCGCGGAAAAACGGAAACAGAAGTTCGATATAGCAAAGATCTTAAACCAATTCATATGGTTGATGTTGTTGAGAAGATTGACTTTTCGTTGCCAGAGATAGCTAGGTTCAACATTCCCGATGGTTTAGATGCAGTAAGAGATGCGCTGCGAAGAAAGCACGGTAAGCAATCGGACTAAGACGGTTGCTATTTAGTCCAGTGTCGATTAAATACGTTAGGAAGCCCTATAGTGCATTTTAAACAATATAGTGGTTGATTTCATGCTGAAGAGTCTGCGGCGCTCTCTCGGTGCGACTGATGAAGCTTAACGAGATGAGCAAACTAAACCACGTATTTTTTATCAGTATAGTGATATCAAGTTCGAACCGACTGTGGGGACGTATGAAGGGTAAACAATGGATCAGCACGCAAAAACATAAACAGTTCTATTGGGCTCGTATTGAGTTTGAGGAATGGTGGATGGAGAGAGAGTGGAAGCATCCTGTTACCCGATATACCCTCAAGACAACTGGTTTTTTTATGCTGATCGTTCTGGGTGGCGCCTCTCTGTTTTTTGGTATTGGTTCACATAAGAAAGCCTTTCCAGAATTGCATCCTGAAGATAAACACCGCGGATAACTAATGGTGGCACTTCCTTACTGTAAGGATGGGTTTGCCGAAGCCAAAGGTTTTAAACTCAATGCTTGATAGAGAGGCTTTCAATCCTAGGATATTGAGTTTTTCACGTCCAAAAACTCTTGCGAGGAAAAGAACTGGTATAGTAAAGATCATCCACTAGGAACCCTTTTGCTGTGCTTGAGAGCGTTACGTTGGGGCTACTGGAAGTCACTCCGTTTGTTTGCGAAGATGGTGTAGCTGCGGTAGCTGATGCACTACAAATTAAAAGAAAAAATAGAGAGCGTAAACTTAAACAATTAACATAAGTTTGAGTGTTTTTTTGTTAGCTATTTGATTTAATTTTTTGTTATAGAATGGCATCCCCACATAAAAGTTGTGGGGATGCAGCTATCAGTTTTTCTGACAAACACTTACCATTTCATCATAATGAACCTTGTCAATTTCTTCTATCCATAAAAAGATATCTCCGATTACGTTTGTGCCTTCACCTATTAAATTTTCAGCAATATCTTCATTCATTTCGATAACAGCACTATGTGAATATTTGTTAATGAAACGATAAACCTTTTCTTTTTTATTGCTATCAAAGGCAATACAATTTTTTGCAGCAACATCCATTAGTTGTGATAAATCTGATCTATGTTTTGGGTATTTGAAGTTTAAAAATGATTCTAACAATTTACGAGATAGATTTGCTGTAAAGAATGCCTGCTCACGAGTTAGTCGAGGATGTTCTTTATGCTTATACAAAGTATCAAAGATATAATGATATTCTGAGTTGTAATCAATTAAACTCGGGTCAGCATTACATATTGCTGACGAGCGAGGCGTAACAGCAC
>ERZ1034723.422-NODE-422-length-23113-cov-6.587171_pt1 | contig 23113 bp, 18 predicted proteins | sample MGYA00520637_ERZ1034723 | MGnify/ENA primary metagenome ERZ1034723 (study PRJEB33766, sample SAMN09781719) | gut metagenome | biome: gut microbiome | host: Homo sapiens | place: Madagascar | study: EMG produced TPA metagenomics assembly of the PRJNA485056 data set... | reverse complement strand
CTTGCTTTCAAATTGCCGAGTGCTGCTTTTCTTCTGCAAAGATAATACATTTTTCGGCTGTTTGTTCAAATCCGTGATGACTTGTTAAGCAAAACAGGGCAAAAAGAGCAAGAAACAGCGCTGTAAGTTGCTGTGTATGTGCGGAATACGCAAACCTTGAATTTTGGTGTATAAACATCAGCTTTATATAAGCGAGCAACTTATTTTTTAGTCATTAGTCATTAGTCTTTTTCGACTTTGGGAGAGTTAGGCAACCCAATGCCAAGCGGAATCCACAGACAGGCAGCTACTTATTGACAAACTTGCAGCCTCGGCTGATGACGATGCCTCGCGTGGAGCGAGGAACAGACTGCCCACGGAGATTGTAAGACAAACGGGAAGACAAGGAGGAAGAGGCAGGAACAGAGAGGGAAGAAACGGATGTCGTCGTGAGACGACAGTCGTATTCTATCTGCTGTGTATCGAGGATATAATCGCTCACAATGACGGGCTTATGTAGAAGTGTGCCATCGGCGGCAGATGACAAAGAAGCGGGAATCGTGACTTCGAGACTCTCGCCAGGCAACAATCCACGAAGAGACTCTCCTGAACGTACCATGCCTATGGCAAAGTAGGCGTCACGATAGAGTGGAGCCACGCCCTTATTGGTCACAGTGAGGCATGTCTGAACGCCATCAGTCTGACATCTCGTCACCTCGAAATGATAGTCCGAAGCCATGCTGCACTCCTTGAAGCGCGAGGGGTTGTTGTAGTCGTTCTTGCCACCCGGATTGTTGTTGGCTATCATAAAGGTGATGTGATATTTGGCAGCCTGTTCCTCCCAAGTGTGCCCGTACATACCAGCAGGATTGGTGAACCCAGGCTGGTCGTTCTTGGTGTAATAGCTCACCTCGCCACCGCAGACTCCTGTCTGCCAGTGCTCTTCGAAGCCCATGTTCAGCCAACACTGCTCGTTGTAGCCGTCGCCAGAGCTCAGCTCGTGGTTCTGGTGCATGAACGAGTCGTCGAACAGCCCGAAACGCAACGCCCTCAGTTCGGCATCGCTGCGGAAGGGGGCATACTTGGTGCTGGCAGCATCGATGCTGATGGCCCAAGGAATGGGCATCACACTGGCAAGGTGGAGGAAGAACTCCTTCTGGTATTCCTTGGTCGGGAAATTCTTGCCCAACTGAATATTGGTATTGCTGCCGTCGTAAATGTGATACTCCGACCAATGGCCGAAACCTACCTCGATGAAGGTGATGCGGGGATCGGAGGCATAACGGGCTGCGAAATCGGCATAAAACTGCTTGGTGAAACGCTTCAGCTCGGCATTGCTCCAGTCGGCATAGTAGCAGGCCCCGTCGCCAGTATGGCTGAAGGTTTCGTGGTAGTCGCTCCTTGCCTTGATATAGGCTGGCACGGCTGTGGTTCCTTCGTTGCCGTCGACCATTGTCTCGCCGGGATACTCATAGAAGAAGCGTAGCACTGCCTGATGGCTGCGCCCCTTGATGTCATCGAGCAGGGTTTCGAGATAGCTCCAGTCATACTGTATGGTTCCGTCATCATCGCATCCCGTCACCACCCGGCACGGAGGCAGATAGGCGAACTCCATGGCATGGCTCTGCCCATAAGTGGTGTAGAGGCGATGGGCAAGGTCTTCCCAGAGCACGAGTCCCGTCATGGGCGGCACATGGGTTATCTGCGACTGCAGGGGCACGTCGTGCCACCCTGCCGACATCATTCTGAGACTTGCCAGCAGGACAAGGAGAGTCAAAAAAAATCTGTTCATTGCTCGGGAATTATCGAAGTGCTTTTATAAGTTTTTTATTAAGGAGTTACTTATGAGTCATGATGTTGAGCACCATGTCGTCGGTGGTACGCATGGCATCAGCACCGATGGAGGTGAGGTTGTGGATGCAGCGGTCTACATCGTCGTCGACGATGCCCTCGGCAGAAGTGACACAACGGCCCTCCATGGCGAGCAGCGAGGAGAGCAGAGCGGTGCTGACTCCCGACGAGATCTTAAGCGAACAACTGGGCTTGGCTCCGTCGCAGATCATGCCCGTAAGGTTGGCCACCATATTCTTCACCGAGTTGCAGATGCGCTGATAGTCACCGCCCATGAGATAGGTGATGCCGCAACTGCTGCCTATGGACGCCACCACGCAGCCGCACAGCGCCGACAGCTTGCCGAGGCTCTGCTTGATGTAGATGGCGGTGAGATGGCTGAGCATGAGGGCTCGGATGAGCTCTTCCTCGGTGTTCTCGTTCTCGAGGGCATAGACAGCAACAGGATTGGTGGCACAGATGCCCTGGTTGCCGCTGCCGCTGTTGCTCATCACGGGAATCATGGCTCCTCCCATACGGGCGTCGCATGCCGATGCGGTGCGCGAGATGATGTGCGAGAAGATGCTGTTGCCGAAGATGCCGTGACTCATGGGGCGGTCCATGGTCTTGCCTAAGCAATGGCCGTAATTGCCCTTGATGGAGAGCTCGGCTGCCCGCATGTTGTACTCCTTGGTCTTCAGAATGAAGCTGATCTCGTCGAGGGGAGCTGTCATGGCGAAGTCGTAGACCATGCGCATGGAAAGTTGTATGTCGGTGTCGTCCTCATCGGCGCCTCCGGGCTGTCGCTCGTCGAGCACCACCTCGTCATTGCGCTCGGCAAAGACAAAGTGGGTGTGGCTGCCCGCGATGATGGCGGCAGCCTGGTCTTTACCCGAATGACAGACAACCTCGATGTAGAGTTTCTCGACGATGCCCTGCTTCAGCTTGATGTCGATGTCGGCATCCTCGATGTAGCGCTTGCCCTGCTGCAGAGCTTCGGGGGTGAGGTCTTTGAGCACTTCGAGCTCATATTCGGGCTTGCCGATAAGGGCACCCAAGGCTACAGCGATGGGCAGGCCTATCATTCCGGTGCCGGGAATGCCCACGCCCATGGCATTCTTGAGCATATTGGGGCTGAGCAGCACCTCGATGCTGTCGGGACGCTTGCCCAACAGAGTGGCTGCCTTGGCCGTACACAACGCCACAGCCATCGGTTCGGTACAGCCGATGGCGGGAACTACTTCCTTATTGACAAGAGCGATGATGCGCTCGCGGGTCTTCATTTCTTGCATGATATTCTCTATTTTTGGGGCAAAGGTACGAAAATTATTCAAAAAAGAATAAAAGTGATGATAAAAAAAAATTACTCAACTTCCGTAAGTACGAAAGTTGAGTAAATTGGGATGATTAGTCTTCTAACTGGAAGAGAGGATCGTCGGCTGTAAGCATCACTGGCTTCTGGTCGAACTCCTTGAGGAGCTGGGCAGGAACATACTGCTTGTCGACCACGAGGCGGAACATGTACTCATTGAACCAGCGGTTGGTCATGATGAGACAGCCCTTCTGTCCGTTGTCGGCGCCCCAGCTGTTCTCCACCTTCCACTTCAGCGGCTTGCCATTGGCGTCGAGGTCGACGGCGGTGAGCGTCATGGCGTGGGTAGAACCGCTGTCGAAGGTGCTGATGCGCTCGGCCTTGTTCATTGGGAACGTGGTACCGAAGAGCGAGGCATAATCATAGTTGTCGAGGTCGAGATAACCGCGCTTGCGGTCGAACTGCTTGCCCACATCGTAGCTGGAGTACATCTTGCGACCGTCCTTGAGCGAGGCGATGGCGAGGCTGGCAATCTCGTCCATAGGCAGGTTGAGATACTTCCAGTTGTGGCCGTCGTAGGTGTGGCGGTCGTACTCCACCTCGTAGGTCTTGTGGTAGGGGCGGCGTGGGTCGTTCATCACCATGATAAAGGTGCCGTTGAGTTCCTTGCCCACGGTAGCGTCGTAGAAACTCTTGGGAGTATAGGTCTTCGCCTCGCCCATCTGCTTGCCGTCCTTGTTGCGGAAGGCGTAGCTGAACTCCTTGACAGGCTCGCCCAGGGTGAGGCATAGCATGTGATAGACGGTGGCGAGCATCTCGGTCTTGCGGGCCGCTATCTGCTTGGCGTTCTTGCCGGCGGCAGCCATGCGGCGAAGCTCCAGTCCGTACTCACGCAACTTGCTTGCCACGAGACGGCTCATCTTGTTGGTGTTCTCGCTCGAATAGGTCTCGGGCATCGCGCTCATAGGCACCAGTCCGTACTTGGCTGCCAGGTCGGCTACGCCGCAGAAGGTTCCGCCGTCGTTGAGCGGACTCTTAAAGAAGAACTGCACCTGAGGGTCCTCGATGGACTTGCGTGCATGGTCGATGACGCCCTGAAGCATGAGGTTGGCCTTCTCCAACTGGTCGTAGAAGAAGAGATAGTCCTGCGAGAACTCCACTGCCAGGGAGTCGGCATGAGCCTTGGCGAAGTTGGCACGCAGCACGTTCATGCCGCTGAACATCCAGCAACGGCCAGAGCTCTTCTGGTTGTGGATGCGCTGCGCGGGAGTCTCCACGCTGAAGTGAGTGTCAACAGGACCGGCATTGGCACGGTTCTTCACCAAGTCGTCGATACTGTTGGCAGCGATGGCATTGAAGAGCGCCTTGTCGGCAGCCGATGTCTTCTGCATTTTCTCGATCTGCGAGAGCATCTGCGCCGAGATGCCTCCCTGCTTGGTCTGAGCCATCGTGGCGGCTGAAACGGCCAGCAAGGCTCCTAAAAGGAAGATGTTTTTTCTCATTATGTTGTGATATTATTGATTTGTCGGGATGCAAATATACGAAGAAAATGTGGGAAAACAGAAATAAATCGGACAAAAATGACACATACTGAAAAAAAAATACTACCTTTGCATGGTTATTCATGAGATGAAGACATGGACAAAGAAAAGTTTAGCCTTTTAAGCAACATCAAGTATCCCGAAGACCTGCGCAAGCTGAGCATCGACGAGCTGCCGGAACTCTGCAGGGAACTGCGCGAGGACATCATCGAAGAGGTGGCGGTCAATCCCGGACATTTCGCCTCCTCGCTGGGTGTCGTCGAAATCACCGTAGCCCTACATTATATATATAATACACCCTACGACCGCATCGTGTGGGACGTGGGTCATCAAGCCTATGGCCACAAGATACTGACCGGGCGGCGCGACGCCTTCTGCACCAACCGAAGGCTGCACGGCATACGCCCCTTCCCCACTCCCTTAGAGAGCGAATACGACACCTTTGCCTGCGGGCACGCCAGCAACTCGATTTCGGCGGCGCTCGGCATGGCTGTGGCCGCCAAGCAGAAGGGGGAGAACGACAGGCACGTAGTGGCAGTGATAGGCGACGGAGCCATGAGCGGAGGACTCGCCTTCGAGGGAATCAACAACGTATCGAGCACGCCCAACGACCTGCTCATCATACTCAACGACAACGATATGAGTATCGACCGGGCCGTGGGAGGTATGGAGAAATACCTGCTCAACCTCGACACCAACGATACCTACAACCGACTGAGGTTCAAGGCCTCGCAATGGCTGCACTCGAAAGGCTACCTCAACGATGACAGGCGAAAGGGAATACTGAGACTGAACAACGCGCTGAAGTCGGCACTGAGCCACCAGCAGAACATCTTCGAGGGAATGAACATACGGTACTTCGGCCCCTTCGACGGACACGACATACGCGAAGTGGTGCGCGTGCTGCGACAACTCAAGGACATGAAAGGCCCCAAGTTGCTCCACCTGCACACCACCAAGGGCAAGGGCTACGAGCCTGCAGAGAAAAGCGCCACCATCTGGCACGCACCAGGAAAGTTTGATCCCGAGACGGGCGAGCGATTAGTGAGCGACACCAGCAACCAGCCGCCCAAATATCAGGACGTCTTCGGAAACACCCTGCTCGAACTGGCACAGCAGAACCACAACATCGTGGGTGTAACGCCCGCCATGCCCACCGGATGCTCCATGAGCATCATGATGAAGCAGATGCCCGACAGGGTGTTCGACGTGGGCATAGCCGAAGGACACGCCGTCACCTTCTCGGCAGGAATGGCAAAGGACGGACTCATGCCGTTCTGCAACATATACAGCTCGTTCGCACAGCGAGCTTACGACAACATCATACACGACATGGCGCTGCTCAGTCTGCCCGTGGTGCTGTGTCTCGACAGGGCTGGACTCGTGGGCGAGGACGGACCCACACACCACGGAGCCTTCGACCTGGCGGCGCTGCGGCCTGTGCCCCACCTCACCATCGCATCGCCTATGAACGAGCACGAGCTGCGCAACCTGATGTACTCGGCCCAGTTGCCCCACCACGGCTGCTACGTGATACGCTACCCCAGAGGCAACGGTGTGCTCACCGACTGGCGAAACCCCATGCAGGAAATCGTGACCGGAACGGGCAGAAAACTGAAGGAAGGCACCGACGTGGCTGTGCTCACCCTCGGACCTATCGGAAACGATGCTGCCGAGGCCATAGCCGAAGTGGAGAAAGAGACGGAGGGACTGAGCGTGGCCCACTACGACATGCGATTCCTGAAACCGCTCGACGAGAAACTGCTCCACGAGATAGGTAGCAGATTCAACCGCATCGTAACCATCGAGGACGGCGTGCGCATGGGTGGCTTCGGCTCTGCCGTCATAGAATGGATGAGCGACCACGACTATCATCCTCACGTCATCCGCATGGGACTGCCCGACGAGTTTGTGGAACACGGCACGATAGCACAGCTCAGAGAAATCGTGCACATGGATAAGAAATCAATCAAAGAAGCTATTATAAAAGAATGAAAATCATCATTGCTGGCGCATACGCCATCGGAACGCACCTGGCGAGACTCCTGTCACGCAGCAACGAGGAGATAACACTCATCGACGAGAGCGAGGAGCGGCTGGCAAGCATCGGCTCCGACTGCGACCTGCTCACCATGGTGGGAAAGCCTACGAGCCTGAAGATATTGCGAGATGCGGGAACGGCAGACGCCGACCTCTTCATCGCTGTCACACCATTGGAGAGCACCAATATCACTGCCAGCATCCTGGCGAAAAACCTGGGAGCCAAGCGAACGGTGGCACGCGTGGACAACCCCGAATACATGGATCCGCAGGCACAGGAGTTCTTCCAGGGACTGGGCATCAGCAAGCTGATATATCCAGAGATGCTCGCCGCTGTCGACATCAACAACGGACTGAAGATGAGCTGGGTGAGACAGCGATGGGACGTGCACGACGGCGCCCTGGTGATGCTCGGCATCAAGCTGCGACAGACCTGCGAGATACTAAACCAGCCGCTCAAGGACATCAGCGGACCCAACGACCCCTACCACGTAGTGGCTATCAAGCGAGGCGACGAAACCATCATCCCCGGCGGTAACGACGAGTTGAAACTCTACGACCTGGCTTACTTCATGACCACACGCAACTACATTCCCTACATCCGAAAGATAGTGGGCAAGGAGCACTATGTGGACGTGAAGAACGTGATGATTATGGGCGGAGGACGCACGGCCGTGAGAGCCGTGAAGAAAATGCCCGAATACATGGAGTGCAAAATCATCGAGAAGGACGAGGCACGGTGTGAGTACCTCAACGAAATACTCGACGAGAACAAGACACTCGTCATCCATGGCGACGGACGCGACATCCCGCTGCTCAACGAGGAGGGAATACGCAGCACGCAGGCTTTCGTGGCGCTGACGGGAAACGCAGAGACCAATATCCTGGCATGCCTCACAGCCAAGCGCATGGGAGTGAGAAAGACCGTGGCTGCCGTAGAGAACGTCGACTACGTGAGCATGGCTGAGAGCCTCGACATCGGAACCATCATCAACAAGAAGGTGATTGCCGCCAGCTACATCTATCAGATGATGCTCGACGCCGACGTGATGAACGTGAGATTCCTCATGAATGCCAACGCCGACGTGGCGGAGTTCATCGCCAAAGAAGGATCCAAGGTAACCAAGAAGCCTGTCAAGGACCTGGGAATGCCCATCGGCGTGACTATCGGCGGACTGGTGCGTGGCGAGGAGGGAATGCTCGTTTCGGGCAACACACAGATTGAAGCGGGCGACTCGGTCATGGTATTCTGCCACAACATCAATATGAAGAAGATAGAAAAATACTTTGTATGATGGGAGGTAATGGGAACTTCCATTAACTTCTTAAAACTTCCCTCACTTGAGAAAACTTGAACAGAAAGAATGATCAACTGGAAACTGATATACAAGGTTCTGGGGCAGCTGCTCTTCATTGAGGCTTCGTTGCTGCTGCTCAGTCTGCTGGTAGCTGTCTACTATCAGCAGGAAGACATCTTTGCCTTCATCGTGGCAACGCTGACCACCATTGGCGGAGGACTCATCCTGAAATGGCGAGGACACGGAGCCGACAACTCCATGTCGCGACGCGACGCCTATCTCGTTGTCTCGCTATCGTGGATTATCTTCAGCCTCTTCGGCACGCTGCCCTTCATGGTGAGCGGCTACATCAACCACTTCACCGATGCCTACTTCGAGACGATGTCGGGATTCACCACCACCGGAGCCACCATACTCGACGACGTGGAGTGCTTTCCGCACGGACTGCTGTTCTGGCGATCACTCACACAGTGGATAGGCGGACTGGGTATCGTGTTCTTCACCATCGCCCTGCTGCCATCGCTCGTAGGCGGACAGACCAAGGTGTTTGCCGCCGAAGCCACAGGCCCTATCAAGACCAAGTTGCATCCACGTATCTCCACATCGGCAAAGTGGATTTGGAGCATCTATCTCATGCTCACCATCGCCTGCATTCTGTCGTATTATGTGGCGGGAATGGGACTTTTCGACAGTTTCAACTATGCCATGACGACAACGGCAACGGGAGGCTTCTCCACCCACAACACCAGTACCGAGTTCTTCCATTCGCCATCGCTCGAATACATCTGTACGTTCTTCTGTTTCCTATCGGGTGTCAACTTCACACTGCTCTATGCCGCCGTCATCAAGTTTAAGATCAAGGAACTGTTCCGCAACTCCGAGTTCCGATTCTACATCTTCCTCGTCACGGTCTTCAGCATCTTCATTATGGTTGAGCTCATCGTGATGCGCAACTACAATATAGAACACGCCTTCCGCAGCGCCATCTTCCAGGTGGTTTCGTTTATCACGACCACTGGTCTCTTCAACGACGATGCCGCACTCTGGCCTCACGTCACATGGGTGGTGCTGTCAATGTGTATGTTTATAGGTGCCTGCTCGGGCAGTACGAGCGGTGGACTGAAATGCATCCGTGGCGTCATCCTGCTGCGCATGGTGAAGAATGAGTTCCGACAGATATTGCACCCCAACGCCGTGCTGCCGCTCAAGATCGACGGGGTGAACGTGCCCATGCAGAAACGCGTCACGCTGCTGGCGTTCCTCACCATCTATCTCATCATCTGCGTCATCATCTCGTTCACGATGATAGCGATGGGAATCGACAACACCAATGCCATCACCATCACGCTGAGTTGCGTGGGAAACGTAGGACCAACCTTGGGAACAGAGATTGGACCCACCATGTCGTGGAGCGAACTGCCCAATCTGGCCAAGTGGTTCTGTTCGCTCATGATGCTCATCGGCCGTCTGGAAATCTTTACCGTACTCGTGATCTTCACACCAGCCTTCTGGAAGGAGAATTAGGGGGGAAGGAAAACGGTAAAAAAGTAAAAAGGTAAAAAGTAAAAAGAGCCTCCTTGCTGATAAGGTGTTTCATGTAAAGGATGAAAAATAGAAAAATAAAATCAACATAACATAAAATAATAAGTGTACTCTGCTCGTTATTTGTATAATAAATACTAAACTATAACAAGTGTTGAGCCAAAAAAGCAAAAGAGTAAAAAACTTATTCTATCTGACTGTAAATTATAAACACAATGAAACCATTAAAATTTGAACCCTTATTGAAGTCCACCATCTGGGGTGGCAACAAGATTATCAACTTCAAAGACCTCAACCTGCAGCAGGAGAAAGTAGGCGAGAGCTGGGAAATCTCTGGTGTACCTGGCAACGAGAGCATCGTGGCTGACGGCGAGATGAAAGGCAAAAGCCTCAACGAGGTAGTCGCCGAACTGAAAGACAGCTTCTTAGGCAAGGAGAACTATCAGCGATTCGGCAATGAGTTTCCGCTGCTCATCAAGTTTATCGACGCCAACACCGACCTCTCCATTCAGGTGCACCCCAACGACGAGATAGCGCACAAGCAAGGCAAGGAGCGCGGAAAGACAGAGATGTGGTACGCCCTGCCATGCGAGCCTGATGCCAAACTATATAATGGTCTGAAAATGCAGATCACGCCCGAAGAGTACAAACAGATGGTGGAGAACGACACCATCACCGACGCCCTGGCACAATACAAGGTGAAGGAGGACGACTGCTTCTTTATCCCTGCAGGCAGAATACACGCCATCGGAACGGGTTGCTTCGTGGCAGAGATACAGCAAACCAGCGACGTGACTTACCGCATCTACGACTTCAAGCGCAAGGATAAGGACGGCAACTACCGACAGCTGCACACCAAGGAAGCTGCCGAGTGTATCGACTACACCGTGCTGTCCAATTATCGACAGGAATACAAACCTGTAAAGAATCAGGGTGTCAGCATCGTGCGCTGCCCTTATTTTTGCACCGCAGTCTACGATCTCGACGAACCTATGACGCTCGATTACTCTGAACTCGACAGTTTCGTGATTCTCATCGGCCTGAAGGGCCAAGCCACCGTCACCGACAACGAGGGCAACACCATCACCCTGCAGGGAGGCGAAAGCATCGTGGTTCCAGCCTCCACCCAGACGTTGAAGGTAGAGGGAACATTGAAGTTCCTCGAGACATACGTATAATTTTTAAAGGTAAAAAGGATTTCTAAAGGTAAAAAAGTAAAAAGGTAAAAAGAGCCTTCTTGCTGATAAAGTATTTACTTTTTTACCTTTAAAAATCCTTTTTACCCTTTTACTTTTTTACCCTTTTACCTTTTTACCTTTTCTACCTTTACTTTTTTTATCTATCCTATATCGCAGAAGGCCTCATAAATCTTTGTACCCCCTAAAACTGCATCTCAAAGTAGTGTGGGCTGTTTTTGGATTACATTACATCCCTCCAACATCATTTCAGAATCAAGCATATATATAATAAGGTATATAGGATAAAAAGTCATTCCATTCTACTCCAAATAGAATTTTGCTTCTATTTCTATAATTATTCGATATTTTTTTGCTTATTTCAATAGCTTTTATTATTTTTGCAAAACAGTTCTGTACTAAAAGTATGGCGACTGTAAATAGCCCTACGCCGAAGTCGCTTGAAAAAGTGACGGTTGGTAGAGGGCAAACATAAGAAAAGCGTTATTGGCGCTTGGTTTTTGACCTTTGGAACTTAGGACACTCCAAATCTCACGTCAAAGAACCTCGCAACGATGATGCCTATGGGTATGTACATACATACCTTCCATAAGTCAGCTCTATGGGGCTGACTCTATGGGAGTGTATCTATACATATCGGCGTGGGGTCTCGTTGCTTGTTCTGACGTGAAAGGCAAGTCCTAAGGCCTCAAAGGTGGAGCAAGCAGCAAATAGGCTTCACGCTTTTTCGTGCATTAAATTGCGCATAACCTAAATTATAATCGTCTGAATTGGAGCCATAGGACATATTCTTGTAACTATGTATTCAAAAGAATTAGAAGAGCTTATTGACAGCGTACTTGCTGATGGTGTTATTACTGACCAAGAACGTACCGTACTTCGCAAGCGAGCACTTGCTTGTGGTGAGGACCCAGATGAGGTCATGATTATTGTAGATGGTCGCCTTGCAAAGATGAAGAAGGCGGCAAGTCCAACAACTCCAGCTACTGAAAAGCGTGGCAACATCGTGAAGTGTCCAAACTGTGGTGCTCCGATTGAGGCTGGTGCAGTAAAATGCAAGGAGTGTGGCTATGTCTTTACCAATGTAAAGGCTAATAACACCGCCAAAGAGTTTGCCATCATGTTGGAACAGAGAATTCAAAAGGTTCGCTACGATGGCGATAAGACGAACATCAACAAAGTCAATGAATTCATCAAGAATTACCCTCTGCCTACAGGAAAAGAAGATTTGTTAGAGTTCATTGCAAGTCTTGATGCTAGACGCCGCAGTAAGTCTAATTATCAAGAAGCATACAATGCAAAATATCAGGAATGTGTTACTAAAGCAAAAACCTTGTTCGCTGGAGATTCGGATGTCACATCTTTGCTTGCCCAAACTGAAAAAGGTTACCGTGCCCATACCTTCATAGCTACTGTTATCCAACATAAAAAAATCATCTTTATTGTTATTGTTGTAGTGTTACTACTGAAAGGTTGTATTTCTGTCTTAGATTACAATCCTTCTGGTTGGAATAAAGTTTCTGATGCAATAAAAGAGCAAAATACAACAGAAGTAATCAATCTTATCGGAGAGAAAGACGAAGACGTTATAGAAAGACATAAAAACGAAGTCCAAGTCTATATGCAGCGTCTTATTAATGAAGGCAAAATAGAAGAGGCAAAAGAACTTGGCGATGCAGTAAAACTTGCAGCACCGAATACGTATATCACTAAACCTCTGTATGATTATTACCTTAACCAAGGTGATGCTACTAATGCAGAAAAATATGATGCACCGCTCGATGTCACTAATGGTGATGCAAGTTCCGAGGATGGCGTGAGTTCTGAGGATGGCGATTTGTCAGAGTAATGATAAATTTGTTAAACAATGATGAAATTAGCAAATATTGATATAGGTTTGTGTGGCGAATATTATGTTTGCGCACAAATGCATTTGAAAGGTTGGACTGCAAGTATGACCTTAAAGAATTATCCTGGCATAGACATCCTGGGATATAATCCTAAAGAAAATAAAAGAACAGAGATACAAGTTAAAACAGGTCAAAACAAGTATACAGTCTTAACAGGGTTAAACACCGACAATTTCAACAAATCAATCGGTAGTATTACCCAACCTTATGTCTTTGTTCATTTGCTAGATGATGACAACATTGAGTGTTACATCCTTACCTCGGCTGATTTTGTGAGCTTATCAAAAAGTATCTATTCCAAAATGAACACAGTCACACAAGGAAAAACTGCACCTATCAAGTTTAAATGGTCAGACTTACAACAATATAAAAATAAATGGGATAATTTGTGGTAGACAATGGGATTCTTTAGTAAAATACTAGGCGGAAATGATAGTCAGACTATTGTCCGCTGCGATGAGGCTGAGTTCCTCATCTGGAAATATCAAGGAGGTGCCGTAAAAAGCGGCACTTCCATCATTGTGAAAGATGGCGAGGTGGCTGTATTGGTAGGCTCTTCACAGACAACAATCGAAGGACCGGCTAACACGACAGCCAGCGAAGACCTCAGCGAAGTGTTTTTCATCAACCTTGCTGGCAGTAACGTAGTACGCTTTGCCGTTCCATACTTTGGCGTTAACGACCCACGTTATCCAGATCTCAATGTACCTGTGGCTGTACGTGGTTCTATCAATTTCAATATAGAAGACTACAAAGGATTCATTCGGATGCATCGACTTGTTGGCTTTGACATGGAAGCATTTCAGAAGAAAATAAAGGATGCGGTAATAAAATATGTAAAGTCTGTGGTAAGCAACATCCCTACAGACCACAGCATCCCTGTCGTGCAGATGGAAAAGAAGATACTGGAGATCGGAGAGATTCTGAATCAGTATCTCAAACAGAGGCTGGCTATAGATTTCGCTATCAACGTGCGTGCAGTAGACCTCAATGCCATCGAATATGATGCAGATGACGAAAGCTACAAGCAACTCCGAGCATTAACCCAGGGACAAGCTGCAGAGATGTCTCAGACCCAGCATAAGATAAACATGGACCAGATGAAAGCTCAGTCACAGCTCAACATCGATGCCATGCGAGAGACCCAAAAGCAGGACTTGTACAACCGTGGTGCAAACCTCGACATGGATAGACAGATGCGTGCCCAGGACATCAAAGACCGAGGTGAAAAGATGCGCATCCAGCGCAATCTTGGCGAAAAGGCTTACAATGCTCAAATCGACGAGATGCAGAAAAGTGGTAGAATGGCAATGGGTGGCATGCCTAACATGGGGCAACCTGTAGGAGGCTTCAATCCTTCGGGCATCAATGGCATTGGCGGACCTAAACCTGCCGCACAAATCGGTCAACCTTCGGGCATCAACATGGGTGGTGGCATCAACTCAGGCGTCCCTACTCCTCCACCTGCCCCACAAGTTCCACCACAGATACCACAGGTAAGCATCTATGTAGCCATCGGTGGTCAGACTCAAGGACCATTCGACTACAATATGCTGAAAGAAATGGTGAGAACAGGAGGACTTACCGCACAGACTTTGGTGTGGAAGGAAGGTATCAACTGGACACCTGCAATTCAAGTTCCAGAGGTAGCATCCATCTTAAATGCTCCTCAAACACCACCTCCACCAACATCTGCCGTACCTCCTACCCCACCAACACCCCCAGGAGTACCACCAACGCTATAAACATACAAGGATATGAATAGCTATTTATCAGATTTAGAAAACATAATCATCAATGCTCAAAGCTGGGGACAATCATTGTCCTTCGCCTTGAAGCCTTGCGCTACCGAAAAAAGCGTCTTTGACAAAGAGGTCAACATAACACCATTGTGGCTTATCCGAAAACAAGAAGCAGAGAGAAAGGCTAAGGAAGAGACCGAACGCACAAGACTTCAACAGGAAGCCGAACGTAAAGCCAAAGAACTTGCAGAAGAAAGAATAAGACGAGGAAGCGCAGAACCTGTAGACCTCGGATTGTCTGTACTCTGGGCTTCCCACAACATAGGTGCTCGTAGCAGTGAGCAACCAGGTATTTATGCAGCATGGACAAGCAAGAAAGAAGCTATCAATATGTGGGGGGGAAGATTGGAGACTTCCTACCCAACAGGAAATGACCGAACTGATGCAGAATTGCCAATGGACATGGACTGTAACCAATGGTATGCCAGGATTCCAAATACTGGCAGCCAACGGCAACAACATATTTCTACCAGCAGGAGGTTCGTGTGTTGCTCAGCAATACGACTCTTATGGAATGGCAGGACGCTATTGGAGCGACACTTCGGATGCACAATATGCCGACCGTGCCATGTATTTGGAGTTTAGCCAATATACAGGAAACCTGTATAGCATAGCCAAGGCTATGCAGATGGTCATACGACCAGTAAAGAACAGATAACGAAAGAACCAATGGAGACATTAAATTACATACAAGCTTTGATGGGAGCTTATGCTCTTGACCTCTCAAGCATTGATACTGAAAATGAGGCAGAATACAACGAGCGTGCCAAAGCCGTTAGAGAACGCACTGTTTCCTTATTTAATGCTATGCGTGATTCTGCCCCAGAACTTCTGCAATACAACTTTGTTGATAGTATGTCGGACGAAGAGGTAAGAAGAGCCATCAATCGAATAGCATTAGATGCCAATAAACGATATACCGCCCCTATCATTCCAGACAATATCGCTGCCATTGATTATATCAATGGAGAACCATTTGTTACTCCAACTTATGTAAAGTGGCAGAACGACGGATATAGAAAGCAAAACTTTGTCATCAACTATAACGGTGAACTACAGTCTGTTGCTAAAAGACAACTTACCGCACTGATGCAGAATATGCTGCTATGCTTCGCTCCTGGAAAAATCAGATTCAACATCTTTGACCAGATGATGAGTGGCATGGCAGACTTTGTTACAGTTGGCTACGATGAAACAATCTATAATGGTAATGTCATTATGGACGAAGCTGCCGCACGAGATTGCATCAAGCGTCTAAGAGAACGTATGCAGATGGTGATGGGCAAATATGGTGACATCGCAAGGTATAACGAAAAGCACCAAGAAATCGTCATGCCATACGAAGTTGTCGTATTGAACGACTATCCTGCACGCTATGAAAATGTGACTGCAGAACTACAACCTCTGTTTGAGAATGGAGCAAAGGGTGGCATATACTTTATTGTGATGCACAACTCTGATGCTCCGAAATTAAAAGAGGATACAGTAGACATTCTCACCAGTGAAACTGTAACAAATATCAGTTTACAGACTCTCAGTGGAATTCGAAACAACCTGATGGTAAAACACACTCCTATCGCCGAGCATCCTGCACTGGCAGATGCATTTCGTGTTGATTTCAACAAACGTATCAACGAAAAGGGTACACGACAGGTGCTAAAGGCAGACTATGCCTCTATATCTCATAGCGAATATACGGATGTGACATCAGAAATCAGCATAACCGTAGGACTCGACACAGAAGACAAACATCCTGTTACCTTGCGATTCAACTCTGGTGACTATATCCATGGATTCATTCTTGGACAGTCAGGTTCGGGTAAGTCTGTCTTACTGAACAACATCATCAGTGCCGCCATACTGAAATATGCACCAGAAGACTTGATGCTCTACTTGATGGACTTCAAGGGAGTAGAATTCAACCGCTATCGTGGTGTAAAGCATGTAAAGGCGTTACTGGTTGACAATTCTGACCCTCAGATGACTTTAGAAGTTCTACGAGAGTTGCAGGAAGAGAACAAAAGACGTGTAAAACTATGGCGAGACAATGCTGTCAACAATATCGATGGTTACAACAAGAAAAATCCGACATCCAGACTTCCACAGATTCTATTTGTGGCAGACGAATGCCAAGTGATGTTTGCTAAGCCAACATCCAATTCCTATGGAATGGCTATCCAAAGAGAAATCTCCGAGATTCTCAATGTCATCGCCACACAAGGACGTAGCCAAGGTATCCACATGCTTCTTGCGACCCAACAACTCGACGAGACAGATATATCTGGACAAATATTGAAGAACCTCACAGAATGTTTCTTGCTGATGAGTGCAGCATCCGACTCAAACAAACTTGTCCCTGACAGTGATAAGCTAACCAGCAAGCAACCAACAGGTCAAGCCTGCTATTACCACAAGCGTGAGTTGCAGAGCAAGGTACAAACCTTCTATGCCACAGACGAAGAACTCGCCGATGCCATAGAGAAAGCTCGCGAGAAATCAACTACCAAGCAAAGCAATGGAGAGGCTTATTTCAGTGGTTCTTCTATCTATCACCTGCAAACAGAAGATTTGCAGTCTGCCAAGACACAGAGTTATGGCGCACCAGTTGCAACCATAGGTCGCAGCATCGGTCTCAAGCAGCAAAGCACAGCTATCACACTGACACAAGACTTCAGCGAGAACATCATTGTTTGGGGTGCAAATCGCCAGGAGCAAGCCACCGCTACTGCCATCAATGCGCTCGTATCCCTCATGGCATATTATGAGCAGTCCAACACACCTTGCAATTTCATCGTATTAGATTGCACCAACAATCCCATGTCACAATGCAAACCATTGCTGGCAGAACTCGAAAAGCGAGCATACTGCAAGATAATCCAGCAGTCGGAAGGAGGCAAGTATCTGAAAATGATAGCAGACGACATCTACCGCGACACGGCACCCAATTTGATTCTCACCATTCTTGGACAAGATCGTTTCAGTGAAATGAAGAGAAACAGCTTGCTGGTGGAAGAAAAGAAAGCCACGGAGATTAAACCGGCAGTAGGCGGCTTGGAAATGCTTTCATTCGACCCATTACCTGATTTAGGAGCAAACAACATAACTGATGGAAGCAAGGTCAAGAAATACCAAGAGGCACTGAAGTACATCTTAGACGAAGGACCGAAGCATCATGTTCACGTGTTGATGCAAGTAGACAAGCCTGGCAACATTCTCTTCGATGAGTTCGGAAAAGAGGCAATAGGATTGTTCAAACATAGAGTTATCCTAAAGAGTGAAAATAAGCATCTTGCACCACTCCGCTTCGGGGAAGACATCGACGTACAGTCGTTGAGCGATGACAATGAGCACTTACGTGCCTACTATTATCCAGATGGCGAACAACCGATGCTCTTCACACCATTTCTCTTACCTGACGCACAGTATCTATTCAATGCAATATTAATCAATTAAAATACAAGAAATTATGGCAAATGACAGTTCTATGCTCAACATTGACATGGTTGAACAATTCGGTAAGAACATCGCCAACGTGAGCGCACAAACATTAGAGATTTTCTCCCGACTGGGGCAGCAGCTCCAAACTGTAAACAGTGTATGGAATGATGACAACTACGACAACTTCCAAGACAACTTCGAACACAACATCATGAAGAAAGTCCAGGAAGTCTCTGCCGAAATGGAATTATTTTCCGACTACATCAAAAAGCAATGTGAGATACAGCGAATGTATAAGGCGAACAAATATCGTTAACCATACAAATAAGACAAGACATGTTTTGGTTTTTAATTGGTTTCATTATAATCATTCTTGGAGGCTTTATCATTATTAGTCTCCTCCAAATTGTCTTTATGATTATAGGCTGGATCATCCAAGCCATATTTAGCCTCTTCGAATAAAGGATAGAAGTTTTTGAAACAAGCATCAGAAGTCGGTCGAAGAAGCAATATATGTCGTTGACAATATAGCCAGGGCGGACGCATCAAAATGCGTTCGCCCTGATTCAATTAACATCTACCGATATTAGCTATCTTCTTCATATCAATTTTTCCAAATATCTTTCCACGTCCGCCAGGATCTTCTGGAATTCCGGAGAGAACTGATAGTAGGTATTTTTCTTCATCATCATCTTCACCTTGCCAAGGCTGTTCTCGTAGCAAGCTATTTCGGTGCGTGCCTGTTCGCTGTGAACAGCACGGTCGCGGATGTCGTTCTCCTGCTCATTGCGCAGAATGTCGCACACCGTCTGCACCACCGGACTCACTACCAGGTCGAAAAGATGATGTCCCTGAATGTAAAGATAAGTATTGTTGTCGTTGATTCCCAAGTCGCGCAACATCCGATCCGTCTCAGGCAAGGCATCCTTGAGTTTGGGGAAACGGCGCTCCAGCTGGAACATCTTCGCCCTCACCTTCTTGCTCAGATACTCTATCGCCCACTTCGGATTCTGAATGCGTACTGAGGGAAGCACCACCACCTTGTTGAATTCGCACATATCGAAGTGCATCGTCATCTTGCGGCGCTGCAGAAAGACAACATGCCATACAAAGAGAGGCCAGATGGTTTGGGAATAAGACTGCAGGAAGCGCTCAAAGTTGAAAATGCGATGGTCGTTGAGCGTCACCATCACACAGGTCTCGTGCAGTCCCTTGGCATAACACTGGAAGTTTTCTATCGCATAGGCATAAGTATGAAAGATGTAGGGATTCTCCAACATCTGTCTCGACATCTCCGTAGCGCCTTGCAGAATATAGTCGTAGTCGGCATCCACACAGGCTATCATGTCTCTGCCCACGCCCTTGAGCATATTGGAGATGGCAGCCTTCTTGCCCCTGTCAAGATGCTGGTTGCGCGAAGGCAGCATGATATCGAAAGTTAGTTTGTCGTCCTCATAACGGCCAAGCACCGAGCGCCAGAAGAACACATCGTCGTAGCTCTCGACGTAGACTACTATTCTGCGCCGGGCTTTCTTCGGAGTCATCTTGTTGATGGCCTCGAAGTATTGCGAATTGATATTATCGGTTAAACGTTTAGCCATAAGCAGAACAATTAAACACTAAACATTAAACACTAAAACATCACTTAATCGTTATGTCGTTCACCTCAGTCACACGGTCGGTCCAGCCGTCCATGACCACAGCAGGACTGTGGGTTGTCATGATAATCTGAATGTTGGGGTTCAACTTCAGCACCAAGGAGATAAGCTGCTTCTGCCATTCAAAGTGAAGACTGATCTCAGGCTCGTCCATGAAGAGCACATAGGACTGATTGTCTTCCACCAGCACAGTGAGCAGAATGGCAAGCATCTGCTTCTCGCCTGCCGACAACTGATAAGGCTGCAGCACCTCGCCGATCTGGTTGAACTTGATCTCGTTGGCAGTGCGGATGATGGTCTTGCCTGTCTCGCGGAACAGGTCGTCCACGATGTCCTGAAACATCCTCTTGGGCTCGCTGAGCGCCTGAGCCTTCTGGGCAGCATCGGGTTCACCACTCTGCAGCACGGCAATGATACGGTTGCCGATGTTCACCTGATAGTCGAGGTACTTGCGCTGCAACTGGAAGAGCTGCCAGTCGAGCTCGGTGACAAGCGTAAGATCCACCTTGCTGATCATCTCAGAGTTGAGCAGCGGACGGTCGACCGAACGAATCACGTCAAACCGAATCCACTTAGCCTCCTCGGGCTCCACCTTCAGATGAACACCCTTGAGCAGATGGCTTGGAAACTCGCCCCCGGCACTCAGGCCTTTCACTACCTTGTTGAGAATGGTGCTCTTTCCCACTCCGTTCACACCGCTCAGGATGTTCACCCTGCGGTCGAGGTTCCAAAGTATGTGCTTGGTACCACTCCATAGAGAGTCTATCTCTATCTGCTTGATATAATCGGCATATTTCTGCATAGGTTTATACTTTTATCTACTTTAACTCTAAAACTTAGGGCAAATATAATCAATTTAACCGAAATTTTGTACCTTTGCACCGATTTTTTATATTAAATAAGGTAAAATGGGTAACAACAAACCACTTTTAGCCCACTTGTGTCTCTTTGGATCGGGCGCATTCTGGGGACTGATGGCACCTGTAGGCAAGGATGCCATGACACACGGCATCGAGGGCATCGACATGGTATCATTCCGCGTTCTGGGCGGAGCCATCCTCTTCTGGCTCACTTCACTCTTCACCCGCAGGGAGCACATCCCTACAACCGACATCATCAAGTTGGCTGGAGCTGGACTCTTCGGACTGGTATTCAACCAGTGCTGCTACACCATCGGACTGAGCATCACCTCGCCCAGCAATTCGAGCATCATGACTACATCGATGCCTATCTTCGCCATGATTCTGTCGTTCCTCATCCTCCGCGAGCCCATCACCTGGAAGAAGGTGGCTGGCGTACTCTTAGGCTGCAGCGGTGCCGTGCTCATCATCATGACAAGTGCCACGGCGGGAAATGCCAAGGTGGGAAACATCTGGGGCGACTTACTCTGCATGGCCGCACAACTGTCGTTTGCGCTCTATCTGTCGCTCTTCAAGCCCTTGGTGGGAAAGTATTCGCTCTTCACCATCAACAAGTGGATGTTCACCTGGGCATCGGTCATGATCCTGCCTTTCTCCGCCTCTCATGTGGCTTCCATCCCATGGGCTGAGGTGCCAGTATCGGCATGGTGGGAAACGGGCTACGTCATCTTCTTCGGCACTTATCTGGGCTACATCCTGATGATGATAGGTCAGAAGACACTCCGACCCACAGTGGTTTCGGTATACAATTATGTGCAGCCCTTGGTCTCTGTTTCTGTCAGCGTGCTCGTAGGCCTGGCAGTTTTCAAAGGCACGCAGGCTCTTGCCGCCCTCCTCGTCTTCTCAGGCGTTTGGCTGGTTATCAAGAGCAAGTCGAAACACGACATCGACAAGCACGACCACAGCCTGGCCTACGAGAAAAGGCATGCGTAAACTGATTTCATGTCGATAAAAAAACAGTAACTGTCCTCATCTGATATAACCTTTCAGATGAGGACAGTCTTTTTTCGCCAAATTAGGTAACAAATTACAGCCAAATTAGGTAACAAAACACAGCCAAATTGGGTAAAAATATGCAGCCAAATTTGGTAATTCCAAGATTTCATCGTATATTTGCAGCAGAAATAAAAGAGATTTGACATGAAGGAATACAAGAAAAGAATTGCAGATAAACTATTGGAATACAGATTAGAAGAAGTTGGAGCTGTATTGATAGAAGGACCAAAATGGTGTGGAAAAACAACCACAGCAGAACAAAAGGCCAAAAGCGTGCTATACATGGCAGACCCAGACAACCAAAACAACTATCTGGAAATGGCGAATTTAAAGATAAAAATGCTCCTAAAAGGAGAAAAGCCACGTCTCATTGACGAATGGCAAATCATTCCGCAAATCTGGGATGCCATACGATTTGAAGTGGACCACCAAGGTGAGGAAGGCTTGTTTATCCTCACTGGTTCTGCCGTGCCTACATCATCTGAAAAAATACATCACACGGGTACAGGACGTTTCGCTTGGATTACCATGCGCCCTATGTCATTATGGGAATCGGGAGAATCTACAGGCGAAGTAAGTATCAGCGAACTGTTTAAAGGAAATGCAAACCAAGAAGGTTTCAACAAATTGAAACTGGAAGATATCGCCTTTCTCGTCTGCAGAGGAGGATGGCCCAGTGCTACAACCAAGAACACAAGAGCTGCCTTGCGACAGGCATACGACTATTACGATGCGGTGGTTAAGACTGATATTTCAAGGGTAGATGAAATCAGCAGAAACAGCGAACGAACCAAGCTCCTTCTGCGTTCATACGCCCGTTCACAAGGTGGACAAGTCAGTATCGAAGCCATACGACAAGACATGATGGAAAATGATGATGAGACGCTGGCAGACAAGACTGTTCAGAGTTACATCGGTGCGCTCAAAAAAATCTTCGTCATAGAGGACATGCCTGCCTGGAATCCGAACCTTCGCAGCAAGACAGCCATCCGTTCGGCTGAAACCCGATATTTCGTTGATCCATCTATTGCTGTGGCAGCATTAGGCCTTGGTCCTGATGATCTCATCAACGACTTGGAGACTTTCGGCTTACTTTTCGAGACCTTATGCGTTCGTGATCTTCGTGTATATGCAGATGCCATAGATGGCAACGTCTATCATTATCGCGACAAGAACGGCTTGGAATGTGATGCTGTTCTCCATCTCCGCAACGGTTCATACGGTCTCATCGAAATTAAGCTGGGTGGTGCACAAGCCATCGAAAAAGGAGTCTCTACGCTAACTGCTCTTGCTGACAAGATAGACACAACCAAGATGAAATCCCCATCTTTTATGATGGTACTCACAGCTGTCGGCGACTATGCTTACCGCAGAGAAGACGGAGTATATGTGGTGCCTATCGGCTGCCTGAAAGATTAATTTTAGAATACAACCTCAAAACTTTTATATATGCCATCGCTACTGCCTTTGAGAAATCTTTAAACCACAGAAGCAATCATTCCAATTCTTTCCAATTTTGCAAACATTGGAAAGAATTGGAATGTATCTGTTTTCAGATTCCTAACTCTCTAACATATCAAATCCCCCAAGAGTTTTCGTGAGCCTCTTGGGGGAAAACTTGAATTTGTTATCCCTTTATATACCTATTATT
>ERZ1034723.419-NODE-419-length-23184-cov-8.747892_pt1 | contig 23184 bp, 15 predicted proteins | sample MGYA00520637_ERZ1034723 | MGnify/ENA primary metagenome ERZ1034723 (study PRJEB33766, sample SAMN09781719) | gut metagenome | biome: gut microbiome | host: Homo sapiens | place: Madagascar | study: EMG produced TPA metagenomics assembly of the PRJNA485056 data set... | reverse complement strand
GGGTAAAGCAAAGGTAAAGGGCAGAAGCTCTTAGCCCAGGGCGTGTGGGGCAAAACTTACGAAATTTTGGTGGTGCAAAGTTACGTATTACAGAAACTTCAGTCAAGAGTCCACTTGAAAAAGACGAAAATCGTATTTTTTGTCTTTGCAACTTATTGATAATCAAGCCTTGAAATTCAAATTGAATCCCAAGGCTTTTTGTTTCTTATTCTCTGGTAGGGCTGTTGATGGGGTATCAAATAGTCCTGTCTGTATTATTATTTGATAACCACCTTCTTGTTGTTGATGATGTAGATGCCCTTGCTCAGGTGCAGTTCGCTCATTGAAGAGGCTGTTGCAATCTGGTTGCCTTGCAGGCTGTAAACCTTCACACCCTTGTTGCCGAATGATGTTGTGATGCTCTCAATACCAGCTAACTCACCATCGGTGTAGCCTAAAGAGAGAGTCTTTGCTTCGTAATCTTCTGGCAACTCCAAGTAGGCACCGAAAGCATTGGTAGTAGCTTCTGCATCGCCTTTCTTGAAGGTACAGTCGGCAGCAAGGTTATATTTACCTTCTACGCTGCCTGGGGTATAGGTTCCTACGAATGTTGTGCCAAGGCCATTGTTTGTGTTGACCACACCCTTGTCGGTGAAGGTGAACTCGGTGACAGCCTCGTTGTAGTTGGCGACGAATGGAACGTTGGCTTCAATATGATCTGCTTTCTCGAAAGTAACGACCGAGTTATTGTCTTCTTTGTCTACGATTTCCTTATAGGTTGCGATGCTTGCTGCCTTCATATCATCCTTGCTTACCCAGAAAGGCAGGCACATAGTGTTGTAGCCAGCGTTTACAGAGCGTTTTAGGGTTACATTTGCTGCCTGGAAATCTTCATTGACCATGAATGCCTTGGTGTCGTCGAGTACGAGATTGGCGCATGTTCCGTCTTTCACCACGTTGTCAGCCTCGTAAGCTTCATCAGCATATACGAGAATATTGCTGTTGTCGCCTCGCATAGCATTGATATCAGCATCCTTTACGATGCAGCCTTGCATGATAATATTGGCAGGCTTGCCGGAAAGTTTTGTTGCCAATGTGGCAAAGTCGTTGTATTCAACCTTTTGCCATTCGCCGTCAGCATTCTGGCATTCTCCTTTCATCCAGGCACCCTCCAGCTTGATAACTCCCTCAAGCGAGTTGGGTTCTATCTTTGAGAGCAGCTGACCATTCACCGTAGTAGCTGGCTCTATCTGGATATTGTCGATATAAACTTCTTGTTCTCCCACTACATCACCAGTCTGGGCAGTGATGGTCATGATGCCAGGATTGTCGAAGCTGCCGTTGTTGGTATAATCGAATATTACTTTCTGCCATTTTCCTGCCTCACTGTAATAAGATGCCACTTTCTTCCAGTAACCCTCTGAGCCATCAGTAGGATCTGAGAGTTCTATCTGTATGTTTTCAGCCTGCGGCTTCTTGATCATCAGAGAAACGCGGGTGCTGCCCTGTAAAGAGGGTTTTGTCCAATCTTTGAAAGGCAGTTTCACAACCTTCTTGTCGTTGGTCATCACAAACTTCAGACATTTCTCAGAAGTGTTGATGCCGTCCGTCTCTGGGTTAGCAACCACTTCGGGATCACCATCGGCCCAGAAGCCAATAGCCTCTTTACCCAATTCCTTGTCCTCACCATTCCAAAGAGTGGTTTGTGCGAATGTTGCTGCTGATGCCATGATGGCAACACATAGAGTAAATACTTTTTTCATTTTTGAATCTTTTAGTTTAACAATGTTCAGGTTTATTATTAAGAGAAGAGGAATATTGTTTTTTTGCTTTCCTCTAACTCTCAGCTTTTAGTTTTTTTACGATAATGCAAATGTACGATATTAAAGAAAAATTCAACACAAAAAATCGTTCTCTCTTTGAAAGATATGTTTCTTGCAATCATTTCATCCTATTTTGAAATGATATTTACTTAACTTTCTTGCAGTGTAAGTTGAGGGCGTTATGCGTCCTGTTACACTTATGACGCACCCTCACCTTCTGTCGTTATTGTTAAGTCTCAATAAAGTGCATTGATCATATCTGCCCATGGCTTTGGGCATCTTTGCCCATAACAATGGACAAAGATGTTCATCGTTATGGGTAAACTTGCCCATCGTAGTGGGCAAGTTGTATAGTTGTACGTCAGTTTAGGCACTGATACTTATCCGAACTGTATAATATTTGAAGAAACGAAAAAAGAGGAGATATGTGTCTCCTCTTTTTTTGAATCCATCAGACTGCCTTATATCTGCCAGTATAAATTCGATTTCTTTTCTTCTTTGTCTATGTCGTCATCGGTCCATAGATTGACGTCGTGGGGTTTGGATTGGAATTCAAAGTCTCCTGGTTCCTGGTCAATGCCCATATTTGTGTTCTTTTCAGGTGAGGCAGCCAGCATCGTAGCTGTGGCACAATGACATATTGTGACTGCGGGGCTTATGTATGTTTGCTTTTTCATTTGATGATTACTTTTTTGTTGTTGATAATGTAGATTCCATTGCTCAGGTGCAGTTCTCTCATAGAAGAAGCGGTCGCAATCAGGTTGCCTTGCAGGCTGTAAACCTTCACACCCTTGTTGCCGAATGATATTGTTGCGTCTTCAATACCCGTAGTCTCACCATCGGTGAAATCTAAAGATAGAGTTTTAGCTCCACTGACTTCTGGCAACTCTAAGTAGGCACGGAAAGCTTTAGTCTTTGCACCAGCACCGCCTTTTTTGAATGTGTTGTCGGTTGTAAGACCATATTTTCCTTCTGCGCTACCTGGGGTATAGGTTCCTACGAATGTAGAGCCAAGACCATTCTTTGTATTGACCACACCCTTGTCGGTGAAGGTGAACTCGGTGACAGCCTCGTTGTAGTTGGCGACGAATGGAACATTGGCATTAACTTCATTTACTTTCTCGAAAGTAACGACCGACTTATTCTCTGCCTTATTCTCTTGGATTTCCTTAAAGATAGCGATGCTTGCAGCCTTCATTTCTTCCTTGCTTACAAAGAAAGGCAGACACATAGTGTTGTTGCCAGCGTTTACAGATCGTTTCAGGGTTACATTTGCTGCCTGGAAATCTTCATTGACCATGAATGTCTTGGTGTCGTCGAGTACAAGATTGGCGCATTTTCTGTCTTTCACCACGTTGTCAGCCTCGTAAGCTTCATCTGCATATACGAGAATATTGCTGTTGTCGCCTCGCATAGCATTAATATCAGCATCCTTTACGATGCAGCCTCGCATGTCAATATTGGCTGGCTTGTTGGAAAGTTTGTTTGCCAATGTGGCAAAGTCGTTGTAATCAAACTCTTTCCATTTACTGTCGTCTGCATTCTGACATACTCCTTTCAGCCAAGTACCCGATAGTTTGATAACTCCTTCAAGATTCTTATCTGTTATTGTAGATAGTACAGTGCCGTTTACTTTCGGTGCTTCCTCTATCTGGATATTGTCAAGGTAAATGGTCTGCTTTCCATCAACTGCGTCTGTGGTAGGGAAAATAGTGATTTCTGTTGGATTGCCTTCTACCCCATTGGTTGAAAAGTCGAAATAGAGTTTTTGCCATGCTCCACTTCCACCGTACCAAGCAGCCACTTTCTTTATGACGTTATTACATTTTATTTCAATTCTTACATTGCTGTTGTAGTCCTTCTTTATCATTAAGGACATACGCTTGCTTTCGAAAGAAGGACTATTGAGACTCATTGCAGCAGAACCATGTTCCCACTCATTGCTGGTAATCTCAAACTGAAGGCACTTGTCAGATGTGTTAACGCCTTTCTTTAGAGGGTTTTCTACTACTTTACTACTACAACGATCCCAGAAACCGCCGTCGGTATTTACATCTTTATCTTCACCTTTCCAAAGTGGGGTTTGTGCGAATGTTGCTACCGATGCCATGATGGCAACACATAGGGTAAATACTTTTTTCATTTTTGAATCTTTTAGTTTTATAGGTTTATTATATAAGAAGAGAAATGTCGGTTTTAGCATTTCTCGAACTCTTAGTTTTTTAGTTCTTTTGTAACTATAATGCAAATGTACGATATTGTAGAAAAGTGTACGACCAAAAATCGTTCTCTCTTTGAAAGATATGTTTCATGCAATCATTTCGTTCTATTTTGAAATGAAATTTACTGAACTTAATCTTTGTATGTACGGAAGTTATAGAAGATAAAGGAGTTAAGATGTATAGAAGTGTATCGCGCGTACCTTATTATATATACTCTTTTACTTTTTCAGCTTACGTATATGAGGAAACTAAAGTATATTTATACGGTATATTTATTCCGTAATTGCCAAAAATCGGGCATCCAACTGGGAAATAGAATCCACCTAACTGGGAAATAAAAATTTCCTAACTGGGAAAAATATTTTCATAGTTAACTCTTGTCCAGTAACGAATATATATGCATAAGGGTGAAAACTACATTTCTCGCTCTTTCCGACATGGCAGAAGGTAAAAAGTCATCTGGTCTTGTAGCGGCAATAGATAAGTCATTTTTGTCTTCAAAGATGACTGCGTGCAGGAATCATTTTCTTCAAAAAACAGTTCCAAAGATGAGAAAAATGTTTCTTGTAACATATTTAGCATGTAATGAACGAATATTGCGTGGAAGAATAAGATATGTTTGATAAATTTGCAATCGAAAATACCAATAACGCATTTAAAAACAAAACCCAATAACAAAGTAATGAGAACAATCAGAAAAACTGTGTTGAGCATGATGCTCCTGTTGGCTGGTATGACAGCCTCAGCCCAGGAAACTCAATTCCTGAGTAACAACCATTGCCTCTATCGTATTCACCAGAGTGAGAAATATCTCCTGATACCTGTTCAGGAGAGTGCCGAACTGAGTCATGTCAAGGTGATAGCCAACAACCAGCAGTTGAAGACTTTTAATGTCCGCCTTGCCAATACGCACGTAGATTATTACGTGCCTCTCGACTTGGAGGCTTACAAGAGCCAGCAGGGACTGATGCTCGATATTCATGTCGACGGACAGGCTCGTAACGATGGCGGTATTGCCAACTTCGGATGCTGGAAGGGAATGAAGTTCTCCGACAGCTTCGACATGAAGAACCGTGAGCAGTATCGTCCTCTCTATCATCATACTCCTGCCTATGGCTGGATGAACGACCCTAATGGTATGTTCTATAAGGATGGCGTGTGGCACCTTTATTTCCAGTACAATCCTTATGGGTCGCAGTGGGAAAATATGACATGGGGACATTCTACCTCTACCGATTTGGTAAATTGGAAGTTTGAGGGTGAAGCTATCGAGCCAGATGTGATAGGAACGATATTCAGCGGCTCTGCTGTTGTCGACAAGAAGAATACCGCTGGTTTCGGCGAGGGTGCTGTCGTAGCTCTCTATACCTCGGCTGGTGAGAACCAGACCCAGAGCATGGCCTACAGTACTGACAACGGAAAGACCTTCACCAAGTATGAGGGCAACCCTATCATCACAAGCAACGTGCCCGACTTCCGCGATCCTCACATGTTCTGGAACGAGGATATCAAGAAGTGGAACATGATTCTTGCTGCCGGTCAGCAGATGAACATCTATTCTTCAGACAACCTGAAAGACTGGACTTACGAGAGCTCTTTCGGTGCAGAGTACGGCAATCATGGCGGTGTGTGGGAATGCCCAGACCTGATGAAATTGAAGGTTCGCGGCACCGACAAGGAGAAGTGGATGCTTCTCTGCAACATCAATCCTGGTGGTCCTTTCGGCGGTTCTGCCACACAATACTTCATTGGTGAGTTCGACGGACACAAGTTTACTTGCGAGAGCAAGCCCGAGGTCACCAAGTGGATGGACTATGGCAAGGATCATTATGCCACCGTCACTTTCGACAATGCTCCCGACGGACGCCGTGTGGCAATAGCATGGATGAGCAACTGGCAGTACGCCAATCAGGTTCCTACCCAGCAGTACCGTTCTGCCAATTCTATAGCCCGCGATTTAGGACTCTTCGAGTACAAGGGCGAGACCTATTGCAGTGTGACTCCTTCTCCCGAGATGACAGCTGCACGCAGCAAGAAGACATCAAAGGCTCTCTCAGAGGCTTGCGAGGCTGTGGTCAATGTGAAGGGCAATGCCACTATCACCCTGAGCAACGACAAGGGCGAGAAGGTGGTGATGACCTATAATGCCAAGGCTGAGACTTTCGAGATGGACCGTACAAAGAGCGGCAAGACCGACTTCAGCAACGAGTTTGCTGTTGTCACTAAGGCTCCTACCTATGGAAAGATCAGCCAGTTCAGAATCTTCATCGACAAGAGTAGCGTCGAGGTCCTGGATGCTGAGGGCAAGATGGCGATGACCAACCTCGTGTTCCCAAGCAAACCCTATAATAAGATTGTTGTGAAAGGAAAGAGAAAGGGTAAGTATCAAGTTTACAAACTTGGAAAATAACAGCTAATATTCACTTCAAAAAAAATAACTAACAATATGAATAAGTCAATGAAATTGACCTTAATCCCTGTGATGCTTTGTTTCTTCGCAATGGGATTTGTGGATTTGGTGGGTATAGCCTCCAACTATGTGAAAGAAGACCTCAACCTGAATGATGCTACAGCCAACCTGTTCCCATCATTGGTTTTCTTCTGGTTCCTGATTTTCTCTGTGCCCACGGGCATGTTGATGAATAAGATAGGTCGTAAGAAGACCGTGCTGCTCTCACTCTTGGTGACAGTCATCTCTCTTCTTCTGCCTTTGTTTGGCGAAACCTTCGGCATCATGCTTGTATCGTTCTCCCTCTTGGGTATCGGTAATGCGCTGATGCAGACATCGCTCAATCCGCTGGTTTCTGTCGTCACATCCGGTAAGAACCTGGCTTCTACGCTTACCTTCGGTCAGTTTGTGAAGGCTATTGCCTCATTCATGGCTCCATATATTGCCATGTGGGGTGCAGTGGCAAGCATTCCTGAGTTTGGATTGGGCTGGCGTGTGCTCTTCCCCATCTATATGATTATCGGTGTGTGCGCAACGTTGTTCCTGGCAGGAACTCCTATTGAGGAGGAGAAGACCGAGGGCAAGGCCTCTGGCTTTGTTGACTGCTTGGCTCTCTTGGGCAAGCCTATCGTGCTGCTTTCCTTCATCGGCATCATGTGTCATGTAGGTATCGACGTGGGCACCAACACCACCGCTCCAAAGATTCTGATGGAGCGTCTGGGCTGGACACTCAACGAGGCTGCCTTTGCCACATCGCTCTACTTCATCTTCCGTACCATCGGATGTTTCACAGGCACCGTCTTCCTCCGTATGATGAAGCCCCGTGTGTTCTTCACCATCAGCATCGTGATGATGGCTCTGAGTATGGCAGGTCTCTTCTTCGGCGAGAGCAAGATGATGCTTTATATCGCTATTGCCCTGGTGGGTTACGGCAACTCCAATGTGTTCTCCATCATCTTCTCGCAGGCACTCCTCTCTGTACCAGAGAAGAAGAACGAGGTGAGCGGTCTGATGATCATGGGGTTGTTTGGCGGTACGGTGTTCCCGCTCATTATGGGTGTTGCCAGCGATGCCATCGGACAGATTGGTGCCGTGCTGGTGATGTCAGTAGGCGTGCTCTATCTGTTCTCTTATATTAATAAGGTGAAGATGTAAACTTCTGAACTTGCAAAACTTGAATTAAAAACACAAAGATTATGAAAATAGAAGATTTGGACAAGAAATATTGTGTAGGTTTGGGCGAGATTCTTTTCGATGTGCTGCCTACAGGTTCTCAGTTGGGTGGTGCTCCTGCCAATTTCGCCTATCATGCCGGTCAGCATGGCTTGCATTCTGTAGCAGTCAGTGCCGTAGGCAGCGACTTGCTGGGCGACGAGGCTCTCAGATTGTTGGACGATAAGCACCTCAAGTACGTGATGCCACGTGTGGACTTCCCTACAGGAACTGTACAGGTAGAGCTCGATGCAGAGGGTGTTCCTACTTATGACATCAAGGAAGGTGTGGCATGGGACAACATCCCCTTCACCGACGACATCAAGGAGGTGGCTGCCAATGCCGGAGCTGTATGCTGGGGCTCTTTGGCTCAGCGCAACGAGGTAAGCCGTAAGTCTATCTATCAGTTCCTCGAGTATACTCCCGAGGACTGCCTGAAGGTTTTCGACATCAACCTGCGTCAGAACTTCTATACCAAGGAGGTGATCTGCGAGAGCTTGAAGCGTTGCAATGTGTTGAAGATCAACGATGAGGAATTGATTACCATCGGCCGTCTCTTCGGTTATCCCGGTCTTGACATCGAGAACAAGTGCTGGCTCATCCTCGGTAAGTACAATCTCGACATGCTCGTGCTTACTTGTGGTGTGAACGGCAGCTATGTCTTTGCTCCAAGCTTCAAGTCGTTCCAGGAAACTCCTAAGGTAGAAGTTGCCGATACTGTAGGAGCAGGCGATAGCTTTACAGGTACTTTCTGTGCCAGCATTCTGAAGGGCAAGAGTATTGCCGAGGCTCACAAGCTGGCAGTAGAGGTAAGTGCATACGTGTGCACCCAGCATGGTGCCATGCCTGTGCTTCCTGAGAAATATACGAAGTAAGTTTCGTTTTTAGTATTTGGTAGTTGATATTTTGATAAAGGACTTCGCTTTACCTGGTCTGTGATGACCAAGGGCGGCGAAGTCCTTTTTGTGTGTCTTTGCTATTAAAAAATATTAATTTTTGTTTGTCTTATTTGTGGGTTTTCATTTTTGTTATATTTTTGCATATTGCTACTGTGTAAACAAAAACGATACAAAAATGAAAACCGGAAAGAAGCACATTATATTATATGTAGTCCTTTTGTTGCTCGTCTTGGTGTCCTGTTCCGACAGGCGCACAGTGATAGGTGTGTCTCAATGTAGCGACGACCTTTGGCGCCAGAAGGTGAACCGCGAAATCAAGATAGGACAGTATCAATACAAGAATGTAGATGTGGTGTTTACTTCTGCTGATAATAACGGACAACAACAAGCCCGGCAAATAGATAGTTTGGTGAAAACCAAGGTCGACCTCTTGGTGGTGGCTCCCAGTGATGTCAAGACTGTTGCGCCAGCGATAGAGCGTGCCTACCGTGCCGGTATTCCCGTCATTCTTTACGACCGCATGATAGAGTCTACCCACTATACTGCCTATATCGGAACCGACAATGTGGCGATAGGCAAGGAGGTGGCTGATTATCTGGCACACCAACTGCAGGGCAGGGGAACGGTTGTTGAGATAACGGGCGAGCGTGGCTCCACACCTGTTGCCGACCGTCATCGCGGATTTATGCAGGGCATGAAAGCCTTTCCGCAGATACAGGTGGTGACGTTGGAAGGCGACTGGAACCTGGCTGGTGCCAAGAAGTTGATGCGCCAGTATATGGATGCAGGCAAGCCTGTTGATGCCGTCTTCGGACATAATGATGCAGAGGCTTGGGGTGCGCAGCAGGCAGCCAAGGAGAAGAACCGCGAGAAGCAGATGCTCTTTGTGGGTATCGATGGACTGCCTGGCGAGAACCAGGGAGTAGACCTTGTGGACAAGGGCGTGATGACAGCCTCGTATATCTATCCTACCAAGGGCGAGGCCATCGTTCCCTTAGCGATGAACATTCTGCAGGGCAAGCCCTACAAGCGCATGAACTATTTTCAGTCGGCACTTGTCACAGCCGAGAATGCCAAGTTGATAGACATGCAGTATAAAGAGATAGAAGGCCAGACGGCCAACTTGAATGCCATCTATTCGAGCATTAATGACTATATGAAGATGTACCGATGGCAGAAGATCATCAGCATCCTGGCTGTTGCTGTGGTTGTGTTGCTGCTCATCATGATATTCTATCGTCGTAAAGTGCGTCGGGAAAAAGAGAAACTCAACAAGCAGCGCAAGCAGATGGCAGACGAAAAGATAGCCTTCTTTACCAATGCCAGTCATCAGTTGCGTACGCCCCTTACCTTAGTATCAGGACCTTTAAGCCAACTGATGAAGGATGACAACTACACCGATGAACAGAAGATGCTACTGCAGGTGGTGTCGCGCAACGTGGGACAGTTGGAAACCTTGACCGCCGATGTGCTCAACTTCAAAGATCAGGTAGATGTGATGAACCAGGCTTCGACGGATGAGGCTTCCGAGAAGGAACTCTCTCAGCATGTGCTTCGCGACAGTCGCCATCAGATGTTGTTGCAACAAGATGTAGAGGAACTCTCCACCATCCTTGTTGTAGATGATAATGAAGATATTCGCACCTATTTACGTGTTTTGCTTTCTGATCATTACTACGTCATCGAAGCCTCAGATGGTCAAAATGGTTTACGTCTGGCCAAGGAGAGTGTGCCCGACCTGATCGTCAGCGATGTGATGATGCCTGTGATGGACGGACTCACCTTCTGTTCGAAGATCAAGGAGGATGAGGTAACCAGTCATATTCCTGTTATATTGCTCACCGCTCGCAGTGAGGAGTCTCAGCGTATAGAAGGGTATGAGCATGGAGCCGATGCCTATCTCACCAAACCTTTCAGTGCCCATCTGCTATTGGCTCGTATCTCCAACTTATTGCAAGCTCGTCGACAGAGAAAAAATATGGATGCAAAGAACGTGCTTTCGGCAGAGTTTATACAGGCAGAGGCACCAGGAGAGCGGATGTTCTTAGAACGGTTTAAGAAGGTTGCTAAGTCGCATATAGGAAATGCCAACCTACGTATGGACGACTTAGGCTCCGAACTAAGTCTTAGCAAGGTGCAGATGTATCGCAAGGTAAAGGCATTGACAGGAAAGACTCCTGCAGAGGTGCTTCGCGAAATGCGTATGCAAAAAGCCTATTCGCTCCTGAAGCAAACCGACAAGACCATCAGTGAGGTGGCTGCCGAGGTGGGCTTTGCCATTCCTGGTTACTTCTCAGCTTGTTTCAAGAAGCAGTTCGGCATCAACCCGACAGAGTTGAGAGACTGACAGGACTTCTCTCTCAACTTCCTTCTAACTTCTTTTATAACCCTGCTATTCCAACTTGTGCTGATTATTCTAACTCTCAGAAAAACAGAAGTCATATAAATGAACGAAATACTATAAAATAGTTGCATGTAACATAATTGCCATGTGATGAACGAATTTTTCTCTGTTGTCAATAAGAGTTTTGCTATCTTTGCTGCCAGAAATTTGAATAAACAATAAATAGAATTACTATTAACAAAACCTTTATTTACATGGAGAAAATGAAAACTCTCTTGATGAGCATCTGCTTGTTGCTCGTCAGTACGGTATCATTCGCCCAGGTCGAAGAGGCAAGTGGAAATGTTACCGACAACAGTGGAGAACCAGTTATTGGTGCCACTGTCACCGTAGTGGGGGGGCAAGGAAATGCAGGTACTGTTACTGATATTGATGGTAACTTTACGGTGCAGGTTCAGTCCGGTTCAAAACTTTCTATCTCTTTTATGGGGTATAAGACTCAGGTGGTGAAGGCTGCCAAGGGTCTGCGCATCGTTCTCGAAGAAGATGCCAAGTTGCTCAACGAGGTAGTCGTTACTGGTTATACCACTCAGCGCAAGGCCGACCTGACAGGTGCCATCTCGGTAGTCAGCGTTGACGAGATAGCCAAGCAGAACGAGAACAACCCTATCAAGGCTCTTCAGGGCCGCGTTCCTGGTATGAATATTACAGCTGACGGTTCTCCTTCGGGAACTGCCACCGTACGTATTCGTGGTATCGGTACGCTGAACAACAATGATCCTCTTTATATTGTTGATGGTGTGCCAACCAAGGCTGGTATGCACGAACTCAATGGTAATGACATCGAGAGCATTCAGGTGCTCAAGGATGCTGCATCGGCTTCTATCTATGGTAGCCGTGCTGCCAATGGTGTCATCATCATCACTACCAAGAAGGGTAAGGAGGGCAAGGTGAAGGTCGACTTCGACGGCTCTATCTCTGTCTCTTCTTACGTGAACCGTATGAAGGTGCTCAATGCAAAGGAGTTTGGACAGGTGATGTGGCGTGCCTATATGAACGACGGCATGGATCCTAACACCAATGGTCTGGGCTACAACTACGACTGGAGCTACAACGAGCAGGGCAACCCTGTGCTCAACGGCATCAGCATGAAGAAGTATCTCGACGATGCAGGCACCACACCTGCTGCCGATACCGACTGGTTTGATGAGGTGACACGCAAGGGCGTGGTTCAGCAGTACAATGTGTCGGTAAGCAAGGGCTCCGACAAGGGAAGCAGCTTCTTCTCTTTGGGTTACTACAAGAACTTGGGTATCATCAAGGAGTCAGACTTCGAGCGCTTCTCAGCCCGTATGAATACAGAGTACAAACTCTTGAAAAACAACAGCCTTACTGTAGGTGAGCACTTCACCGTCAACCGTACCTCTGAGGTTGCTGCTCCTGGTGGCTTCCTGCAGAATGTGTTGCAGTTCAATCCTTCTCTTCCTATCTATACTGAGGATGGCAACTATGCAGGTCCTGTGGGCGGTTATCCTGACCGTTACAACCCAGTGGCAGTACTGGAGCGCAACAAGGACAACCGTTATACTTACTGGCGTATGTTTGGTGATGCCTACATCAACCTCAATCCTTTCAAGGGCTTCAACATCCGTACCACCTTTGGTCTCGACTACTCACAGAAGCAGCAGCGCTTCTTTACCTATCCTGTAACCGAGGGCAACGTGGCCAACGACAAGAATGCAGTAGAGGCTAAGCAGGAACACTGGACCAAGTGGATGTGGAATGCCATAGCTACATATAATAAGGAGATAGGTCAGCATCGTTTCGACCTCATGGCAGGTATGGAGCTCAACCGTCAGGACGACATCTACTTCTCTGGTTACAAGGAAGGCTTCGCAGTACTCAAGCCCGACTATATGTGGCCTGACGCAGGTACTACCGGAGCACAGGCTTACGGTGGAGGCTCAGGCTATTCGCTCGTGTCTTTCTTCGGTAAGGCCAACTATAATTATGCCGACAAGTACATGGCTTCGTTCACCATCCGTCGTGACGGTAGCTCTCGTTTCGGTAAGAACAACCGTTACGCCACCTTCCCATCTGTATCAGCTGGCTGGCGCATCAATCAGGAGAACTTCCTGAAGAAGGCTTCTTGGATTGACGATTTGAAGATTCGTGCATCTTGGGGACAGACTGGTAACCAGGAAATCGACAACTTGGCTCGCTATACCATCTTTGTTAGCAACTATGGAGTGGGTGAGAATGGTGGTCAGAGTTATGGTACCTCTTACGATATCGCAGGAACCAATGGCGGAAGCACATTGCCTTCGGGTTTCAAGCGCAATCAGATTGGTAATGACGACATCAAGTGGGAAACAACCACACAGACCGACTTGGGTCTCGACTTCGCTTTCTTTGGCAATACCCTCTATGGTAACTTCGACTGGTACTTCAAGAAGACCAAGGACATCTTGGTTTATATGCCTGGTATCGCCGTTATGGGTGAGGGAAGCTCACAGTGGATCAATGCAGGCGAGATGGAGAACCGCGGTTTCGAGTTCAACATCGGTTATCGCAACAAGACCAACTTTGGTCTGAAGTACGACATCACCGCCAACATTTCTTCTTATCGCAACGAAATTACAGCGCTGCCTACTACTGTAGCAGCTAATGGTACCTTTGGTGGTAATGGTGTGAAGAGTGTTATCGGTCATCCTATGGGTGCACAGGTAGGATATGTATGCGATGGTATCTTCAAGAGCCAGGAAGAAATCGACAACCATGCCACTCAGGAAGGTGCAGGCTTAGGACGTATGCGCTGGAAAGATTTGGATCATGATGGTAAGATTACTGAGCTTGACCAGACTTGGATTTATGATCCTGTGCCCGACTTCACTTATGGCTTCAATATCTACTTGGAGTACAAGAACTTCGACTTCACAGCTTTCTTTCAGGGTGTACAGGGTGTAGACATCATCTCTGACCTGAAGAAAGAGACCGATATCTGGGCAGGTCTTAACATCGGCAACCTGAACAAGGGCCGCCGCCTCCTCAGTGCATGGAGCGTGGACAATCCTACAAGCGATATTCCTGCTCTTACCCTCTCGGACAATAACAATGAAAAACGTGTTTCCAGCTATTGGGTAGAGAACGGCAGTTACCTGAAGTTGCGCACCATCCAGTTGGGTTACAATTTCCCACAGAGCATCGCCTCCAAGCTCTCTATGCAGCGCTTGCGCATGTATGTCAGTGCACAGAACCTCTTCACCATCAAGAGCAGCAGCTTTACGGGTCTGGATCCAGAGAATCCAAACTATGGTTATCCTATCCCTCTCAACCTCACATTTGGTCTTAACGTAACATTCTAAAAGAGTCAAATTATGAAAAAGATATTATATTCAGTCCTTACCGTTCTTGCCTTGGTGGGTACGACAAGTTGCTCTGACTTCCTGGACGACCAGAAGCCACAGGGCGTGCTCGACAGCGACATGGTGAAGGACCCAAGCAATGTGGATAACCTGGTTATCTCGGCTTATGCTGTCTTTACTACAGCCGAAGACATCAACTCTTCCTTCTCGATGTGGAACTTTGATGTACGCAGCGATGATGCCTATAAGGGTGGCAACGGAACCAGCGACGGTGACGTGTTCCATCAGCTGGAGATAGAGCAGGGTGTGCTTACCACCAACTGGAACATCAACGATATGTGGGTGCGCCTTTACAACTGTATCTCACGTGTCAACTCAGCCATCTCTGTGCTTGAGACCACCAGCGACAGCTATCAGCTCAAGGCACAGCGCTTAGGCGAGATGAAGTTCCTGCGTGCCTACGCCCACTTCCTGTTGAAGCGTCTCTACAAGAACATTCCTTTCATCATGGATGCCAACTTGAAGCAGGAAGACTACAATACCCTTTCCAACACCGAGTTTACCAATGATGAGGGCTGGCAGCAGATTATCAACGATGTGGAGTATGCCTACAGTGTGCTTCCTGTGAAGCAGACCGATAAGGGCCGTCCTTCCAAGGCAGCAGCTGCAGCCTTCCTCACCAAGGTTTATCTCTATAAGGCTTACCGCCAGGATGACCCTAAGACCAATGAGGTTACAAGCATCAACAGAGAAGACTTGCTGAAGGTTATCGAGTACAGCAATCCTGACATCTACAGCGCAGGTGGCTTCGACCTCGAGCCCGACTTCCACAACAACTTCCGTCCTGAGACTCAGTACGAGAATGGTGTGGAGAGCATCTGGGCCATGCAGTATTCCATCAACGACGGTACCAAGTATGGTAACCTGAACTGGAGCTACGGTCTTATCGTGCCCAATATCCCTGGTGTTACCGATGGAGGTTGCGACTTCTACAAGCCCAGCCAGAATCTTGTGAACGCCTATCGTACCGATGCCGACGGTCATCCTTTCATCGACACCTTTAATAATAAGGACTACGACCTGACACAGGATGCTGACCCACGTCTGTTCCTCACTGTAGGTCTGACAGGTCTTCCATACGAGTTCAACAGCAAGTACATGATGGACGCCAGCGCCACATGGAGCCGTTCGAATGGTCTTTATGGTTATTATGTAACCTTGAAGCAGAATGTAGATCCCGACTGCGGTTACCTGGTAAAGGGCTCTTGGTGGGGCACACCGATGAACCGCATCGTTTTCCGTTATGCCGACGTTCTCCTGGAGCGTGCTGAGGCTTATGCACAGCTCAACGAGACAGGCGAGGCCATCAAGCTGGTCAACGAGATTCGTAAGCGTGCCAAGCAGAGTACAGGTATGATTGCCAACTATCCTTCCGACTATGGCGTGAAGTTCAACATCTCTACCTACAATGGTACTTACAGCCAGGAAGATGCTCTGAAGATCGTGAAGATGGAGCGTCGTTTGGAGATGGGTATGGAGAGCGAGCGCTTCTTCGACCTCGTGAGATGGGGTGAGGCAGAGAAGGTGCTCAACAGGTACTTTGCTGAGGAGACCAACAATTGCTCTATTTATGGAGATGCTCACTTTACAGCCGACAAGAATGAATATCTGCCAATACCTTTCTCACAGGTAGCGGCATCCGACGGACATTATACACAGAACATAGGAGAATGGTAATATGAAAAAGTTATTATATCTATTGATGGGCATTCTTGCCCTCACAGCCTGCAGCGAGGACAATGTGTCCGACCTGCAGCTCACAGGAGGCTGCTCTGTCACAGAGCTGGCACTCGACGACTATGAAGGAACTGTAGACAAGGCTGCACGCACCATTACCGTACGTGTGCCTGAGACCTACGACATCAGTCAGATGACCTTGAGCAAACTCACGCTCAGCGATGGTGCTGTGTGTGATGCCAAGGTGGGCGACAAGATGAATATGCTCCTTGCACAGACCTTGCGTGTGAAGAATGGCGATGTGTTCCTCGACTGGACACTCGTTGCCAAGCGCGATGAGGCTAAGATTCTCTCTTTCAAGGTGAATGGTATATATACCGGTGCCATCAACGAGAGCAACAAGACCATTACCATTAATGTGCCACAGACGGTGGACATCACCAAGCTGATTCCTTCTATCACGGTGAGCGAGAATGCTACTGTCGCACCTGTATCGGGTGCACCTGTCGACTTCACCGAGCCTGTGACCTACACCGTAACCAACAATACGGCTACAAGCACTTACACCGTAACCGTCAAGCAGATAGGCAAGCCTTCTGCTGTATTCGCCAGCTTAGCTCTGACGATGGACGAGCTGGGACCAGAGGAGAAGGCTGCCTGCGAGTGGATGCTCGCGAATGTGGACAACTCTATCTATGCTTCCTTTACTGATATCAAGAATGGCAATGTAGACTTGAGCGAGTGTAAGGTGATATGGTGGCACTTCCACAAAGACGGTGGAGTGGACGGTAAGGAAAGATTCGAGCAGGCTGCTCCTGAGGCTATTGCCGCACAGGCTGTGCTGAGAGACTACTACAAGGCTGGTGGTTCCTTCCTCTTCACACGTTATGCTACCAATATGCCTGGCGAGTTGGGTATCGACAAGAATGGTCTTGTGCCTAACAACTGCTGGGGACAGGTGGAGAATGATGCCGAGACTTGTGGAGGTCCTTGGGACTTCAAGATGGGCAACGATGCTGCAGGTTATCATTCCGATCACGCCCTCTATCAGGGACTGGTGAAGGGTGATGATGCCAACAGTGTTTATACGACAGATGCCAACTACCGCATCACCAACTCTACTGCTCAATGGCATATTGGAGTCGACTGGGGTGGTTTTGACAATTATGCCGTATGGAGAGAGAAGACAGGTGCCATCGACCTGGGTTACGGTGGCGACGGTGCTATCGTGGTATGGGAGTATCCTGCCAAAGAGAATTCAGGTAAGACCCTCTGTATAGGTTCTGGTTGCTACGACTGGTACAGCGTAGGTCCTTTCACAGAGAAGTTCCATGCCAATGTGGCCATCATGACCAAGAATGCTCTTAATTATCTTATGAACAATTAAAAAATCAAACAGAAATGAAGACAATGATTAGTTCTATTATATTGGCATCATGCCTCGCCTTGCCTCTTGCTTCATGCAGCGACAGCGATGCAGCCCCCGAGCAGAAAGACTGGTCTACCACCACTTATTTCTACTCTGCTGATGCAGCTATGCAGGATACTTACTACAAGCCAACAGTGGGCTACGTGGGCGACCCCATGCCTTTCTTCGACCCTGTGGCTGGCGATTTCAAAGTGTTGTATCTGCAGGACTTCCGTCCTAATCCTGAAGGAACTTACCACCCCATCTGGGGTGTAAGTACCAAGGATGCTGCCCACTATACTTCTTTGGGCGAGCTGGTTTCTTGTGGCACCAAGAAGTCGCAGGATGCAGCCATCGGTACTGGCTCTACTATCTATGATGAGTCAAGCAAGCTTTACTATACATTCTATACGGGCAATAAGTATCTGCCTACAGGTGACGAGAGCGCACAGGCTGTGATGGTGGCTACTTCGTCCGACTTCAAGACATGGACCAAGGACCGTACGTTCCTGCTCAAAGGTCAGGACTTCGGCTACGACAAGAACGATTTCCGCGACCCATTCGTCTTCAAGGGCGATGACGGCAAGTTCCACATGCTTGTCTCCACCAAGAAGGGTGGAAAGGGAAGTCTGGCTGAATTCGTCTCCGATGACCTGAAGAACTGGACCGACAACGGCGTGTTCATGACCATGATGTGGGACCGCTTCTACGAGTGTCCCGACCTCTTCAAGATGGGCGACTACTGGTACTTGGTGTACAGCGAGATTCATCATGCCATACGCAGAGTGCAGTATTTCAAGGGAAGAACTCTTGACGAGTTGAAGGCTTGTACTGCCAACGATGCAGGAAGATGGCCTGATGCTCATGAGGGTTTCCTCGACAGCCGTGGTCTTTATGCCGGCAAGACTGCCAGCGATGGTACCAACCGCTATCTGTGGGGCTGGTGTCCTACCCGAAGCGGCAAGGACAATACTGCTGTGGGTGCTTCGCCTGCAGAGCCAGAGTGGGGTGGCAACTTGGTTTGCTATAAGCTCATCCAGCACGAGGACGGTACTTTGACACTCGGACAGATTGATGCTGTGAGCGAGAAGTACAACCAGGATGTTGCCGTAGAGGTGAAGGAGAGCCAGAACATGACCGAGGCAGATGGCACTTATACGCTTGCAGGCAGTGTCGAGCAGCCTGATGCCTACATGCTGATGGGCCGCTTGGGCAGTCACAACAAGATCAGCTTCACCGTCACCACTTCCAACGAATGGGATAAGTTTGGTATCTCTATGGTTCGTGGCTCTGACTCCAAGAAGTATTACACCATGGTTGTCAACCCAGAGGATGAGAACAACCGCAAGGTAAACTTTGAGGAGCAAGGCGTAGAGGGTAAGGGCTTCATTGCCGGTATTGATGGCTACGTATTTGCCCGTCCTGCCGATAATGTGTACAACGTCACCATCTACACCGACAACAGTATATGTGTGATGTACATCAATGATGTCTGCAGCTATACCAACCGCATCTATGGTATTCAGAAGAATTGTTGGAGTATCAATAGCTATAATGGCGCCAACGTCAAGATTAGCAATCTGCAGATCAGTCAGTATTAATTGAGAAAGTAGATCAGACACATCGTTTTTTCAAAACACCATAACTTTGCGAGGCTCATCTCCCTTTTGGGGGATGGGCCTTTTTCGGTGTACGCTCGGCATGAGCATTGTCTAACGGGTGGAAGTCCCGAGCAAGCCCTAATAGCGGGAATTGCATAGTCAAAGGCAAGGGTGTCCATCGTGAGGTGGAATCTGAAGGAAGCTGGCGACAAATATCTGACCTAACGGACAGAAACTTCATATAAGGCATTTGACCATGGATAAGATTGCATCACAAATCAAAGTCCCATTGCTATTCGGAATGGTTGGTGTAAATGAAGTAGGTATAAGATGGAAAGACAATGCCCTTATCCGAGGAGGTCTCACGGACGCTTCAAATAGTTTTTTTTACGAAAGAAGCGGAGTAAAGCTTGCCGTGAGAAGTCAGCAGACGCCATAGTAGTGCAATACTCGATAACGTTGCACGAAGGGCTGAACCTAACAATTAAACGATAGTAATTGAAACATACCTTATGAAGGAAAGAATGCAGAAAACATTATCCCAAGTTAATGGCTGCCCCCAAAGAGATAGGTCGGAAACCGAATGGTATGGGGGAGTGCAGACCTTCATGTGGATGTGTGAAGACAACATCGTGGAAGTACCATTCGACAAGGAACACCTTTTCGGGCAAATCCTTAGTCCTGCAAATCTCAACCGAGCCTACAAGGCTGTTGTGAGAAACAAAGGCTGTGGTGGTATCGACAAGATGTCGTGCGAGCATTTACTCCCATGGCTCTTGACCAATAAGGATGAACTCATCCGTTCCTTGATGGACGGTTCTTACCGTCCGAACCCAGTGAAAAGGGTAGAAATACCCAAGGACAATGGCAAGATGCGCCTGTTGGGAATACCTACAGTAGTAGACCGTCTGGTGCAACAAGCCATCAACCAAGTACTGACTCCCATCTATGAGAACCAATTCTCCAAGACGAGCTACGGTTTCCGTCCGAGAAGAGGATGCCATGACGCACTACGAGGAGCGCAAAGGATAATCAACGAAGGCTACATATATGTAGTAGACCTTGACCTTGAACGCTTCTTCGATACCGTGAGCCATAGCAAACTCATAGAAATTCTCAGCCGTACGATAAAAGACGGCAGAGTGGTCAGCCTTATACACAAATATCTCCGAAGTGGTGTAATGAACAAAGGCTTGTTTGAAGCGAGCGAGGAAGGAACTCCCCAAGGAGGACCGCTAAGTCCGTTGTTGAGTAACATCATGCTCAACGAATTGGATAAAGAACTTGAACGCAGAGGGCTTCCCTTTGTACGCTATGCAGATGACTCGATGATATTCTGTAAGTCCAAGAGGGCTGCAATGCGAGTGAAGGAGTCTATAACCCGATTTATAGAGAATACTCTATATCTCAAAGTCAACAAGGAAAAGACCGTAGTGTCGTATGTGCGCGGAGTGAAATATCTCGGCTACTCCTTTTATGTGATGAAAGGCAAATGCCAACTCACGGTGCATCCAAAATCCAAAGCCAAGATGAAGTCAAGGTTGAAAGAACTGACAAGTCGCAGCAATGGTTGGGGACATGCCAAGAGAAAGCAAAAACTGAAAGAATACATAAAAGGGTGGGTAGGTTATTATCATCTTGCCAATATGAAACGTCTTTTACTTGAAACAGACGAATGGTTAAGACGTAGAATACGCATGTGTATATGGAAATCTTGGAAGAGAGTCAAGACAAAAGTGGCAAACCTCATCAGATGTGGTATTAGTAAACACAAAGCATACGAATGGGGTAATACTCGCAAAGGCTATTGGCGAATAGCTGATAGCTACATACTGCATAGAGCTATAACAAAAGAGCATTTATGTAGGGCAGGGTATGCAACTTTAATGGGGGCGTATCTCGAATGGTACCCAAAATAGGAACCGCCGTATGCCGAACGGCACGTACGGTGGTGTGAGAGGTCGGTAAATACGAAAGTAGGAGATAAACACCTATGATTAGTATTTACCTCCTACTCGATTTTTAGGAATCTTCCCCATTTACGAAAAGGAGAATGATAAAATACAGCTACATGAACTCATATTCGGAAAGTTAGGAGCAGACTCCTGAATGGACTTTAATCAATACGGGGAACTACTCATCCCATTCCTCGAATTCCAATTCCAGTTCCTTGTACTCGGGTTTGTGGGTGCTGTTCTCACGGTCTTCTTTCTTGGCTTCTTCGCTTGTGGCATTGCTCACTGAGAGGCCAATGAGGCGGATGGGGTGGGCGGAGGAATATTCCACCTGCTTGAGCAGAAGTTTGGAGAGAGGCAGTATGTCGGCCTTGCTCTTCAGAATCTTGTCTTGCGAGATGCTTCTTGTTATCTGGGTGAAGTCGGCAAACTTGATTTTCAGGGTGAGGGTGCGGCCTTCGAACTCGCTGCGGGCTATGCGGGTAAGCAACTCCAGGACGGTGTGATAGAGTTGTATGATGACGGCAGAGGGAGTGTATATATCCTCTAAGAAAGTCTGTTCGCATCCCACAGACTTCCTTTCGCGATACGTAACGACGGGGCGATTGTCGATGCCACGTGCAAAATGGTAGAAGACATGACCAGCCTTGCCAAAAACCTCGACGAGATGCTGTTCTGAAACCTTACGCAGGTCGGCTCCGCGGTAAATGCCCATGTAGTGCATCTTCTGCAGAGTCTTCTTGCCTACGCCCCAAAAATCTTCCACGGGCAGTTGAGAGATAAAGTCGAGAGCCTTGTCGGGGTGAATGGTGCAGATGCCGTCGGGCTTGCGATAGTCGGAAGCCACCTTGGCGAGAAACTTGCAATAGCTGATACCTGCCGATGCGGTGAGTCCTGTCTCTGCTTTGATGCGTGCCTTGATTTCGCGTGCCACATCTACAGCCAGCTCTATACCTTTCTTATTATGGGTGACATCGAGAAAGGCCTCGTCGATGGAGATAGGTTCTATGAGGTCGGTATAATCCTGGAAGATGTGGTGAATCTGCTGCGACACCTCTTTATAATGTTCGTGTCGGCAAGGCACGATGTTGAGGTCGGGGCAGAGGCGCTTGGCCTGTGCGATTGACTGTGCAGAATGTACTCCGAAGCGACGTGCCTCATAGCTGGCAGTAGACACCACACCACGTGGACCGTCGAAGCCTACCGCAATGGGTTTGCCCCGAAGTTCAGGATTGTCTCTTTGCTCTACTGCCGCAAAGAAGGCATCCATATCAATGTGTATGATTTTTCTATTCTCCATTCTCATGCAAAAATACAAATAAATCCTTGTTTATGCAAATTTCATTTCTATCTTTCTCAACTTTCGCTGGGTTCAGGAGTTTAGATGATAAAGGAGTTATCACTCCCTTCGGTCGTTAAAAGTTATAGCCATCAGAACGGCGTTTTCGCATCCCTATAGGGACGAGGCTCCATCCCTAATAGGGACCGAGGCTCATCGGTAGTAGGGACGAGGCTCCATCCCTAATAGGGACCGAGGCTGATCGGTAGTAGGGATAGAGGCCCAGCCTTAGTAGGGGCTGAAACGGCATCATATTACATTTTTCCTTATTTTCTTGTGTGTTAAAATGATTATTGTATCTTTGCAGCGGATCATTCCTCGCAAGAGGTTTGGACCCCACATTCAGGCAGTCTTGATCATTTCAAGTCTGCCTGTCTTATTTTAAATACTTTTGCTGTGTTGCGATTAAAGCTTGAGGTACAGATCTTCATGAAGTTTCCATGGGAATACAAGCTTCTTCCATAAGTGGAGAAAAAGGCAAAGCTGAGCCACGATGAACAGTTGAAGCGGTACCGATTGGCGAATGAGGTGACTAAAAATGAATCATTTAGTTGCCAAACTTGCTGACCAAAAGGCAGAGAAATAACAGGAAGAACAATCCTGACAGACTACCGAAAACCATCATAGCAACCACTACCCCAGAAGAATGATTTCCGTCGAAGTATACTTTGTTCTGCCACTGGCAGAGCGCAAAAAAAAGCAGTGCCATGGCGAATGCTGCCCGTGTGATGCCTCTTGGAGTTTTAGGCTTTGGGGCTCTCTTCTTGATAACGACTTTAATCTCCATATTCATTGCATTAATGCGTAAAGGCATATTTCATATATAACTGGTTGCAAATATAGAAAAAAGA
>ERZ1034723.417-NODE-417-length-23265-cov-109.123180_pt1 | contig 23265 bp, 42 predicted proteins | sample MGYA00520637_ERZ1034723 | MGnify/ENA primary metagenome ERZ1034723 (study PRJEB33766, sample SAMN09781719) | gut metagenome | biome: gut microbiome | host: Homo sapiens | place: Madagascar | study: EMG produced TPA metagenomics assembly of the PRJNA485056 data... | reverse complement strand
AATCTATGTATGAAACTGGTCTTTATCTTGAAGGTTTGGAGGTTATGAAAAAAGCTCTAAAAAAATAAGTGCGGTCAAGTTTCCTAAACCAGATAAAAATAGTAAGCAAAAGGATAAGCCCACTAATTTACTAGAGTCTCAAAGCCTAGTTCTCATTAGGGGGCTTTCTTCGTTATCCATACCTCGTGAAGAATGGGACTGGATAGCTATTGAAGAAGCTTACAAATTATTAGGAGGTTGACCACATGGCAAAATATGTAATTGATACCGAGTTAAATAACCGAGCCTTGAGTGCAGGTATTAAGGGTATCAATCAACAAATGAACTCTCTTACAAGGTCAGCTCGTGACTTTAATAAAGAGTTTGAAAAGTCAGGGAAAGGCTCTGACAAGAAAAAAGCTTTACAAGATATGGCTCAAGCGATAAGTCTAGCAGATGAGAAAGTTAAAAAGCTAAGTGCAGACTTGTCAGCTATGCAAGCTAAAGGGAATATCAAGGGTATAGCAAAAGCTGAAGCTGATTTACGTAACGCTCAAACACAAGCACGAAACTTAAGACGTGAGTTTGAATCCATGGGCGGTAAACTTAACGAGAACACTGGTAAGTTCGATAAAATGAAAAAAGCTATTTCAAGCGCAATGGATAGTAGACCAGTACACGCTCTTAAAAATGCATTCAGTGGCCTAGGTAACGTCGCTCAAGGTTCTGTGAAAGGTGCTGTAGCAGGTGTCAAAGGCTTAGTAAAAGTAGCTCAAACAACAGTGGGGGCACTAACTAAAATGGCTGGTGCTGGAGTTGCTAGTTTCGGTCTATTAGGTAAGTCAGCCATGAACACCTATGATGAAATGGCTCGTGGTTCTCGTGCTATGGGCAACTCATTAACAGACGGAGCCGAAGGCGCAAAAGTCTTTCAAGATAGCATTAAAGCATTAGGTTCTGCTGGGCTCGCTGATATGGGTTCTCTTACTGATATAGCTAAAAACTTATCTGCTTCTATTCAGATGTCAGGTAAAGAAGCGTTCGACATGGCAACGGGTATACTTGATATCGGTACAGCTTTCGGTATGAGTAAAGATAAGATTGAGTCATTCGGTCTTGTATCATCTCAAATATTCTCAGCTGGTAAGCTTATGGCTGAAGACTATAACCAGTTAATTGACGCTGGGGCAGCTGGGCCGATTAAGAAATGGATAGCAGGGCACAACAATGCTGGTATTACCATGGAAAACTTCAAAGAGAAGATAAACGATGGTGCAGTAACTGTTGACTTGTACAAAGGCGCATTAAATGCTCTAGGCACTGAGTTTAAAGGTGCTGGGCAAGATGTCAATACATTCGGAGACGCTTTTGAGAACGCTCGTAAGACTCTTGATATGTCATTTATCGAAGGTATGAAAAAGGAGTTTGGAGACTTAGGTTTCTCCATCTCTGACTCTGCTAACGCTATGGGCTCGTTTGCTGAAGGAGTCGCCGAAGCTTCGGTAGCTTTCTTAGGTGGCGCGTGGTCTACGATGCAACCAGTTATAGAGCAGTTATCAACTTCTTTTGACGGGTTGAATATTAATATGGCAAGCGTAGCGAGAGGGATGTCAGTTGACCTATTCACAGCCATAGCTAACTTAATTCCAAACTTTGAACAAATAAAAGTACTGAGTGACTTTTTAAGCGGTGCATGGTACACGTTATCTAATCTATTGATTGATATAACAGCCTTGATAAGTGATTTCGTTAACGGTTTAATGGTAGGGGCTGGCTGGCTAGATAGTGCTGGTAATTCTACTAACAGATTGAATGACTCATTTAACGTATTAAATGATGCTATCAGTATACTATATCAAGGCTTACAACCACTTATTAGCTTGTTAGGTGAGATAGTCGGTGTAATCATCAATGTAGTTGTTCAAGTGTTAGACTGGGCAAATAAAACTGGTTTCTTGAAAGGTGTCTTAGACTTGCTCACTGTTGTTGTCCGTACTGTATGGGGTGCTATTAAGTCCCTAGCTTCAGGCTTCTTAGAGGTTACAGGCTTAACTAACAAAAATAGCGAAGCAAATAAAGCTTTAGCTAACGTTGTCAAATTCCTAAAATCAGCATGGGACGCTTTAAGTCCAGCTCTTATTTTAGTAGCTAATGCTATCGGTAAAGTTATCGGTAATATCTTCAATATCATCTCAGCTATCGTAAACTGGATGGCAAATTCGAAAGCATTGCAAGGTGTTATCGAAGCTCTAGGAAATGGTCTAAAGTGGTTTGTTAATATGGCTTCCGGTTTCTTAGACACAATCATCGGTATCGCTAATGCTGTCGCTAATGCATGGAATGCAATTTTTAACAGTGCAGATGAGCAAGACATGAATAACGAGTTTACCTATAAAGTTAGTACTGATATAGATGATGAACCTGACCCATTCGCTGGCTTAGGTGACATTCAATACTTTACTAAAGCTAGTGGAGTTATGGACGCATTAAAAAGTGCTATGGGCTCATTCCGTGGCGCTACAATGGCAAGTAATAACAACACTGGTAATACTTATGGTGATGTCAATATCACTATAGACGGCGCTCAAAACCCTAATGCTATCATGGGTGAATTTAAAGCAGTTATGCGCAAGAATGGCTACAATTTAAGATATAACTAAGAAAGGGAAAAAATGAATATTTTATTACAACTGGTCGCAATAACAATATTAATCGCGCTTATTTTGTATATGACATGGCTTAAAGAGGGTGAACATATGAAACCACCACTCAAAAGACGTGTGATAATCGATTCTAGCATTATCGCTTGTTTCTGGATATTATCGGGGGTATATAAATTAGGAGCTTTCGGCAATTACGACGGAGAGATGAATTTGATCCTAAGTTGTGCATTAACTTATTTCTTAGCTAGGTTGTTTCAATTAATTGCACAAATCAGTCCGTTATTTCAAGACTTATTCGAATATATTAAAGACAAAATGGGAAGGGGTAAAGAGTAATGGAATATATCCAGCAAGTAACCCCCAATGTTAACGTGTGGGGTTATTCTGGAGGGTGTTTGCAGTACGTAGATGACGGAGTTAATCCGCCAAAGAGACAAGCAACAGCTCAAATCTCATGGGACTACGCAGTCAATACAGGTACAGCACATCCAAACGAACAACCACCTAAAGGCGTATGGGTACCGGTTTATTATTCAATCGATAACGGACAGTGGGCAGGATACGGTCACATTGCGTGGTACTATTCAGACGGTAACACAACAAAAATATATGACTCAGAGTACGGGGCAGGAATTAGGGTAGCACCTTATTCAAGTCATCAAGACTTATTTAACTACATGGGTTGGCAAATGCGATACTATGGCTGGTCTGAAGCAGTCGACGGACTAACTATTGTCAAACCTAAACCAAAAGAAGAACCTAAACCAGAGGAAGAGGTAAATTTAGATATGTACATTATCAAAAACTTAAACAAAAACACTCACTACATTTGTGACGGCTTTAATGCACGTTGGATAAGAACAGAGCGAGAACTCAATTTTTATCTAGGGAAAGACGGTCACAACAAAATTAAATTCCCTTATACACAAATGTATGACCCAGAATTTAGAGCTATCTATCCTAAGCCAAAAGAAAGCAACTAGAGAGTTTTAAATAATCGGTGGGTAAATATATCAGTGGGAGCTTAAAAAGGCTATACGGCTCTTATATGAGCTGTGGGAGGTATTAAATGAAAGTAACACATAGAGGCTTATATAATAATAGTAGGTTGTGGCGTAAGACTCGTGCGCGTGTAATTGAAGAACAATATCAATGTCAAATATGCGGTTCTATGAAGAGGCTTATTGTCCACCATGTGAACCCTATACAATGGAAATATGACCCAGAGTTAGGAGATGACGCTGTTGAAGTTGATAGCATATATGATTTGATTAATGTTCCATTAGAAGTACTGTGTCAGGCGTGTCACAATGCGCAAGATGACAAGAATGATGAAGAGGACAATGTGAGAAAGTTGTTAGGGTGGTAGAATGAAGTATAATAATCCAAATATAGCAGTGTTTGAAAGTATCCCATTGAGTGCTAAAAACAAAAAGACACTAGCTAAGTTGAAAAGATTTGATAAGACGCCACAAGGTAAAACGTTCAACTTAGATAAATGGAAGAAAATAGAAAAATATTGTTCTACTCAAATTCCTTTGCCTAACGGTGATTACGCTCCTTTACTCGATTGGATGAAGATGCCATTGAGTTTAGCATTCTGTTATGATTTCCCTATACGTGAGATTTTTGCAGGTGTTGGACGGTCTAACTATAAGTCTGGTTTCGGTACCATGGCTGCTGAGTTAACTTTATTGCTCGGTGGTCGACCTAATCAGGCCATGAAATTTATGGCTGTGTCAAAAGATGTTGCTGAAGCTGAAATGTTCTCCCACTTACAGCTATCTCTTACAAGTGGCATTGCTGCTCATCAAGGCATTCAAGTTAACGCGGATAATGTTTCTATACCTATAAAATCCAAATTACCTACGCGAGGCTCTAAAGTTGTTATACGTGGAGCGGATGAGAAAAAGCTTGACGGTGGACGCGAGCAATTAGTTGTAGTAGACGAATTAGGGGCTATGCGAAATAGTCCGCTTGGTACACTTAGACAAGGTTTAGCAAAGAATAAGGGTTTACTTCTCGTTACAACAACGAATAACTTAATTCGTGGCGGTGCTTATGATAACGAAATGAAAATTTTTGAGACTTATTTAGATGATGATGATTGGTCACGGTGGTCATTTATGTATGAACTAGATGATGTCGAAGAGGTGTATCAAGAAGATAAGTGGATAAAAGCTAATCCAGCTCTTGGTGTAGCAGTGCAATATGAAGATATACGCAAAGACTTACAGGACGCTAAAGCTGACCCTAGTAAAATGGCCATAGCTCTAACTAAACGCTTCAACTTAAATGCTAATGGCATAAACAAATATTTCTCTCCTCAAGAAGTAGACAATGCTCAATTAATGAACTTTGACTTTAGAGGTCTATATGGTGTCTTAGGAAGTGACTTCTCTCTTACTGGTGATACATGGGGCTCAGTGTTCTTATGTATGGTAGGTAGTACGTTTTATGCTTTACCTATAGCAATCAGACCCCAAGAACAAGACGACCAGTACAGACACTTAGGAGAAACACATTATCACGAAGGCAAGCGGAATGATAGTATTGAGGGTGTGAAAACTCTCATCAACTATCTAGAAGAAAATGACTTACATGTAATCAAATTAGCAATTGACCCTGCCTATTCATCTCGTTTCTTAGAGAAATTCGAGCAAATGGGGTTATATGCTGATGTTCAGAAAGTTAAACAAAACTCTTTCGCTGTGTCTAGCTCAGTACAGTCAACTAAACGGTCATTACAATCAGGCGAGTTATTCTATACTGGTAACTTGATGAAGGTGCACCTATTGAATAGCAAGGTAGCTATACAGAAAGATACGGCAGCCATTCGACTCGTGAAAGATAGTAAGGGGGGGAAGATTGACTTAGCTGACGCACTAGTGGACGCTATAGATGTATATGAAAGCAACTTAACGGACTTCGCTTTGTACGGTGAAGAAAACTTGAATATAATGCGTGCCAAAGGTATCGCTATTTCGGAAGAAGGGAAATTGATTTAATGCCTAGAGTAAAAGATTTGACAACAAAGCAAAAACTAGAAAGTGAATTGCTTGAGCGTGCTTTATCTAAGACGGTCACGGTGGTCACTAAAAAATATAAGTATCAAAAGACAGCTACAGGTAACAAGAAGACTCTCGCTGAAGAAGTGGTTACTGAAAAGTTTATACAAGGTGATAAAAATATTCTCATGGCACTAGCTAAAGAGAACGGATTAGTTGTCGACGTTAAAGAAGAAATCAACAAACATAAACTTGATGAATTGCAGTCGAAAGATGACTTAGACGGGTTAGGTGAATTTTTATGAGATATGACGTAATGACTTTGTGGACGTGGGACGGCATACAACAAAACTTTAAAGTAGCTGGTGAGACTGTAACTCCGTTTAAAGCTCAGATTACAGCTTACACGGATATATTAGGCTATGGCATGTATATCGAGTTTAAAAGCAACACTAACTTAGATAAGTATGTTGGTAACTTAGTACATAACACGCCTGACCATGTAGGGACAACACCTGCTGACCTAAACGGGTTCTTTTGGTGCTTACAACTTGCTAAAATTGCTAAAGAAAACGACAAGAGCTACACTTATTGTCTATTTGACTTAACATTTGGTAATAGTAAAGATTGGTCACTGCACGAGGAAGCTTTAGGTAATAGGAGTGCTTCGCCAGCTATACGTGCTCTAATGAATGCTAACCCAGATGTAACGAACTTATTTCTTGACGGTGAAAATCCAGTTGACGGAACACAATATTTTGAGTCTTTAAATGACTCTAAGACTAACGTGTTTTATAGTGGTATTGGTAACGACGGAGATGTGAAAAGGGACGATTTCATAACGTGGTTAAAATCATCTAATGAACGGCACAGTCCTAAATTATTACAAAATCCCACTTTCTCTAGCGCTGGAATCAATAACTTACGCTGGTACTTGAAACCTATTCCAGTATTCCGTAACCAACAAAGTTATGATTATATGTTAGATGAATATGAGGTTGAGGAAATAGTTGACCAAAACGCAGTGTTACCATACACAGCTGTTAGACAATGGGCTTATCAAAGACTGGTGTATCCGGGCACTAATCAAAAAGCAGAAAATAAGAATATTGTTTCTATGTACACACAATATATAACTAAAGACGGCAAAATTGAAAGTTTGCTCCAAGACGGAGTTGCTCCTCAAGAAGTTTACGGTTACCCAGTATTTTTCACAAAAGATAAAAGGGGCATGCCTCCTAAAGGTGGAGCTATTAAGTTTATTCAGTTAGATGTCGACCAAGATGTTTATGTAGATATGACAACAACATTGAGACGCGGTGATATGTACAGCGTGCAGAGGTCATTCAAGATATACAGGGCACTAGACATTAACCAGAACGTATTTTATAAAGGGGCTGCGTTTAAAGTTTCGGAAGTTGATTATATTAACGAGATAAGCGTTATAGGAGGGACTACAGGTGTCATATGATTAAAGTATATAATGGTGGCTATGAGGTCGCAAAAGAATATTATTTCCAGTATGATGGTAATAAAGAAGTATATAGCAATAATGAGCGTATTATTACAGGTAGCTTAGTCGTTAAAAATAACACAGAGCTTGAAACTTTAGATATGTTGAATAACATTGTTGACTCGTTTCTCGTTATTGTAGAACCTATGCAAGTTGGTTACATGGTCAATTTGCTACAAGTTCGAGATATTGCATTTTCGAACAAAATGGCCACTGGTGACGTAGTTTATACTATCACAGGGGTCAAGAAGATGAGACCACGTAAAGCAAGAGAAGTTAAACTTGTACCAGTTAACGGAGTGTGGCCTAACTTTAGCGCTAATGTCCTTATCAGTGCTACAATAGATGAATTTTTAACAACGGCTGGTTATTTAAGAATGGCTGACGGTGGTGATATTCGTTACATCTGGGGGTCTGATAATAAAATAGCTGATTTAGCTAATGAAATAGGAAAGTGCAGAATTGAAACAGGTGATAATTTCTATATCACTCAAACAGGCGGAGCAAATGTCAAAATGCAAATGCCAAGTAAATCAGGTCAAGCATTCCCAAATGGTAAAGTAACATTTAATAACTCAACGCTTACGTTTAAGGGTCAAAGATTGGAGATAAACTGATGATTATAAACGAATTAGAAGGCTTAAATTATTATATCAACGAAAAAGAAGCATTCGGCAAGAGTATTTTCAACCCATCACAATACACAGTGCCATTGGCAATTGAAGCAGGAACACCACTCGATAACTACATCGAAGAAGGTCAACAAGTTAGTGGTTCTTACGACGTAAATGGAACTACAACCTCATATGAGGGCATTATTCAAGATATAGCGATTAGTCGTGACTATCAAGCTGGCTATGACATGTACAACTTGACTATGAGCGAGAATGTGCTCATGGTAGCTAGACAATCATTGTTAGATGTTCCTGACGGTGGTACAGGTGCTAGTGAATTGAATGGTGTGTTAAAAGGTAATGGAGTTAATCCAGTGTCTCAAGCAGCTGACGGTGTTGACTATTGGAGTCCTGAAACTTTGAAACCAGTTACCCTTAATGGTGATTGGTTAGTAGAACACTTAGGGGGCCAGAACTATAGATTAACTCAAATATATCGTGTGTCGACATCATGTACACAAGCTCACCAAGGTCAGTTTATGAGCGATGTAATTAAATTCCCAGCATTACCAGTTGGCTTCGCTACAGTGCCTATTTCCTTTGCTATGACTAACTCTACAGGAAATACAGGACCAGCATGGCTATTCAATCAAAATGGCGGTGTCAGAATCAAAACAGGTGCAAGCACAAATAAGGTTGTTATGGACTTAGCATTAACATGTATAACAACAATGTCATAAGAAAAAAAGCTCTGAATTAACAGGGCTCTTTTTTTGTTATATCTTTTCTTCTATAAACTTAATTAATCTCTTTTTAGCTTTCTTATGGTCATGGTCTGTATATACCGTATAAGCTATTTTTCTCTTGCCATTTAGTGTATACTCAACCTCCATTACTTGCTGTTGTCCATAATCTGTTTTATTAAAACTCATGTTTAAGCATTTCTTCATTCAAGTCGACTGTCACTTTCTTTGCTATTTTGTAATTAGTTGTTTTTAGTATAGGTGTTTCATTTGCTCTATACCTAAATGCTGGTTGCATAATTCTATAGTATCGTAATTTATCATCATAGTAAACTACATAATTCATATTACAAGCCTTTCTTTCTTAAAACTTTCATAGTTTCATTAAACATGTTTGTAAGTGCTTGTGCTTCTCTATGGTTCCCAAGTGTCATTATTGGGGTATATATCCATGGTAAGCTTTCTCTCTTTACTGATGTGATTTTATATTGCTTTGTTGTTTCATCATAAAACACTGTATATTTCATATTAATACCTCTTGTTGTCTAAAGCTCTAACAGCACTATTTACATTGTTGTCGTTACGTTGTACAAGCGTATTGAAGTTTTGTTGTGTTCCTTTCCTTACAGTTCCAATAAGCGCTCCTTTATGTGGCTTTCTCATTTGATAAGTAGATTTGTTCATCATAGATAACCAGCCAGCAGAGACGTTAACAGATATACGATAATGGTCTTTACCGAGCTTTAGTGTTCGTTTAGGTGTTGATATAGTATTGCCAAACATTGACTTATTTCTAAGGTTATATTTAGAAGCAAATGCCTTACCTTGTTGTACCATTGTGTTACCTTGTTGTTGTGCTAGTGTAGCTACCGGTTGAGTTCCTTTCTGTACAGCATGGTAAATATCTCTAGCCATTCTATCTTTATCACGCTGTAATTGTTGAAGGAAGTCTTTATTTGAATTGCCCATAATTATTGTGACCTCCTTTCTTTATCAGCCATATTACTTCCGATAGTGGTAATGATAGCCCCTAGCTCTAGTATATCAGTACTGGATAGGGTAGACCCATATACTAGTGATAGTATAGTTAGCTTAGTTAATGTTGTTCCATTCTTGTCTTCTTTATCTTTTGCATTAATTAAAGAATTAAATTCTTTTACTGTTTTAGTTAGGTCATCAACGTGTAGTCTCATATGTATCTCCTATGTAGTAGTGTATAGTGGTGGTGGCGCCCATGCTATGGTGTATGCTATGTATATCTTATATATGTTATATCACAATCATATTGATATGTAAATAATAAGCAAAAAGATATAAAATATTTAATTTGAAATAATCTCTAATTTTCATTTATTTTCTGTCTCGAGAGCTGTAGCAAGTGGTAGGGGCTGAATTTTAGGGGGTGGGGCTGCCGAGTGCGTTAACTCCTTTTTACGTAAGTTTGAGTTTTTTAGTTTCAGTTTTAAAAAAGTTACGACAGTTCGCAAACCGCTCTAATTTCAACTCTAAGCCCATATAAACGTCCACCCTTACAGTTTATCTAATAACAAACTAAACGAGCTTATATGCTGTTTTAAGGACTCCTAAGGTTGTTAATTAATGAATATAACTTTTCCTTTTCCTTTTCTTTTTCCTTTTAATGCTCCAGCTTTGACTCTATCATCTAGATATTCGCAATATTCGCAACGTAATTGCTCCTTTAATTCAAACATAGTTTTCTTTATGTCGTCATGTTCGTAATTATATGACCCACTTATACGAAAGTGCGGGCAATGATAATGTATCTCGTACCGATCGCCATGGTCATATATAGTCCATTTGTTAGCTGATTCTTTCATTTTCATTTCCTCCTTTGAATTCTATCCAATGACTTGACCAATCTTCTATCAATTTATAGTCTGCATTGCCATGTAACGCTTCTAACGTCTCTTCATTCATCTCACTATATAACTTATCAAGTAAGAATAACTTGTCTCTAATCGCTTGTATTGAGCCCACAGCCATGTCTAGCTTTTTATATTGCCTACCCATTATTTAATCCTCTTCAATAATTTGATTTGTTCTTCTCGTTGTTGTGCCATTTTAGCAATCATTTCAGCTTCCGCTTGTAGTTTATTCATTTTTTAATCTCCTTGATAACGTGATATGCCATTTTAAATGGAATTGCAATTATCTTACATATCATTTTAGTTAAAGCAATAGTTAAATGGATAGCTCCGATAATGATAGTTGGAACGGTAAAGAACCAACCGCCGATAAAATATAAGATAGTTTTAAATAATAGTTTCATGTTGTTTTCTCCTTTGTTTTAACTTTATGTACTTATTATAGAACAAAAAATAACCTATGTCAATTACGACTAGGTTACAATTTGATAAAATTAATGAAATATTTGGATGTTACCTTCTTTCTATTCTTGGGTGAAAATGATTTGACAGTTTTCTAAAGCATTGTTTCGTGCTCGTTGTACTGCTTCTAGTGTTGAACCGAACAACTCTAAGTCATTCAGTCTCAGTTTAGTATCAAGAGCTAAGAATAGCCCTACACGTTGATATTTATTGTCGTTATTAACTGCCTCATCAAGCGTGAATGTTGTATCGCAGACATCGTTTAAAATGCTTAGTGATTGCTCCAGTTGTGCATTAAACTCTTCTTGCTCTGATAACATGAGTAGCTTGTAAGCTAATTCTTTAAGTGTCAAAAGTCAATTCCTCCGTCTTGCATAATTGTTATGCTATATGTTTGATAGTTACCTTGAAAAGCTAAGAAATCTACCTTTTTACCTACCATTTCCCAATGTGTACCGTACATTTGTTTGAGAACCTCTACTACAGTTTTAAAGTCTTCATCATTCACTAGAAATAAGTTGAGCACTCGTGTGCTGTATAGGTTATTTCCATTACTTTCGTACGTATTAACATCAATTACTACGCTTTTCTTAGGATAATTAGTTGGTTCTACCAGTCGACCAGTAACCCAAACTACATTATCGAATGTTTGTTCTGTCATTAAATACCACCTGTCCTAACTACGTCATTCAATTCAATCTCGCTATTATCACTCAACCAGATGTTATAAATGATACCTTTTTGCTCCATTTTCATTACATGGTAGAACTTATCTTCAATTGTAACACCTTCTTTTAGCTGTGTTGTAGTTACTGCTAGCTTAGGGACACGCAACTTTACAACCTCAGCTAACATAGAACCGCTGTATTGACTTGAGTAGCGACCCCAGTTGTTCTGAGTGATTGTAGCAATGAAAGGCACCCCATTTGTTGGGTATACCTTAACTTTGCCGTTAATATTCATATTATGCCTCTTTCTCTGCTAAGAATTTCTCTAAGTTAGAAGCTTCAGCAACAATGATTTTATACAAATCAGCTTTATTTAGGAAGTCATAACCTTTATTTGTATACTTACGTGCTACACTTTCCATTTCTTCAGTAACATTCTTGTTTTGAGCAAACGCAAGTCCTACACGGTACAATTTGATGATATAATCACGAATATTTATATTATCTACAATCTTCTCAGCTCGTTTCGATTTGTGCTCTGCGTCTTTTAATTTAAGAGCTAAAGCTTCATTGTCCGAATATGCTAGAGCTAGTTTTGCATTAGTTGCCTTAATGCTCCAATCATGTAAAAGTTGTGCTTGTTCTTTATGTCGTCCTAGCTTGCCCAAAGTATTAACACGAATTAGCGTTTCCATTGTTCTTGTCAACTCATCATCCGCTGTTAATGGAGCATTTGGTTTATATTTTTTATTTTGGTTCTTGATATATAAACTAAGTCGTTGTGTAATGTTTAGTTCTTCGTGTAATTGGCGTAATGTTGTCATGCTTTTTCTCCTCGTTTGCTTGCATTGTTAGTTACTAGTTCTGTTAATTTGTCCCATTCTTCAGGGTTAAATAGTTGCGGATAATTTAAATCAATTAATTTTTTCGCTTCGCGGTACCTCCCATTTAGACTCAGTTTATCAACTTGGTCTAGTGTTTCTTCATATCCCATATGTCCCCCCCTTTAGAATGGCAAATCTACATCATCACCCATGTCAGTTGTTTCTCCAAATGGGTTACTTGCTGGTGCTTGTGTTGCTTGATTATCGCCGAACACTTGCAATTTATCAATAGTTGGGAATGAGAAGTTATATTGAGGTTTGCCGTTATACTCTTGTGCTTTGATTTGTCCGCTTACTGTGATAGTGTCACCAAAGTCAACGAAGTCAGGTAAGAAAATACCACCAGCATAGATATCTAAAGGATAGAGTTTAGTGCTAGCTACTTTTTTACCGTTAGCTGTTGTACGTGTGTTCTTTTCGTTTACTGTAAAAGTTGTTGTAATAATCATTGTGTTGTTTCTCTTTCTTTATTTGATATATTTATTATATTATATTATTTTCTATTTGTCAAGCAATAACTTTATTTAATGCCATGTTGTTTTACATAAGCATTTGCTTGAGCTGATGTCATGTGCTTGCCAGCCACTAATTGTTTAAGTTCTGCCATCGTGTAAATTGAGCCATTCTTAGGAGCTGGAGTTCTATTATCCATGCTATCTGCATCTTTTGTATCATCAATCAATAACATTTGACCAAAAGCATATTTACTTGCATAACTGAACGCTGCACCTGTTGCTTGACCTTTATCCATTCCTTTTTTATTAAGGTCTACAACTGCATGCCCGTCTCCACTAGCTACAACTATCTCACCGTCATAAAGCCGCAAGTGAACACTGATAACAATCTCATTAGATAGTTCAATAGGCTCACTAGAGCTTTCAAGTCGCATATCATACTTTAATAAAAGTGGTTTTAATGCTGTTTGAATATCTTCATTGTTACGGAATTTATATTTCCCGAATGAGTTGTATTGGTTTTTTGGTGCTTTGAACTCATTTATCAATTCATTAATTTTCATCTTCTCTCATCAATCCATTTCTGAATTGCCTTTCTTTGTTCTAATTCTTGCTTTTTAGTAAATGGTTTTATATTGCCATTCTTATAATACTGTTGTTCTGGAAACCCATTCTCATTGAAGTATGCTCTCACTTTTACGAAGAACACTTGACAATGATAAGTTAGGTCACCGCCACTTAGTTCATGATACCTTAGGCTAGCTTCGCGCCATGCCTTCAAATCCTCTAAGTTAGTTATCATACTTATAAAACACCTCTGTTGCTTCTCGTAACTCTTCGTAAGCCTCCCAAGATTTCAAACCTGTAGCTATGATGTAATCTTCCATATAATCATCACGCTTATTGAGGTCTTTAATCAATGACTCGTTAGGTTTCTTGCCAGCTCGTATATTATATTTCATTGCATTAACGAAACAAAATACAGCCCAATCTTCTAGCGACTCTTTAATTAGAAAAGCTCGTAAATCTTTACCATGTTCGTTTTCGTAATAGTTCATATTACTTCTCCTTTTAGTATTGTATAGAATAAGTACTTTGTCGAGGTTGAATATCGGCAGTAACCACATTCACTGAGTCGCTCCTTCGTCGTACTAGGCTCAGATATGTTTGTTCCTTAACTCTATATATATATTATAACAAAAAGAGTCTAAGGTGTCAACCCTAAACTCTTTACAATTATATTACAAATATTCTTTTGCTATCTTGATATTTTGACTAGCCTCGAATTCTAGTTGAGCGTCTATATCTGTTTCACCTTCTTCGTATCGTGCGTTGATTTCCTTGACCAACATATCCCATTTTCGACCTTTGCTAATAAGCTCTGCGCTAACTTCATATAACATTTCTTGAATTTCAATGTCGCTATAGTTGCGCATATCGTCAAGCTCATTGAATGTTGTCAATGTTCGCTTAGTTTCTTTTCCGTCAGTTTCTTCTATATAATATCGTTTAATCATTTTTTTCTAAATCCTTTCACTTCTAACTCAGGCTCTTTGTCTTTGATTTCTCTAAACCAAAATTTATCAAAATTAACATCTTCTCCAACTTCCCAATATTTACCATATATATCGTAATCAGCTGTACCAACTTTATGATGTTTAGCCCATGCTGTCATTTGCTTGTCGCATATTTGTATTTTGATTTTCTTTGCAAACTCAATCATTTATTTCTGTTACCTTTCCTTGTTCTTTTAATTTCTTAATCAATTCGTTTTCTTCTACTTCTTCACGGTGTGCTTTCTTTTCACTCTCTGGCAAGATGTAACTAAACTTATCTCCAATGTAGCCACAAGCTATTTCTTTGTTATATGCAAAGTTACGAGCTGACAAACGAATGATACTATATATGCCACTCTTTCCACGCTTAGGGCTCATAGTGAAACAAAACTCGTACCATGAGGGGATTGCAGTCGAACCTAAAGCATTCTCAGGAATTACACGAAAGTCTTTCTCTGTGATACTACGCTCAGTGGTGGACTTAACAGCGTGAGCAACTAAGATAAAACTTACATCTTCAAGGAATAATTTCATTTGAGTAATACGCATTAACACTCTATTCATTTCTTGCATATTGTTTAAGATTTCATCACTGCTCAAGCAATCCTTCAATGGGTCAATGATAACTAGCTTAATTTCATTCTCACGAATGTAGTTAGTTAAATCTCTCATGTGCTCCACGTTGTCCATTTTAAAGACTCCGCCATGTAAGAAAAATAGGTTGTCGTTAACTTCTCTATCACCTTGTAAAAGACGTTGTCGCTCTGTTAATACGTTGTTTTCATTTTGGATAATAAGAACATTAGCTTGTCGTGCTTGATGTTCCATAACTTTACCACCTGAGCTTACTGCTTGGGCGATATCCATACTCAAACTTGACTTCATAGCTTTAGGTGGGGCTACTATCAATCCAGCTTGTCCGCTAGGTATCAAATCTTCAACTAACCACTGTATTTCTTCAAAATCTTCATTTTCCACGATTTCTTTGGAAGTCATCACTTTACTAAATATCGTCAATTAAAATCACCTCTTATAAAAACATACCAATAGTTATCGCTGAAAGTGGCAACACTGCCACGAACAACAACAATAAACCTAGCGAACAAAGATACAAGTCTCTTTCGTCCCAAGCTTCTTTAAGTATAGCGAGTGTGACACCTAAAGATGTTAATGTCATACCACCAGCAGATATCACAAGTATTATTGATAAAATATTTTTCTTCATTTTAAAATTTTTCTCTCATTCTAGCATTTAATGCATAATCTAATTTCATTACACGCTCACATAAAGCTCTGTAACGCTCGTTCTCTTCTCTCTGGTACAATTTACCTAACTGCCTCATAGAAGCTCTCATACGCTTCACCATGGACTTGTAGCGTACTAAATTGTCCATTGATATATTTTTATCTCGCAAAGCCATATTGATGATTTTGAAATTACCTAAGTGAGCTTCATTGAATAATGTAAATAATTTATCTTCCATAATCGCCTTAACAATAAGTAAATGCCAAAATAATTGAAAAAATAAATAACACCACTAAAAGCCAATAAATAACATCATTTAAATCTTTCATTTCTTGCCTCCAAACAAAACATAATTCAAAGTAATTAATGACCACGCTAGGGATATACTAAACGCTATTGCTTCTAAAGTATTCATGTTGTCCTCCTTTATTTTTATAAGACTATTATAATACTAAACCTCTAATAAGTCAAATAAACTAATATTATTTCTTTGTGACTGTCGTAACTCTTTTGAAATGTAATAACATTTACCTTTAATAACTATCCTATTATTGTATGGCTTTAAATAGCGATTGTAACGGTGGCTATAAACTAAACCGTCACTTGTCACACTGTACTCACCTTCTAGACCTTCAATCCACATTCTACAACAACTCCTTCAAGCTTTTTATTCTTTTAGGTTCCTTTGTTGCTTTACAATAATTACAATTCTCACAACGCTTAGGCACTTCTCCGTCAAGGAATATTTCTTTAAATCTTTCTACGTGCGTTCTTACTTCGTCTAGTGCTTCATCTAAAATATCTTGTGGGATATAAAAAATCTCTATGTCGTTGAACTCTTCTTTAGACACTGCGCAAATAATAGGTTTAAAATTATCTTTCCCGTTTTGCTTTAGGAGCTCTTGATATATAGCCATTTGAAAATGATATTTTCTATTCAATAACCAGTGTTCTTTGCGACGCTTCTTATCGTTCCACGTTTTTTGTGTCAAACTTCTATTAACTGTCTTTATATCACAAAAGACTTTTTTGTCTTCGTTTAAGCAGTCAATAAAACCATGAAAGTCGATACCGTTTATAGTACCTTTTATCTCTGGTTCTTTCTCTCCTTGATATACAAGATTAAACAAATCACTTCTATGTAACCTTTCTATCATATCTAAACCTTGAGCATACTCTTCTTTAAAGTACCCATTTTCAAAGTATACGTCACTCATATCTTTTAGCAACTTTTCATAAGGCTTTGCACCCTCAAAGAAAGTATGAACCAATGTTCCGTTATTCATTGCTATCGTGGCAGCCTCTGGAAAAGTCTTGCTCCTATCCCATAACCCACTTTTATATGCTAACGTTTCAGCTTCACAGTCTATGAAACTCTTTAATGTTGAAAAACTAATTTGCATTTTCGATTTCCTCCGCCCAAGCTTCTATGCCCAAAAGAGAACATCTATCAAAAAAGAATTCTAATCTGTCTTTTTCTAATTCTTCTTCCGTTGGCTCTTTATCATATTCAATTATTTCACTTTCTGTACTATAACCATTCTGAAAAGTAAATTTAAATTTCTTCATTTCATTTCTCCTTTATTCTTTATATAGTTATTATAACATATACCTTTTAGCTTGTCAAGCATAGAACTCGCCCTAAACTTTTATAAGTATAAAGCCCCTAAGAGAGTGATTTTATTTTGTTCTGGTTCGTTATCCATACTTACTTTTGTTCTATTGTAATCTCCTTTTTGCTAGAAAGTTATTACTTACTACTCGGGCTTACCATGACTCTCTATTATACAAAATCACAGGACAGGCTTCCTATAGCTTTGCGGTTACTGTCTAAGTAGTAGGCTCTTAGTTGAAGATAACCAACCAGTGTGCAGTGTCTTTATTTCTTGTTTAAGTGTTGCTCCCTATGAAGTCTTTCTCAGTTATCTTGCTAGGTTTACCAGTCACTATTATTCAGTTCTTATCTTAGTACAAGTATATCATAACATATAAGTATTCATTTTGTCAAGAATTAAGTTGTTCTTTTATTATTTTTTCTTCGTATGCTTTTATTCTTGCTCTAGAAACGTGAGGTTTTAAATGTTTTTTATTCCATTTACGCTCCATGGAGCAATTGATATTTGAGCACTTCTTGCAAACGCCACTTATTTTTTCTATTTTATGATAAGGTATTAGCATGCTATTCTCCTTTCTATTTTTATTATACCACACTTTTTTGAAGTTTTATACTTTTTAGAGAGTATATGCACATTTGTCTAAAATAATAATTGCCTAATAGGTATCGGCTTCGCCTCGGATGGTAGAGATGACCCAACTTTGGTTAGCAAGCACGCTCCTAAGGGAGCTAGCACTTTAGTTAGAAACTAGTCGCTTTCTTAGCACGCTTCGCTTTCGTCGTATAATGAATAAAAACGAATACCTTTTTACTGTGTTATAATATATTTGTGGTTGAGAGATAGCCAAATATAAATAGAAAGGATAGGCAAATATGAAAAGTGAATATTTTACTCATAGCATTATTGAACATGGTGAACTAATCAAATTTCTTAACGAAATGCATGAGGATATTTTGGATATTGAATTTGGTAACGACATTAATTGTGAAAACTATTTTAGTAAAGTTACAACTTACTCATTGCCTATCTGGTGAATATGAATTATTTGAGTATAGATTTTAGCACGACCGCAACAGGTTATGCATACAAGAAAAATGGAAAATATGTTGTTGGTGTTATCAAAGGTGGCAAAGGTTCTGCATGGGATAGAACAGGACAAATAGCTGAAGCTTTAATCGAAATGATTAAAAAAGAGAACTTATCAGATTACCACATTGTAATTGAGCAACCTATCAACGTACGAAACAAAAAAACAACAATCACTCTTGCTAATTGTAATGGTATGTTGTTAGGAATGTTGCAAGCTTTCTCAGACGGTTTCACGTTTATACCTAACAGCTCATGGGCCAGCTTTCACTTGATTAGTGGTAAACGCCCAGAGCGTAAAGAACAAAGTAAATCAATCTTGTTACGTGACTTAGGTTTAGACTTAGGTGATGACGAGGCAGACGCTTATTGTCAATTGAAGTATGTAGAAAGTTTAGAAAAATGATTGAACTAATTTTATCACTAATAGCAATTGCCTTTTTAATTAATGGGTTATATATTGTTGTAAGAGATTTGGTGAAATAATCAACTGACCTTGACAAGTCGTTAAACTGTCATCTCCTTTATTTTTAGTTTGCCATAACTTAAAAATGGTTTAACGATATAGAATTTCTGTATCGGTTCTCGTACTGGTTAACTAGGGGCAGTCTTATATTCCCTATATGATACTCTAAGGGTTGATTATATAATATATGTAAGTAGTGGTTCGAATCCACTTGCGAGATTTGGGACACTCCCTATAATGTGAATATGCAACTTTAGGTTTGCTAGAAAGGTAAAAACTAAATGGGCGATATTACAAGTCTTTTTGATTTGACAGGTCGTACTGGTGTAGTAGGGCGGTCTATTGTACCTAAAGCTATTATCCGAAGTTTGTCTTATGTAGATTTTGACCGTAGCCGAGAACTTGAAGTTGTTCGGCTTATTAATCGGTTAGATAGTTTTCAGAGCTTAGTTATCCAAGGTAAGGATGTTTATCGCATTGCCAATGATAGAGAGTTTGGAGTCGTTAAACAAATACCAACGATAACTAGCTATACAGACGAGCTAGGGGTTCAACGTGGTTTGAGTGGTGATTATAAATTGGCCACTCGGCCTTATGAACAAATCGCAGGTAACCTCGCTTTGATTGACGCCTCGTTTGATGCTATGGGGCGTAAGTTTGACTTAGACGGTTCGGTTAAGTTTATCGCTAAGACTAAACAAGACTTGAACTTAAAAGTAGCTTTGCCATGGCAGAAACAGCGGAACAGTCAAATCAACGCTTCCGTTGAAGCTGGTGACAAAGTGCTTTGGTTTAAAGACACGGAAGATGTCAAAGAATTGCAGCCTGACTATTCAAGCGCCAATATGAACGCACCTCGAGAGTTGCTGACAGCTATGCTTGCCCAATCTGGAATACCCCCTGAGTTTGTTTTAGGTATGGCTAATGATAATCAGACAATGACTTTCATTAATCAGATTACAGGCTCATACTTAGACGCTTTAGGCATTGACTGGACATTTGATTTCAGTACTACACTTTCGTTTATTTCTACAGCGGGTTATAAATACCTTGACCAATTTAATGAAGTTACTCGTGAAAATGAGCGCTTTACAGCTGAGCTAGAAATTTTGAAAGATGAGAAGGTGAAAGCTAATGGTATGAAATATCAAGTGCCAGCCAAAGAAAAAGAAAATACGAAAAAGGGGTTAGACAATGGGAATAGCGAGTAACGGTGGCTTGCGTGGGCGCTTAGTGCAATTTAACAATGTAGACAAGCACGGAGATATTATCAAGAGTGTTAAAGGTGATTTTGGTAAAGCTCCGCTCTACTTAGAACACAATAAGAACCAGAAAATCGGTGAGCTTATTTGGTCAGTGGTAGAAGATGGGGTTGAAATTTCTGCAGTCTACGATAATTCAGACTTAGCACGCGCAGCCAAAAATAGCGGCCGCACGGGGTTGTCAGTTGGTTATGGTGTCGCAACTGATGACATACACGGAAATGAACACCATAATATTGTGATTACTGAGGGAAGTCTCGTACGTAATCCAGCTAATGAATTAGCACGAGTAACATTTACTAAATCAGAAAACTTAGAAAAGGAAGAAAATATGAAAACAGAAACAGAATTGCGCGAAAAAGAACTTGAATTGCAAGAACGTGAACTCAAACTTAAAGAAGATGAAGTAGCAATCAAGAAAGAAGAACAACAAGCATTTCACAAATCAATCGAGTCGATTGTCGAAACTTTGAAAAAAGAAAAATCAGGTGAAATCAAAATCCAAGACACTGTAGAATATACTAAATCAGCTTCAGCTATTTTGGACTTCGCCCAAACATTGTTCGATATCTCTTCTCCAAAAGCATTTAAAGAACGTTGGGTTGAAAAATCAGCTGAAATCCAACGTGAAAAAGGTATTGTTGACCCTCAAAGTCTAATCCCTGCTGGCGTACTTTCTCGCTTCACAGACGCCTTTGAACGGCCAGGTGGCTTGCTTCAACACCTCGATATTTCACCATTGAATGAATTGCAAGTTGGTTTCGACGCAACTGCTTCTACCGGTTCTTACCACACTATGGAAACAGAAAAAACAGGTGTATTGACTCCAGTGCTTCGTACTATCACACCTGAATTCTTCTACTCATTCATTTCAGTGCCGCGTAAAGTTATTGTAATGAATAAAGCTAATAACGTGAACGCATTGCTTGACTATGTTTTGAATAAATTGCCTTTGCAACTCGCTTTAGGTATTGAGCAAAAAATCGTAGCTGGTAAAGCAACAGAGGCCATCCGTGGTATCACTACCGACGAGTGGGCTGGTAAAGGTACTGCGACAGATTATATACAAGGTGCTAAAGAAGCTCTTAAAGGTGTGATTCGCTCACGTGGTGTTATCTTGATTATGTCTCCAGCAGCTCTTGCTGAACTTAAATTCTCTCAAGATAAAAACGGACAACTCAACTTCCCTGCAACTTCTACAGTTGAACAAGTGGCTGCCGGCCTTGGTGTCGAAGAAATTGTCGCAGTTGATAATGTAATCATGGGTAAAACTGAGTCAGACGACCAAAAAGCCTTTGAAGATAATATTATTATCGCACTTTCTAAAGAAGGTTACCAAGTTAATATGCAATCTGGTTTTGAGTCATTCCAAGACTTCGCAATTAACTACAATAACGAACGCTTCTTGACTGAGGTTCTTATTGGTGGTTCCCTCGAAGGTCGTCGCCGTGCTAAAGTTGTAACAATCACACCAGTATCTGAAGGATAAGAAAGAAGGTAGCAAATGACAGTTTTTAATATTAACCACCAAGTAGAGGGGGGGTCTGTCGAGCGTGTTGCTTCTTTGTTTAAAGTTCTTTCTGATAGCCTACCGATCAAACGCGCTTTTCAAAAACAGAATTATTTAGCAAATTTTGTTGGTAGTAAAGCGTATGGTGAACAACCTAAAAAAGTTGATATTTCTGGCTCTGGTGATATTGTTCGAGCTGGTGCTTTTGAAGCAATTCGCACTGTACCTCGACAAATGGTCATGTTTAATAAGAGCGCCTTGCAAGAGGAACTTATGGCAGACTTTATCGAAGGTTTAGAGTATCAACGTTTCGCTGGTGGTATCGGTGACACTGAACAACCTAGTATTATCTCGCCTTTCATTGACGGAGTTGTGAAAGATAATGCTCAAGGTAATGTAGTATTAGAAGAAAACTCATTTTTGACGGCTTATTCTAAGTTGCACAAAGTGGGAGTTCCTTATGTGGTGTTTAACCCCTCAATTGCAGGTGCTAGCGAGTCAGTAAAAGAATTGGTTGACATTTTCCCTGGTGCTATCGTTTCTGCTCCGGCGTGGTTACAAGGTACTCAATATATGGAAGGTATCAAAGGTTTCGTGACAACTACAGGGGCTATGGCTTTAGGTAGCTTTACAGACCCAGTATTTTCAATGGAAGAACACCTAGAAACAAACGAGGTTACACTCCGACTTACATCAGAAATCTTCGGTGCTGAGGTTTTCCCTAAAGCTTCGGCTATTGTGGGAACTCCAGTCAAACCAGTATAAAGAAAGAGAGAAAATAAAATATGGCAGTAACAGTAACAGATAAAGTATTCAACCATGGTATAGGTCGCGGCTTGTTCTTTCCAATTACAAACGGAACACACGGCTCAGCGGTAGAAGTTAAAGGGCTCACAGCTCAATCGGAAGACCCAAATGCAGAGTCTACTAACATCTGGGCTGATATGGAAGGTGTAGCATTCTTCACTCAACAAGGGGCAGTCACACGCTCTACAGAAATCACAGCTCTTGAATATCCTGAAGCGATGAAAACTCATGCTTTGGGTAAAAAGAAAGTTGGCTTTGGTCTTGTTAATGACCCTAAAGCTTATCGCCAATTCGGTATCGCATTCGGTGAATGGCGCAATGTGGCAGGTAAAGAAATTCTTGAAGTGAATATTTATTATGCATTGACTGCTTCACCTGCCTCAGTTGAACGTAAAGCTGATGAAGATAGTCTTGAAGCAACAGAAAAGAAAATCACTTGTTCCGTAAACAACTTTGAGGCTGCGGAAACTGACTTCTTTAGTTTCACTGTAGACCCAAATGACCCACAAGATGAAAACTTGTGGGCGCTGAAAAAAATGTATAATGAAGGAAAGATCGTATTGCCAACAGATACGAAAGAAGGATAACATAACACAAAGGAAAGGAAACACAAAATGACTAAACTACGTTTTACAGCAGGCTCAACAATCAACTATAAACGACTTATGGGAACTGAGCTATTCAACGACGCAAAGGAAATGGCCAACTTACCATATATCGTTGCCTCAATGGTAGAACCCACTACATGGGAGAACTTCAACAATTTCATTGAGTCGGAAGAATTCCAATCTATGTATGAAACTGGTCTTTATCTTGAAGGTTTGGAGGTTATGAAAAAAGC
>ERZ1034723.416-NODE-416-length-23396-cov-5.531383_pt1 | contig 23396 bp, 50 predicted proteins | sample MGYA00520637_ERZ1034723 | MGnify/ENA primary metagenome ERZ1034723 (study PRJEB33766, sample SAMN09781719) | gut metagenome | biome: gut microbiome | host: Homo sapiens | place: Madagascar | study: EMG produced TPA metagenomics assembly of the PRJNA485056 data set... | reverse complement strand
GTGATTTGTTGATTAGAACAGATAAACTTCGCGGAGTTATTGCGGAAAAGGGGTATTCTCAGTCTGATATTGCAAGAAAAATTGGAATTACGCCAAAAACATTTTACGGAAAGATGCAAAAAGGAGTTTTTGGTAGTGATGAGATTCAGACAATGATTGATGAATTTCATATTGAAGACCCGGCAGCTATTTTTTTTGCTAGAGAGTAACTTCAAAAGTTACAATATATATTAGAAAGGAGTCAGCCATAGAAGATTTAGTTTACATCAAAAACAACGAGCCTGTATGCGATAGTTTACAGGTGGCAAAGAAGTTTGTAAAAAGACACGCGGATGTAATTAGAACCATCGAAAATCTCATAAAAAATGACTTAACGCAAAATTGCGTTCAGTGTTTTGAGCAAGTTTTTTACAAAGATGAAAGTGGAAAGAAGAACAAAAAGTATCTTATGAATAGAGATGGATTTACATTCTTAGTGATGGGCTTTACTGGAAAGAAAGCAAACGAATGGAAATGGCAATACATAAAAGCATTTAATCAGATGGAAAATTTCATTCGTGAAAAATCGACTCAGGTTTGGATTGAAACACGAAAAGCAGGAAAACTCACTAGAAAGGCCGAAACCGATACGATTCAGAAGCTTGTTAAATATGCAAAAGAACAGGGAAGTAGTCATGCAGAGATGCTTTATATGACATATTCAAAACTGGCAAAGAAAATGACAGGTATCAACAATAGAGATGAAGCTACAGTGATGCAGTTAAACAATCTTTCGTTGATGGAAAACATTATTTTGCACGAAATCGATTTAGGAATCATGCAAGGAAAGCATTACAAGGAAATCTACAAGGATTGTAAAAATCGTTTGGAAACAGTCAGGGATTTAGCATACTTAGAAACAGCTATTTAAACTGAATTAGAAAGGAGACACATGAACAAATTACAGATTTTTAATTCAGAAGAGTTCGGAGAAGTTCGGACAGTGACTATTAACAATGAACCTTGGTTTGTTGGAAAAGATGTGGCATTGGCACTTGGATATTCCAATGCGAGTAAAGCAGTTTCGGTTCATGTCGAAGAAGAAGACAGAATTTTAAAGGTTCTTGAAGCAGTTTCCCAAAATGGGAATGTGGTAAAAACTCAAACAGCACTCATCAACGAATCCGGCTTATACGCTTTAATCTTCGGAAGCAAACTTGAATCAGCTAAGAGATTCAAACGTTGGGTGACAAGCGAGGTTCTTCCAGCAATCCGTAAGACAGGTTCTTATCAGAAACCAATGACCACAGCAGAGCAGATTCAGTTGTTGGCACAGGGGAACGTCGAACTTAAAGAAAAGATTGAAGCCGTAAACGATGACTTACAGGAGTTCAAAAGAGATATGCCATTGCTTGCATTGGAATGCCAGAAAATCACAAAGGCAAAGAACCAGAAAGTAGTTCCGATACTGGGTGGAAAAGATGCACCGGCGTACAAAGATAATTCATTGCGACAGCTTGTGTACAGTGACATTGATGCACAGCTCCGCAGGGAATTTGGCGTGAACACTTACAAGGCAATCAAGAGAAACCAGTGTGATATGGCAATAAAAATCATAAATGAATATGAATTGCCGATGTACCTGAAAGACCGCATTGATGATACGAATGCACAGAGAAGTTTCTTATAAGAAAGGAGACGGGGCTATGAGCAGAAAGAAAAAAAAGAAAAAGGCTTCTAAGATGGTGCGAACATCAAAGAAACCTATTTCATTAACATGTTTGATTAATAAGAAACCTATTTGCCAGATGGATATTTTTCGTTGAATGCTTCTAATACGGATTCATAAGCATTTATGTATTCTTCGAAATAATCGATGGTTACATGAGTTTTGCCAGCATCAACTTGAGATTGACGTTTTAAATGGCAAACATCAGTGCAAACTGCAATGGCTAAATCATGTGCACGTTTTTCATTATCCGTCATTATTACACCTCCTTCCTAAAGGAGATTATACCACAGAAAGGAGCATAGCATGAGTGATTTTAATGCAAAAATAGATACCCTGTATCAACTGTGTAGGAAGGCGCAGGAAAGAAATCGCACGACTGTAAATTTCAGTGTTATAAATTATGAACACGGTCGATTTGTGAGCGTTAGTATCTACGATGAATTTTTTGATGGCGATCAAAAAGGAGTTATGTATAACATTTCAGAAAATGGCTATCAGGAAGAAGAGAATTTCATCAGAGCCAAAAAGCATCTCGAAAGAATTTTAATGGAAGAATAAGCGAATGATTAAATGCAATAAAAAAGGAGAAATTACTTTTAAAGGAAATGTACCAGATCTTATGACTAATTTATCCATGATTGCAAGAGCAACGCGAGAATTCTTCATGGAAAGAGGAATGTCAAAAGATGAAGCCGAAGAAGGAATTAAACATGCGGTAGAACTTGGATTCTGGACAGAAGAAGAGCTTGCTAAAGAAAACAATAAATTGGTCAAGGAACTTATGGACTTAATACTGGGAGAATCAAAAATTCAAATCTTATTGATAAAGAAGATGTAGCTTTAATTTTGGGTATCAGATACATTCCGAAAAAAGACTAAGGTTGCCTCGGCGGTGCAGGAACACCAACCGAAGCACGTATCTAACTTAATTGAGGTAAGTTAAATACAGGTAAAGTATAACACACCTTCCTGTATTTGAAAAGAAAATTTATACCAGGAGGGCATTTTTTATGTCTAAAATCACAAAACACACCGAAAACGTAACTAAAAACCAGAGCCTTGCAAGCGAAATTATCGCAGATCAGGCGGCAAAAACAAAACGTCTGGAAGTCGCAGTTGTAGCACTATCAGTAGTTTTACTTGCAACAGCAGCAACAAAAAGAAAGAAGTGAGGGATATGAGAAAAAGAATGTATTTTATCGGAGTGATGGCACAGGTTGGAACATTTTCCACGATTGCATTATTACTCTGGTGGATGACAAAAATGGATGTACTTAAGATGTTCTGCATAAGTGCAATGGTATCTTCAATGGTATCCCTTCCTATTTTAATGCAGATAGAAAGGTGGGTAAACGGAGTTGAATAAACTTTTAGAAAACAATCAGGCAACACTGATTGGGACAATTGAATCCAAGTTTGAATTTAGCCATGAAACATATGGAGAAAATTTTTACACAATGCAGGTATCGGCAAAACGATTGAGCGATACAAAGGATATTCTTCCGGTCATGGTATCCGAAAGGCTTATTGATGTAACACAGGACTATACCGGAGAAATGGTTGAAGTTTATGGACAGTTCCGTTCTTACAACAAGCACAATGACAAACACAGTAAATTAATTCTCTTTGTTTTCGCAAGAGAAATTAAATTTGCAGAGGAAGGTACATATCACACCAATAATATTCTTTTGGACGGATTTATCTGTAAACCGCCAGTATACAGAAAGACACCAAACGGAAGAGAAATCGCAGATATCCTTCTTGCAGTAAACCGCCCACATGGAATATCTGACTACATACCGTGCATTTGCTGGGGAAGAGATGCCAGATATATTAGCGGTTGCGAAGTTGGAGATAACATTCTTTTGCAAGGAAGAATGCAGAGCCGAGAATACACAAAAAAAGTTGAAACTGAGGTTGAAAAAAGAACGGCTTATGAAGTTTCAGCATATTGGTTGGAGGATAAAACAGCATGAAAACAGTAGAATTGAAACAGCTTAACATTGAAAACTACAAGAAGTTTGAGTCTGCGGAGTATCAGTTTGCACCACGAACGATGGTGTCCGGCAGGAACCGTCAGGGTAAAACAACGTTGATGGACGCATATTTTGACACACTGACAGGCAAACTTGCAGACGGTACATCTCCGAATAATGTCAGAAGAAAAGAAGACGGAGAAGAAGTTGAGGGTGTCGTATCCAGAGAACTCGCACTTCTGATTGATGGAGATGAAACCGTAATCCGCAAGGAAACGAAGAAGGGTAAATCTTCCAGCACCACAAAATATCAGGTTGATGGGTTTGATTACAACCAGACAAAATACAAAGATTTCTTAAAAAGAATTGCAGACCCAGAAACTATTATGATGTGCAGCAATGCCAGAGTATTCCTGAATGAACTTCGAAAATCAACATCAAGTGCCAGAGCAACGCTTGAAAAGATGGCAGGGTTCAATGCGGATAAAGTATTACAGGACAATCCAGAAGTATCGGAAATCATCAAGAATCATTCTGTCGAGGAAGTTGTGAAAAAACTCAGTAAAGACAGAAAAGATATCCAGAAGAAAATTGACGTCAAAAAGGTTGAGATTGATACCTTAAAGGAACAAGGAATACCAGACGTAACAGTTCTTGAAGAAAAGAGAGGACAAGTCTTAAATCATCTGAGCGAGCTGAGACAGAAAGAACAACAACTGAGTGATTCTGGGAAAGCATACGATGAACTTTCCTATGAAATTGTAGGTCTTAAGAAATCCAGAGATGCGATCATTTTAAATGCAGCAGAAGCATTACAGGAAGAAAAGAGAAAAATCGCTTCCTTATTAAATAACAGACGATTCAAGCAGAAACAGGAAGAAGACAATCTCCGTGTTCTGGAAAATTTCCTTGCTACTTCCGAAAAACCGGAACGTATTCAGCAGAGAATTACGGTTTTACAGGAGAAATATAAACAGACGTATGCGTCCACATTTGACGAAACAGCTTTAAATGCCATACAGAACGAAAAATTTGACCCTGAATCAGCTATTTGCCCGACCTGTGGACAGAATTTGCCAGAAGAACAGGTTGAACGTCTTAAAACTGAATTTGAACAGAAGAAACAGGAAAGAATCCGTGCAGAGTTTGCAAAAAAAGAGCAGTTTAAAGTAGACAAACAACAGAAACTTAAAGACATTGCAGAAGAAGGTAATTCCGAAGTAGCCAGAAGAAAAAAAGTTGAGGAAAAGCGCAAAGACATCGAATCGCAGATTGAGCAGACAAAGAAAAATATTTCTACTCTGGCATCTGAGATTGCACAGAAAAATCAGGAATTAGAGAAGTTTCCGTCAGAGCCAGATATGTCTGGAAACGAAGAGTATCAGGCAGTTGTAGCAGAAATCCAGAAGAAACAGGAACAGCTTGACGGACTGACCAATAATTCTGAGGAAAATGCAGCAGTTCAGGCAGAAAGAATGTCTGCCGAAAAGGAACTTACAGGAATCGAAACAAAAATTGAGATGGCAAAACAGGCAGTTCAGAAACAGGCAGAAACGCTCGAACGACTAAATGCGGACAGAAAGAAATTAGGTCAGGAAGATTCCGATATTCAGCAGAAACTTGACATGTTGAAAGAATTTTCCATCAAAAAAAATCAGGCACTTGCAGAAGCTATCAATCCACATTTCAAGCACTTTCAGTTTCAGTTTTTGGACTATACGCAGGACGGTGAGCCGGTGGAAGTTTGCAAGATGATTTGTGATGGAATCGGATATTTTGATGGATTGAATCACTCTGATCAGATTCTATGCAACATCGACCTCGTGACTGGTTTACAGGAATTGAACGGTTTGAATTTGCCGATTTGGGTTGATGATGTTGAAAGTGTGAATGCTGACAGAATACCAGATACAGGCAGACAGATGATTCTACTTAAAGTTTCCGACGATGAATTAAAAGTGGAGGGGATTTAATATGGCAACAACTACATATAACATTCCAGAAGCAATCAAAGCACAGGATTGGTACTGCAAAACAAAGATATTACCACATTTTGCGCCGGGCAATGGTATCTGTTGGTCTTGCCACCAGAATATCTATTCCGAGAAAGGACGGACACGGTACGGAAAAGAAACGCACGGTTATTCCGTTGAAAGTGCAGCAGGGCAGTTAATTACAGGATGCCCGTTTTGTAGCAGAAGTTATTGTGATTAAAGCGCAATAGATTGGCATGGTTGGCTTTGCGATAGCAAAGTGGAGTGGTGCGACGTGAGGTAGAGCAAAGGAGAAGTGTAGAAACGCACAGAAAAGCCAAGGCGGGGTTGAGCGTCGCAAGGTTGGGAACGGCAAAGGAATAGCTGAGAACCGAATTGAATTGCAGCGGAGAAGCATGGTCTTGACAAGCAAAGCATTAAGCAAAATATAAAAATCGGAGGAATATGAGATGAAAGAATTAAAAGTCAGATTAACATTTTTAGAAGAAGTTCTGGGAACAGCAAATGCGGAAAAAGATATTCATGAGAAGTTTATTGCATCAAAAGCACCAGATGCACCTTCCAGAGAACAGGAAGTTGAAGCTTTAGGAGTTGAAGAAGTTATTGAAAAAGGTCGAACAGTATTTCCGAAAGATGATAACGGCAATCCGTTCCTTTGGGACTACCAGATCAGAGGATTCTTTAAGTCAGCTGCACAGGCCGGTTCCTATATCGGAGGAGTAAAGAAACTTGCAGCTTATAAGAAAAAAATTGACTTACTGGTATTTGTAAACGAACGCAAAATTCCGTTTGTTCTTCCAGAAGGTACAGAACTTTCTGATTGTCAGAGACCACTGAGAGCGCAGACAGCACAGGGCGAAAGAATTTCTTTGGCAGACAGTGAAACAGTACCAGCAGGGTCAACAGTAGAATTTACAATCAGAGTACTTGATGATTCACTTATGAAGTATGTAATTGACTGGCTTGATTACGGAGAGTTCAACGGTATTGGCCAGTGGCGAAACTCAGGCAAAGGCCGTTTCAAATGGACTGAAATCACAAAATAAGCTACGGCATGGCTGAATGTAGTTATGATAGGCAAAGTAAAGGCACAGAGTTGCTGGGTAATGATTTGCTTCGGCGAAGCATAGTGTAGCAAGGTAATGCAACGGAGTGGTACTGAGCGGCGCAGAAGAGTTTGCATAGGTAGAGTAAAGAAAGATTTCGTGTAGGAAAGGTGCAGAAGAGTTTTGCATAGGCAAAGTAAAGAGAGGTTCCGCATAGTGAGGTAGAGGAAAAGCGCAGCAGAGCAATGTGTTGTAAAGAAATGTAACGCATTGGCGAAGTAGGGCAGGGAAAAGATACGTATAGGCGAAGCACGGAATAGAATAGAAAAGTAAAGTATAGCAATGGTGCTGAGTAGAGAAGATTAGCGATGGATAGGCAGAGCGTAGCTCGGTTATGATTCGCTTTGGTGAAGCGTAGAGCTGAGCAGAAATGCAAGCAAAAAACGAGATAATTAATATGAGAAAAGGAGAATTAAAATGGCAGAAACAACAAACACAACACCAGCAACACAGAATCAGGAAAAGAGAACACCAGTGAAGTTAAACACTGATTTCAGTTTGGGAATCTTTGGAAGTTCCGACAACTTCACAATGGCAACTCAGATGGCAAAGGCTTTCGCCCAGTCAACAATTGTTCCGAGAGAATATCAGGGCAATTTTGCAAATGGTCTTGTGGCGATTGACATGGCAAACCGTCTGAAAACAAGTCCTCTTACAGTTATGCAGAACCTTGATGTTATTCAGGGGAGGCCGGCATGGAGAGCCACATTCTTGATTGCAATGATTAACAGTTCCGGTAAGTATGATATGGAATTGCAGTTCGACGAAAAGAGGGATAAGAACGGGAAGCCTTATTCCTGTACTTGCTGGACTGAGAAAGACGGAAGAAAGGTAACTGGAATCGAAGTCACAATGGACATGGCGAACGCCGAAGGATGGACAAAGAAAAACGGTTCAAAATGGATTACTATGCCACAGGTAATGCTAAGATACAGAGCTGCTTCTTTCTTCTCAAGAATGAATTGCCCGGAACTTTCAAACGGATTGTATACCACAGAAGAAGCTATCGAAATTGCAGATGCAGATTACAAGGTATATGACTTAGAAAAGGCCGTTGAAGAGGATATCAAAAAACATGCCAACAAAGAGGAATTCATTCCAGAACCAATGGTAATCGAGGAACAGCCGAAGCAGCCGACAGTTGCAGAAGCCGTAAAGACTGCCGAGAAAGAACCAGTTCCGGCAGCAGGTAAAGAACCAGAAATTCCAGATTTTATGAAACAGGAGGGAATGTGATATGAACAATAAAGAAATTTTAAAGAAAGCAAAGGAACTGGTTGAACTTCTGGAAAAGCAGGAAGAAACTGACAAGGTTTTACTGTCAACACTGAAACGTGGAGATGTTTTTCAGACCACTGGGAAACGTAAATACAAGGTTCTGGAACAGTATGGAGATACAACGAAAATTATTTCGTTTGATCTGGTGAAAGAAAATGTAGAGTTTGGCGATACCTCAGATTACAAAACATCAAAGGTAAAGAAACTGTGTGATACTGAAATTCTAAAAGACTTCGAAGAAGAATTCGGGGCAGAAAATATCGAAACACACACGGCAGATATTATCACTGCGGATGGACAGAAATTGGGGACTGTTGATTGTAAAATTCGACCGATTACGTTTGATGAAGCACGCGGATATACAGATATCACACCGAATCCGTGTTTAAACGATTGGTATTGGACATTATCGCCATGGTCAACGAAAGAACGCGGATGGGAGAAAGCCTATGCCGTTGTTTCCCCTTCGGGCAATATCAGCCTCAACGATTTCGACTACGTCTATGGTGTTTGCCCAGTTTGTATCTTAAAATCTAATATCTTTGTATCTAAGGCGGAGGAATGATTATGAAGAAAAATCTGAAATATTTTGAGGATGAATTATCCCGATTAAGTAAAGAGTTCACGGAATTCAAGAAAAAGTACATCGGTAAGCCGGAAATCGGAAAAGCTATTGAACTTGCAGGTATGGAATGGCTGATTCTGGATAAGACAGAAAAAGGATATTTTGCCATTTTGAATGGATTTGACGGAAAAGAAAGAACATTTGATTCAGCTTCAAATAACTGGATTTCAAGTAAACTGAGAAATGAGTTAAATACTTGTTTTCTTAAAAAAATTACGGACGAGCTTGGAGAAGATGCAGTTATTGAGTTTGATCGAGATTTGCTTTCTTTGGACGGCCAGACAGAATATGGACATTGTAAAGATAAGATTTCGATTTTGACGGTGGATGAATACCGAAAATACAGAAAGTTCCTTCCAAATATGGATAAATGGTGGTGGCTGCTTACTCCATGGAGTACACCAGCAAATGGTTACAGTACAACAAATACCGTTGTTTCCCCTTCGGGCGGTGTCGGCGGGAGCAGTTGCGACGATGGGGGCGGTGTTCGCCCAGTTTGTATCTTTTCTTCTTTAATCTTTGAATCAGGAAATGATGATTGATGGCGAATGAAGATTTAAGAGTTATCACAAAAGCGAAACAATTAGCCAAGCATACGTTAATCATGACCAGTAACGCACGGAGATATCCAAAGAAATTTAGATTTTCTCTTGTAGATAAGAAGGGAAAGAGATAATGGGGAATAGATATAATAAAAAACATGGACATTCCAATTCAAGATTATATCGAATATACAATAATATGAAGAGCCGCTGTTACAGAAAATATGCAAAGGAATTTGAAAATTACGGTGGTCGTGGAATAAGAGTCTGCAATGAATGGCTGGGCGAAGATGGCTTTATTAATTTTTATAATTGGGCTTATTCACATGGATATTCAGAAGAATTAACTATTGATCGCATAAATAATGACGGAAATTATAAACCCGATAATTGCCGCTGGGTAACAATGATGGTTCAGAATAGTAATAGCCGTCATACGCATATGTTGGAATACAAAGGAACCAAAAAGAATATCTCTGAATGGGCTAGAGAAAAAGGAATGTCCAGAGACACACTGATAAAACGATTAAGAAGCGGATGGGAGCTTGAAAGAGCGTTAAATGAACCGGTTAATAAAAGTTTCTCAAGAAAAAGTGTTGAAAGGAGAATGAGATGAGATTAATTAGTCAGACAGGAGATATTGATATTCCTTATGAGAGCAGTACTATTGTTCGCGCAGGTGAATTAATTGTTGCATATTCTGTAAATTACTATTCTTCTATAAATTACTATTCCAAAAAAATTGTTATGGGAATGTATTCCACAGAAGAAAAAGCCAAGAAAGTCATGGAAATGTTGCATCGTGCTTATCATGATGCGATAACACACAATAATGTATCAGCATTTAGATTTCCAAAGGATGATGAAGTATGAAATGCGAGTATTGCAGACCTGTCCGAGATGATAACGAAGATCTGATTTACACAGAATTTAATGGAGAATGCACTAATTTTACGCAAATCAGATATAAAGGCGGAGAATACAGGCTTTACACAGTAAATGCATTCATCAAAATTAATTACTGCCCGATATGCGGAAGAAGATTGAAATCGAGGTGATGATATGAAGAGAGTAGATAGCAAAAAAGACTGGGAACAGATAATAACCATCGAACTTCCATTGAAGCAGCTCAAATTAATGCGAGATAGCATGTGTAAAGTAAGTTATGCGGAATTAGAGAGTCTAAATAGAGGAAAAGACATTCCATATGCCTATTCCGATTTAGAGAAGTCAATAGATGAAGCTGATGATATCTTAGGCGTATAAATGCAATACACGGAAAGCGAGGTGATGTCATTTGTTCATGCGAGTAATTTCAACAGGTAGTACCAAAGGAAATTGTTACGCTTTGCAGTCAAGTACAGGCGAGATTGTTCTTCTTGACTGCGGATGTAACTACAAGAAAATCCTCAGAGGGATTGACTACCAGATAAGCAATGTTTCTGGAACACTTCTGACGCATGCTCACGGAGATCACGTAAAGTCATTCAAAGAAATAATGGATGCAGGCATTCAGATTTACACCAATGACGAGACAGTTGAGAATATGAATATCCGAACAGGTGAACTGATGAAAGGCGTTCCAGAAAGGCATCCGTTCAGAGTTGGTTCGTTCAATGTGACTCCATTTGAATTGCCACATACGACATACGATAAAGAAACAAATCAACTTATCCCTTGTCCGAACTACGGCTATCTGGTGCAGCATGAAGAAATGGGAAAGCTTTTGTATATGACCGATTTCGAGTACTGCAACTATAGTTTCCGCAAGATGCAAGTTGAACATTTGATAATTGAATGCAACTATTGTGAAGAGCTGGTGGACAAGACAGAAGCTAACTACAGTCACCGATTAAAAGGGCATTGTTCTTTGTCAACTTGTAAGCAATTCATTAAACAAAACCGCACAGAATCACTTCGGACGGTAACACTGGTACATTTGAGTGGTCAGGCATCTGATGCCCGTAAAATACAGCAAGAAATACAAGAAGTTGTAGGAAATAGTGTTCTGGTTCAGATTGGACGGGCTGGACTGGAAGTTGATCTGAATTTATGCCCGTTCTGAAAGGAGAAAAAGATGAGAAGATTTAACAACCAAGAAATAAGAAAAAAAATTGACAGATGCGGAATCAAGCAATTTGAAGTCGCTGCAGCCTGCGGAGTCAGCGAATTTACTTTTTCAAGATGGTTGAGGGAAGAACTTCCACCAGACAAGAAAGAACGTGTCAAAATTGCGATTGAAAAAATAATAAAAGAGAGGTACGAAAGTATATTATGAACAAAATAACAGACTGTAGCAAATGCAGATTCCGTAACTGCTGTACATTGGCATGGGATTACGGTTCACTTTATTGCAATGATTATGAGGAGGACGAAACATGAAAGAATGGTCAGAAGAGTCCCTGACTGCTGAGGGATATAAACTTATGAATGCCGAAATCACATGTGTATCATTGAATTTCAGAGACCACGGAGTACTTACACTTGACTTATCACTTTCCGGTGGTGGATGGGGATGCGTATACGGCGGATATGCACTTGGAAATGGTTATCTCGGATCAAGAGAATTTAAAGGCTCTGCATCTGGGCTTGAAGCAATTATGCGGATTATGGACATAGTTGGAGTCGAGGATTTGATTAATCTCAAAGGAAAACATGTTAGGGTTGCTACAAAAGGATGGGGAAATAGTGTAAAAATCATTGGAAATTTTATCAAAGATGATTGGTTTGATTACGAAAGCTTCTTTGAAGATAAAAAGAGGGAGAAGGAAATATGAAAGTTTTCTTGAAAGTGTTGGACAAATTAAAGAAACCGTCAACTCACAATAATCCAGAAGATGTTGACCCGTTGTTCTGTCGGTACAACAAGGGCTGGAATGATGCAATCGTAAAAGTTGAAGAACTGATTAGTTCTTACAATGTTTCGGATATGTGGATTCCGGTTGATGTAAAGTTGCCACCAGTGCCAAAGCCTAATCATACTTTCAAAGGAGACATATATTTGATTGCTACCAAAAAAGGAACAGTTCCTTTCAGAGCAGTGTGGAATGGCGAATATTTTTCAGACGGTTTCGAAAAGTTAGAAGTAATTGCATGGATGCCTTTGCCAGCTATGCCAGAACCCTATAAGGAGAATAAACATGAATAAAGTGATTTTGATCGGACGTTTGGTAAAAGATCCAGATATCCGTATGGGAACAAATGATACAACAATTGCTAGATATACACTTGCGGTTGACCGTCAGTATCGTAAAAACAATGAGCGCACATCAGATTTCATAAATTGTGTTGCACTTGGAAAGAACGGTGAGTTTGCCGAAAAATACTTGCATAAAGGCATGAAGATTGCAGTTGCCGGTTCGTGGCAGACTGGAAATTACACCGATAAGGACGGTAAAAAAATTTATACAAACGACTGTCTTGTTGCAACACAGGAATTTGCAGAAAGTAAGAAGAACCAGTCGGACGAACAGCAACCACCAGTTCCAAGTCCAGAACAGGACGCAAGTGGATTCATGGATATGCCATCAATTATGGATGACGAACTTCCGTTTAATTAAGGAGTGATTAAATGATACAGCCAGTTTTAGAAACGAAATCTATGTATAAAGGTTATCCATATGTAGTTCTGTTTATGCCGGGAGCATACAGATGCGGATATGTTGGAGTACCTTACAGCCACAAATTAGCAAAGAAAAGAGTTAATGATTTAGGCTATCTTAACTGTCATGGCGGAGTTACTTATGCAGAACCATTACTATATGATTGCAACGATGATAATACATGGTGGATTGGTTTTGATTGTGCTCATTGTTTTGATGGATATGATGTTGATGCAGCAAAACAGTATTTTGGAGATGACCCAGACTTTAAAAGACTTTTTCATACAATGGAAGACTTCTGGAGAGAGTCGAGCAAAGATTTCGGCTTCGAAACGGATTTCAAAATCTGTTCACTTGCTTATGCCAAAGATGAGTGCAAGAAACTTATTGACCAGATTGAAAAGGAGTGATACCGGGTGGACTACAGAAAGGTTTTCGCCATAAAGCAAGAGCGAGAAAACAGAATACAAAAGATATGTCCAAACATTCCGAATTCTAGTGGCATATATGCTTTTTACAGGGTGGATGAAGCTGGAATTAGGCGCAGTTACGTGGGACAGGCGCTTAGACTTCGTGAGAGATGTGCGAGCCATTTAGCAGAATATGACCACATAGCATTAAGCCTTAAAAAGCATAAGTTTTACAGTGAAAGCAATCCTACTGGTTGGAAACTTGCATACAGAACTTGCCCCAAAAGTGAGCTTGACCAAAAAGAAATTGAAACGATCAAGGCTTTTGCAGATAAAGGTTTCCAGATGTACAACATTACAGCTGGCGGACAATCAACCGGTAAGCAAGTAACAGGGCAGTACAAACCGCCTAAGACATACAGACAGGGTATACAGCAAGGCAAAATATCCCTTGCAAGAGAATTGAAACATATCATTGATACTCACTTGGAAGTGTCAATCAAACCAGAGAAATCAAACAATAAAGTGTCTATAAAGGCACTTGAAAAATTCAACAATCTTCTTGATGAAGAATCTTACAAATGATAAAGTTGCCGGTTCTGGCAGACAAAATTCCAAATAATTACAACTAAATATGCGCACGCCCTCTGGGATTGGAACAGTGAAACTTGTTTCCCGGCATATCACGCTATCCGGTTCCAGAGGTAAAAAGAAAAGAGGTAACTATGGTAAGTAAATATAACACCGAAAGAAAGTATCTCGAGGGACAAGAGAACAGAAAAGAAATTTATCTGTTTCTTATCAGATATTTTACAAAATATGGATACGCGCCGTCATTTAAAGAAATTGCCGAAAACCTTGGCATATCAAAAGCAACTGTGCAACGACATATGAGGCAGCTTGAACTTGATGGATTGATTGCTACTGCGCATCCGAATACTCCGCGAGCGTTCCGCCTTGTTGGATATGAATATCAGAAGGTGGAGGAAGTATGAGAATATACAGTGTTTTCGAGAATGAACAATGGATTGGCGATATGACCGCTGATGATATTTCACAAATGCTGAAAGGATTGGTGAGAGCATGAACAGGGCAGAGAGAAGAAGACAGCAGAAAGCATCTGAGAAAACACACTTAAATGCACCGTACAATTTCAGAAATTTCAGTCTGGAACAAATTTCAAAGGTGACAGGTGCAAGAGTTGAGTCCTTAAAACTGTATCTGATGCAACGTGAAGATGAAATGCGCAAGGAAATATTGGAAGAACTTATTTCAGAATCACAAAAAAAGCTGTGGAAAGCAGAGAACTATATCGCAGTTGCAAATGTTCTTATCAGTTTGTTTGCAATTAAGAAAACATGGGGATTTACAAAATCCAATCAGAGATTCTTAGAAAACCTAAACTCTGCCAAAGAACACATTGAAGAAGTCGGAATTGAAAAAGCATACCAAGAAGCAAAAGAAACAATGGGAATTAAACTTGAATTTGATTCCATAAATATAAATAAAGAATTTGGATTTGGAGAAAGTGAGAACTAATCATGGCAGAGAATTGTAATGAATGTAGTATCGCATGGATTCGTGGTGGTGAGTACGCAGAAGTATCAGCGCATAACGGCAGTAAGATGAAAGGAAGAGTCCTGAAACTTGCAGAACAGCATCCAGAAGATGTGAAGATTCTGGTCACAAACAAAGATGGTTCCATATTTGCTCATGTTCCAGTTAAATACGTGAAATTACGAGCACCAAGAGAATTAACAGAAGAACAGAGAGCGGAACTGGTGGAACGTGGAAAGAATATGTCCAGAAATAAATCAGTTGATTACGAAGAAACGTCAGAATTCGATTCTGACGATGAAGATGAGGGAATGTTCGGTGTTTAATAAAAGAATGGGAATTAATGTTGAAAATGGCAAAAGTAGGATTTGCCCTAAATGCGGGAATCGTTTTCATGTTTTTGCAGATTATAACCAACATTATGGAGGAGATTTATATTGGTGTGAATGCACAGAATGTAAAACCATAACAAAAATACATCACAGTAAGGAAACCGCAATAGTGGCTTTTAAGGAAGGATTGGTGCACAAAAATGAGCAAAGTGAACATATATGATCTTAAAGCCTACGTATCCAATGCATTTGATTTGCATGTTGGTAAAAGAATCAAATGCACAGAGCGTGGCGAGGACGGAACAGAACATATCTATGAAGTGAAACAGTTATTTCCGTTTTGCGTTTTACTGGAAGATATTTTCGATCATACAAAGATTTGTCCTTGCTACAGCAAGTTAAGCATGATGTTAAGAGGGATTGAATAAAAAACTGGTTAAGAAGATGGGAGTTTAAAATGGATTTAGAACAAAAAGCAATCGAGAGAATTCAACTTGCGTCTGGGTTTTCGTTGAAATATTATGGAAAGCCTCTTGTGTGCGCATATTCCGGCGGGAAAGATTCTGACGTAATGCTAGAACTCTTTCGCAGGAGCGACATACCATTTGAAGTACACAATAGTCACACCACAGCAGATGCACCGCAAACTGTACGGCACATACGAAAGGTATTTAAAAGCCTGGAAGAAAAAGAAATTAAATGCGAAATAGAAATGCCGAAGTATAAAGGCGAACATATCACGATGTGGAAATTGATTCCATTAAAATTGATGCCACCAACGATATTTTCAAGATATTGTTGTGCGGTATTAAAAGAAACTGGATGTCCTAATAGGTATATTGCCACAGGCGTTCGCTGGGCGGAAAGCCCAAAGCGACAATCGCGATCAGAATTTGAAAAATTAGGAAGTAGTATTAAAACAAAAGAATTCTTTTCGACGGTTATGCTTATGAATGATAACGACGCAAAACGCCGAATGACCGAACATTGTATGCAACAAAAGAAAATGGTTGTCAATCCAATCATTGACTGGAAAGATTCTGATATATGGGAGTTTATTAATTCAGAACATATAGAAACTTGCGAACTGTACAAATGCGGATATGATCGTGTTGGCTGTATCGGTTGTCCGATGGCAGGAAAAAAGAGGTATAAAGAATTTGCAGATTTTCCCAAATACAAACAGTCTTATATTAGGGCGTTTGGGAGAATGCTAGATGTTCGAAAAGAAAAAGGATTAGAAACCCAATGGGAGACTGGTGAGGATGTATTTAGGTGGTGGATGAATGATGACAATTTAGATGGCCAGATGGAGTTGTCTGATTTTATTGAGTATTAATCAATCATGGAGGACTGCACAATAGCACACCAGTTGTTTACGTGAGTGAAAGGAGAACGAGAATGAAGCAGAAAACACCAGAACAGGAATTAGATCTGTTGAGAAAAAGTCTATTACATGAGCGTGCTACCTGGGAACACATCAACGAAAATGGCTGTAATGATCCATTCTGGGCGGATGGCTGTAATATGAATCTAACCAGAAATCATATCCTTTCGTACAGAAATGAGATTGCAAATTGCTGTGAGAAACATAATCTTCCACTTCCAGAAGAATATTTTTTAAAAGTACCGCCAGAGGTTGATGATTATTACATGGCAAACTTTGACCAGAAAGCCCGTGTGGATAGATTGAAACAGCAGGGCGATACATTAAGCCAGAAGAAAAAGAAGTTTGTTGACGATGGACAGATGGAGTTTTGTTGACTAACCATGTAGTTGCTTACATGGGGAAAGTGAGGATGGAAAATGGAAAAATTAAAACCTTGTCCGTTTTGTGGGAAAGAGATAGATACAGACAAAGATATGTATATCCCAGAAAGAGATTGGAAGCCATCTTTTTACGACCCTGACAGTGGAGGTTATCCGATAAGTATTCACTGTGAATGCGGGTTAGTTTTTTGCCCGGGTACATGGGATTATAAAGAATTCGTTGAAGCATGGAATAAAAGAGCAAACAAGGAGGACACAAAATGAAATTATTTAAAACAGTAGATGAGAAATTAGCAGAAATTGGATTTACAAAAGTAGAAGAGGATAAGTATGGGTGTATCTATGAGAGAAAAGACAAGGAATATAATTTTACACAAAAAGTTTTCATTGGACACAAAAAATCTGGTAGACATATTTTGCAGTCATATGATCCAGAATTAGGAGATTCGAAAGGAATTGGAAATACTTGCGTAGGTCTTACAGGATATGAAATGAAACTATTTCTTAAAAAGATGAAGCGGATGAAAATGTATGCGGGTAAGGAGGACACAAAATGTTAATCAGAAGTCAGGATAAAAGAATGATTGTAAATTTCGACAATATTTGTACAATATCAGCCTTTCCTGAAAAGGATAGTGAGGATATCTATGTCGAAGATGGCACAGGATCACTCATGGTCGGAAGATATTCTACCAAAGCAAAAGCCATGAAAGTACTGGATATGATTCAGGAAGCTTACATGGAATACAAATCTGGTGAAATTGTCGGCAATGGGTTGGCGAGATCAGCATACACAGGAAGCTATGATACAAAAGAAAGTGTGGCGCATGGAATTGTTGTATTAAAAGGCTATGGAAATGAGATAAGAAAATCAATCCTGTTTCAGATGCCAGAAGATAGTGAGGTGGAAGTATGAGTGATAAACATAAAATATATGATTACATAAAAAGGACAATAAATCCTTACGGAAGACCTTTCGAGGGAACGGCTTATGAGTTGGGACTTAAAATCATGGATTATATCGAAAATATGGATGACGAGAAAGAAAATGGTTGGACTCCTGTCAGTGAGAGATTACCGGAAGCAAGCGGTACATATCAAGTGACTTGCATGGACGGAAGGATATATCGTTCAACCTATGCAAAATTTCAAAGCAAATTGAAACGCTGGGAATTAACTGGTGCTAGGTCGTATTGGAAAGTCACAGCCTGGATGCCACTTCCAGAACCATATAAGGAGGGATAAATGGGATATTGTAAATTAGAATGTCCGGATGGTGAAACACAGTGCTGCATCTGCTGCGAGAAGCAAGGCGGTTGCGATAACCGGTGCGACATGATGGACAGTTATGAATATGCGGAGGAATGCGAAGAATACGTTAAGGAGGATGAGTCATGATTACATTCTTATTAGGACTTACACTTGGAATCATAGTCGGAGTGGCTGGTCTTGTATGTGCAGCGATCATGTATGACAAGCACCACCCAGAAGAGTAGAAAGGAGCAACGGTATGCTGACAAGGAATAAAAAGCTGAAAGACTACGGTATTCCGGCAGAGGACATTGAAAAACTGAATACGATGCTGAAAGACTTTCCGGCAGAGTACGGATACCTGCTTTCCAGTGCTGCCTTGTCAGCTTGCCCGAAAAACACGGTGATAGCGGATATGGTTATCGAGAATATCCTACACCGGAAAAGCTACAGGAAAATCAGCAAAGAAAGATATATCCCGATGAATCCGAAAGACTTCTACGGATACAGGCGCAAGACCGTCGCTGTACTGTATGAGAGGATGCGGCTGTTGGGAGTGTGGGAGGAAAAATAAATGAAAGAATATAAATGTCCAAAGTGCAATAGTAAAAACCTTTTTGTCAAGAAAGTTGGGAATAATACGGGATTGTATTGCGGGGATTGCGGTGCATGGATTAAATGGGTCGGGAAAAATGAGCTGAGAGCGTTTGAATATTTAACTAAGCAGAAACACGTAGACGATGCTAATAGCAAACAAGACGATATTGCAAGCATCATTTACGGCACTCTCGATCATATGTATTGCGATAATTGCAGATTCAATAGCGAAATTAAAGAAAGTGATAATGGTGAATGGAACTGTGATGAATGCCACAGAAAATATAATGGATGGGGAGTTTCCATGCAGGAAAGTAATAAAATTGCAAAAGAAATTTTAAAACAGTTAGGAGAATAGAATATGAGCAGACTGATTGATGCAGACGAATTAATTAAATACATCAAAATTTGGGAGATTGGGACAAGCATTAGTTCCGACCAGAAAGAGTTTATTGATTGTGTTAACAGACAGCCGACAGCATTTGATGCGGAAAAAGTTACGGAATCGCTTATGGACAGATTTCGTATTGTTTCCAATGATGAGAACTTGGAATGGAACAGAGCTATAGATTATGCTATTAAAATCTTAGAAGGTGGTGGAGTTGAATGAGAGAAATTCTTTTCAAGGCAAAGCGGATTGATAATGGTGAATGGGTTGAGGGATGTTACGCGGAATGCAAGGGCAAGACATTCATTGGCATTGATATATCCATTAGCATTGATATATTCGAGGTTTTTTGTACTCCTGTAATTAGGTGGTTTGAAGTTGATCCAGAAACCATCTGCCGGCTCACAGGACTTTGCGACAAGAACGGGAAGAAAATTTGGAAGAATGACATTTTGATGTGCCATGGAAACCCAAAAGACCTTGTAAAAGTGCTATTTGGAGAATTTGGTGTAAGAAATATTGAAACCGGCTCCATAGTAGACAAAGTTGTCGGATGGCATTATGAGGTTGCTTCGACAGATGCAATCAGCAGATGCGAACCATTCTGCTGGCCAATGCCATTGACAGAATATTATATCGACAGATGCGAAATGGAAGTAGTTGGAAACATTTTCGACAATCCAGAGTTGTTACAGGAGGAACACAAATGAGTAAATCAGTGTTAGTGATAAATACGCCAGAACGATGTATAGATTGCGAAATCGGACAGAATTATAGCAACATTATAGAAACCTGTGTTTCTTGCCCGATTGCAGGAAAGTCAGCGTTAGACGGAGAAGCAGAATCAATCCCTGATTGGTGTCCATTGAAGCCACTGCCGGAGAAGAGCACTATTGAGAATGATATGACGGATTATCAGTGCGGGATGGTCGATGGTCGAAACCAGTGTATTGATGAGATCACAGGAGAGGTGAAGTAGATGATTAATCTGGCAAACAAATGCGTATTAATCAGAACGCATGAAGAGTATGAAAATATTCTGAAAGTAGCAAAGAAACAAGGATATAGATGGTACGGCGGAAAAGAAGTGTATCCATATCCCTTTGAAAAACAGCAGATCCCGGATATATTAAAGTTCTATAGCAATAAAGAAATAACAAGAAATGCCAGCCTTGCACCGGGATATGAATTAGTAGAAGCGTCAGACGTAATTGAATATGAGCAGAAACTTAAAAATGCTATAGGACTTGTTAGAACATTTGTCAGAGTATTCGCTAAATGCCAGACAGAACAGCATTGACGGACTCGTTTATTAAGTCCTTGAAGTTACTTGCAGATGCCGTAAAAAGTCAGATGGAAGAGGTGAAATGATGGAGAGATTAACAGAAAGATATGATATTACACCAGACGGAGAATCAGATGTCTGGGTCAAACAGCACGATTACATTTCAGCGGCGCGAAAGCTTTGCGATTACGAAGACTTAGAAGAACAGGGCTTGCTTGTGAGATTGCCGTGTAAAGAAGCATATTCAGCATCTGGAGACATGGTTTATCTTATCTTCGAGGAAGAAATCGTGGAATGCGTTCACTGTGGATTGGAAATCTGTCCAGTAAGTGGCGAAGGATTCATTTCGCTTGCTGCGGATGAACATATTTTTCCATATAGAAATCCAGATCCAGAACACGATTTAGACCCTACGGATTGGTGCACAAATGTGACATATGTGAGCATGAATGAAATCGGTAAAACGTTATTCTTCACCCGTGAAGAAGCTGAGAAGAAATTGGAGGAGATGAAAAAAAATGGTTGAAGTGATAAACGAAATTCTCAGGATGGTGGGGATATGCGTAGTTGGTATTGCTGTTTACATATTATTCGCTGCAATAATCAACAAATTCAACAGATGGCGAAAGAATGGTTGCAAAATCAAGTGTCTCTGCAAACCACATAGATACAAATTGGTTTGGTATTGGAGGGATACTGAGGAAGCTGTTTTGGAATGCAAGAAATGCGGCAAAAGAAAGCAAGTATTCATTTATTATGATTCCATTAAGGAGCAATTTCATTAGGAGGATTAGTATGAAACCAGAAGAAGCAATCAAAAAATTAAGATACCCGGAACTTCCAGACGGATTAGTTATGGTTGATTTAAAAACTAGACAAGAAGCTATTAAAGCACTTGGAAAGCAGATTCCAATGAGACCAAATAATGTGAAAACTATTTTTGATTTTTCTGGCAGATATTATACGACAAAAGGTGATTGTCCAGTTTGTAATAGAGAGGGACTTTATAAGTCGGATTTTTACTGCAATAAGTGTGGACAGAAATTAGATTGGGGTGAAGAAAATGACATATAGCATTGACGAAAGCGTTATTGCTAGAAGCATTGACCATTACGGAGAAGAAATTCAGGCAACCGTCTGTATGGAAGAATGTGCGGAACTTATACAAGCAATCAGTAAGAAAAAACGCGGAAAAATCGACCGTGATAACATGGCAGAAGAAATTGCAGATGTGTTGATCTGCATCGAAATGCTAAAGCAAATGTATATGATTTCCGAAGATAAAATTAATAAGTGGATTGAGAAGAAACAAGTGAGAGAAGCAGAAAGGATGGAAAAGAATGAATAAGAAAGAAATCGCAGAAATTAAGAAACAGTTTACTCCAGCCAATTGCACAATCACACGCATTTGTGGTTGTTATGTGGACGCAGAAAAGAACAAGAAAACCAAAATTAAAGAAGCATTCCTGTCTCTTCCAGAGGAAGAAATGTTTAAGTATTTTGACATTTTCAAAAAAAACATGTCTGGCAGGCTTGGAAAAAACCTTATGAACCTTGATTTTCCATTATCACAGGAAAAAGAGGGCGGAACACAGGAATTTCTTATGCGGATTAGAGCAAGTAAGCTTAAAAATGATGAGCTTTTGGACGAGTTCTACGACAAAGTGATTGAAAATTACGATTATCGCGAAAATTACTACATAGTTCTCATTCATGCAGTATATGACATTTCAGGAAAAGCTTCTGATGGAACCGAAATGCACGATGCCTCAGAAGAAATTTATGAACACATTCTGTGCAGCATTTGTCCAGTAAATCTTTCAAAGGCTGGGCTTAGCTATGATGTGGCTGAAAATAACATCAAAGACAGAATTCGTGATTGGGTAGTCTCAAGACCAGAAACAGGATTCTTATTCCCTGTATTCAATGACAGAAGCACTGATATTCATGGAACCTTGTATTTCAACAAAAACATAAAGAATATTCATCCCGACTTCATTGAAAACGTTCTTGGCGCACCAATTCCCCGTATACCCGGCAACGAGATCAATGTCTTTTCAGATTTTATCATGGACAATTTCGAAGGAAATACAACATTCAATTTCGCGGAAAGTCTGGTTGAATCTTTGCAGGAAGTAAGAGAACAGAAGAAAGACAGCCCGGAGATGGTAACCGTGTCATGTGATGAAATGGAACAGATTTTTGGATATTGCGGAGTTCCAGACGAGAAGTTGTCAGATTTCAAAGAAAACTGGGAAATGTATTTCAGCAATGAGCCTGTTGCTCTTGACAATATTTATAATTCAAAAACTGCAAAAATTGTAACACCAGATGCAACAATCTGCATCCAGCCAGATAAAATTGCTCTGATTGAACTGAAAGAAATAAACGGCGTTCCATCTCTTGTAATTCCGGTAAATGGAGAATTGAAAATCAATGGAATTGAAGTTGAATCAAAATAAACACTTTTGAAAAACCAGGAATTGGAGAAAGGACTTTTAGAATTGGCACAGAAACGAATGTTTACGATGAAAATTGTTGACAGTGACGCATTTTTAGATATGCCGGCAACAACGCAATGTTTATATTTTCACTTGAATATGAGGGCTGACGATGATGGATTCATTGGAAATCCAAAAAGGATAATGAAAATCACAGGAGCAAGTGAAGACGATCTGCGATTATTGATTGCAAAAAGGTTCGTTCTTACGTTTGAAGACGGTGTAATAGTAATCAAGCACTGGCGAATGCATAACACATTGTCAAGAGATAGATACACGGAAACTTCATATATTGACGAAAAGAGAATGTTGCTTTTGAAAGAGAATGGAAGCTATTCATTAGCAAGTGGAAATGTTATTGACGATACCAAATTAATAGAGCGTTCAAACCGTCAGACGCACAATAGACGCAACAAAGACGCAACAAAGACGCACGCAGATAAAGATATAGGTTTAGATAAAGATATAGAT
>ERZ1034723.415-NODE-415-length-23399-cov-14.594328_pt1 | contig 23399 bp, 16 predicted proteins | sample MGYA00520637_ERZ1034723 | MGnify/ENA primary metagenome ERZ1034723 (study PRJEB33766, sample SAMN09781719) | gut metagenome | biome: gut microbiome | host: Homo sapiens | place: Madagascar | study: EMG produced TPA metagenomics assembly of the PRJNA485056 data... | reverse complement strand
CATCCTGCGTTACCGTTTGGCGGTATCGGGCAGGATGCCTGTTCTGCTATGATGATCTTTATTACATTTTCTATATCCGCAACAGCCTGACGAGATTTCTGGTAGAGTTCCTAGCAGATAAAAACAGCGTGCAGCTTTTCCGCATTTATGCTATACTTGACACAGCGGATCACAGGATCCTCCGGATGGGGAAAAGGAGCAAAAACGATGCGGAAACTGGACCTGAATGCGATCTATATTTCGGAGCGGGTGCAGGAGACCCTGCGCCCTGTTTCAGTCAGTGCACTGACGGCGGTGGTGGCTCCCATGGGCTATGGCAAGACCACTGCCATCAACTGGTTTCTGAACCAGCGCAAGCAGACGGAAAATGCAGTCATCCTGCGGGTGAATATCTATTCTGACAATCGCTCCATCTTCTGGAAAAGCGTGCAGAATGCCTTTGCGGCAGCAGGACTGACTGCACTGGCGGGCTGCGAGTACCCGGAGGATGCCAGCAGCGCAGCCCAGCTGATGGATGACCTGTGCACGGTGCTGGTGGGGGACAGGCCCTGCTACCTGTTTCTGGATGATTTCCACCTGTTAAAGGACGAAAAAGCGGCGAAGTTTTTGTGCGGGCTGGCAAATCGCCTGCCGGAGAATGTTCACCTGATCGTGGCAAGCCGGAACAACTTTCTGCCCAAAGAGGAGATCCTCCGGCTGGGGCACCGCCTGCACCGCATTGGCAAGGAACAGCTGCGGCTCAACCATACCGAGCTTGCCCACTACGCCCACCGCTGCGGCATGGACCTGACCGAAGTGCAGGTGGAAAGCCTGCTGCGCTCCTGCGAGGGGTGGTTCTCCGCCATCTACCTGAACCTCCACTCCCTGGCAGAACGGGGCATCCTGCTGAGTGAGGACGCGGACATTTATTCCATGTTCACGGCGGCGATGCTGGAAAACCTGCCGCCGAAAATGCAGGAATTCCTTGCCATGATGGGGCTTGCGGATGAATTCACTGTGGAAATGGCACAGGCCGTGACCGAAATGCCGGATGCAGCAGAAATCCTGCGGACCCTGACCGAGCAGAACGCCTTTGTGACCCGTCTGCCGGATGGAAAGACCTTCCGGTTCCATCACATGCTCAAGGAGTGCGCTGAACGGCTGTTTGCCCGGCTGGCACCGGAGAAACAGGATGCCTGCCGGAAGCGGTACGGGGCGTGGTATGAGGCAAAGCAGCAGTATCTCCACGCCTTGACTGCCTACGAGGCGTGCGGGGACTACGATGCGGCATTGCAGGTCATTGAGCGGGATGCGGGGATCCTGCTGACCTCCCTTGGTTCGGCAGAGCTGCTGGAACGGCTGGGGCGCTGCCCGGTGGAAACGCTCAAGCAGCACCCGTTTGCCATTCTGGTGCTGATGCGCTGCATGTTCAACTGGCGGCAGATCCCCAAAATGATGGAGCTGAAGGAGCTTCTGCTGACCACGGTGGCAGAGCATCCGGAGTGGTCTCAGGAGGAAAAAGGCAACCTGCTGGGAGAGTGTGACCTGATCCTGAGCTTTCTCATGTACAACGATATCTCTGCTATGAGCCGCCTGCACCGCAGTGCCAGTGCACAGATGTCCCACCCGGCCATCAGTATCCAGAACAGCGGCGGATGGACCTTCGGCTCGCCCTCGGTGCTGATGATGTTCCACCGTCAGCCCGGTCAGCTGGACCGGGAGCTGGCGGAAATGGATGAGTGTATGCCCCACTATTATAAGATCACCAACGGGCACGGCATGGGGGCGGAGACCATCATGCGGGCGGAGGCAAATTTGCAGCAGGGGCGGTTCGACGATGCGCAGATCCTGCTGGAGCGTGCCTATGCACAGATCGAGGGGAACGGTCAGACCAACATGGCTCTCTGCTGTGATTTTCTGGCATGGCGGCTGTCCCTCTGCGGGCCGTACACGCCCCGGGTCCCGCTGGAAGTACGGCGGGAAGAGCTGCTCCGGCAGCACAATATGGCATGGCGCAATCTGTTCCATGCCATCTGTGCCTATTACTACGCCCTGCGGGGGCAGATGGACGGCATCCCGGAGGTGTACGCCGCCCACCGCATGAATACCGTGAACACCCTTGCTCCCGGCAAACCCATGATCGAGCTGATCGAAAATCAGGTGTATCTGGCACAGGGAGAATGGGCCCGGGTGCTGGGCCGCGGCCCGGGGCTGCTGGCTATGTGCGAGGCCCTTCACTATGACCTCGTAGCCCTGCATCTGCGGATCCAGATGGCGGCAGCCTGTGCCCGGCTGGGCAGGCAGGACGAGGGGAGCAGCCTGCTGGAGCAGGCGTTGGCGCAGGCTGCCCCGGACGGCTTTGTAGTGCCCTTTGCAGAAAACTTCCGGGATCTGGAACCTCTGCTGGAAGCAGCGCAGGAAGGGCCGTATGCCAATGCTGTCCGGTGCATCCTTGCTCTGGGCGCAGCGCAGCAGGAACGCTGCCGGGCGTTGAACCGCAGCGAAGCCCTGCCCGAAGCGGCCGCCCGGCTCACAGAGCGGGAGCTGGCTCTGGCAAGGCTCGTTGCAGACCGCTGCACCAACAAAGAGATCGCTGCCCGGCTGTTCCTCTCCGAAGGCACCGTGAAGCAGTATACCAACCAGCTTTATTCCAAGCTGGGCATTGGCGGCGGCGCGCGCACGAAGCGTGCCCAGCTGGCAGAATTATTTGCAAAAAAATACTAACCTCAGGTTAATAGCTTTTTTCACCGGCCCGTTGTACTCTTTTATTAGAGGAATAACAGGCCGGTTTTTCTGCGCCCGGATGCAGGCTGAAAAAGCAGCGCACAGGGCAGCGGAAAGGCGGAAGGAGGATGCTTTTATGAGAAATAAACTCCGGCACACCCCAAAGCTGCGGCTGCTCAGCGCCTTTCTGGCAGCAGCCATGGCCCTGACCATGCTGCCTGTGGCTGCATTCGCGGAAGGAGCGACAGATCACGAACCGGTTGTGAATTTTGAGACCACCGCCGACGACCCCGCTGCCACACATTACACTGTCACCTTCGATCTCAACGGCGGCACGGACTGGGGCTGGATCAGCGATGACAGGTGGAATGAAAGCCACGATCGGGTGAGCTTTCCCACACAGACTGAAGGCACCGGCGAAGGGCTGACCGTCCCGCTGATGAAGGGCATGGGCCCGGAGCGGGAAGGCTATACGTTCGTTGGCTGGTACACTGCTGCTAACGGCGGTGAGCCGGTGGAAGAACAGTCCTATTATATGCAATCGCAGCATCTGGAGCCGATCACCGACAACATCACCCTCTATGCCCACTGGCAGTGGATCGGTGAGGGTCCTGAGCCTGGCCCCGCCCCTGTCCCGGACGAAACGGTGGTCGACGGCGGAGACGGCTCCGGGCTCGGCGCAGTGATGGCCGTGGCGGGCGGCGTTGCTGTGGTGGGTGCTGCAGGCTTCGGCATCTACGAACTGGCCACCCGCGCCATCCTGAAAGACCTGCTGCCTGCGGGCGCGGCGATTCCCGGGACCCGCGGTGAGCTGGCCCTGCTGCTGTGGCAGAACGCCGGAAGGCCGGAACCCGCTGCACTGCCTGCCTTTGCGGATATGGCAGATACTGAGACTGCAAAGGCCGCCCAGTGGTGCACCGAACAGGGCCTGCTGACGGCTGAGGACGGCGCGTTCCACCCGGAACAGAAGGTCACGAAGTACCGCGTGATCCGGGTCTGGAAACAGGCTGCGGCACCGCAGCAGTGATGGGGCAGCTGCAGATCTACGAGGCCCATGTCCGGCACTACTGCGATGCGGACATGGGCCTTTTTTCCTGGCTGCTTCACGGCCGGGAAAACACTTTGCAGATCATAACAGGAAAGGAGAAAAACGAGATGAAATGGAGAAAAACAGTGGCTGCCCTGAGCCTGCTGCTGGCAGGGTGCATCTGCCTTTCCGCCTGCGGAGGAGGCACGGCGGAGCCTTCCCCCAGCTCGGAAGCGGAGGAAGCCCCGTATTCTGAGGAGACCTCGGATACGACCTCTGCGGCCGAGCTGAGCGACGAACAGCGGGAAGTACTGGACGACTGGCTCTGGTATGAGCGGGGCGACTACACCTCGGAAAACTGGTACCACATCGGCTCCGACGGCACGGTGGAGATGCACGGTGAATACGGCTCCACCGAGGACACCTACACCGCCTACCCCATGAAGGGAACGGTCTACAACATGGAGGGCTTTGACATCGGCCCGGACGATGTGCCTTTCCTGAGCCTTCAGATGGAGGAGAACGTTTTCAACAGCGTGGAGATCATCGAGGACGGCAGGGCTTTTCTGACCGGAAATGCAAGCTCCTTCCCGAGTTACTACATCCGCTCCGACTACACCGATGACGAGGACCTGCACAACGCCTGCGTGCTGATGTACCGGCAGTGGCGGCTGGACGAGGAGCATCTGTACCTCAACTTCTACCCCAACCACGGCTTCATCCTGTATGGCCAGAAAAATCTGGGGGACAGCGTTTATGGCTTTGATGCCGACAGCGTGTATACCGGTCAGTGGATGGTGGACGGCGATGCCGTAAGTCTTTTCTGGGACGATGGCACCGAAGATACTGCTGTCCTGATCCCCAATGAGCATCCGGGCGATGTTGGGGAGGACGTGAGTACCCTGAGTCTGAACGGCACCGACCTGCTTTTCAACAACAGGTGGTAAAAAAGATGAAAAAACAAATCGGTATCCTGCTGGCGGCGATTCTGATCCTGCTGCTGGGGTGGAACCTCCTTTCAGCTCCTGCAGTACAGGAAAATGACCCGCCGGAGGAGGACATTGCCGGAAGCGACTGGCGCACCTGGGGCATCATCAACGATCAGGGGACGCTGGTGCGGGGCGGGGAGGCCATCGACTTCTGCGCCTGCGTCCACACCGGGGACACCGCCCTCTACTATGATACAGAGGATCAGGTGCTGCTGGCAGAGCTGGTCTACCCCGCCCCTGTGGAGAAAGCGGAGGAACGCTACCTCGGCATGGAGATCACAGACCGGAACGGCGATGGCAGCAGCGATATCCTGCTCCGCTTTTCGCAGGGAAAAGGAACCCTGGAACTGCTCTTTTGCTGGGACCCGGAGACCGGGGCCTTCCGGTCCGTTCCGGCATGACCGGAGGAAAAAACACTTATCAAAAAAGGAGGCATTTTTATGAAAAATACGATGAACCGCACCCTTGGGCTGTTTGCGGCTGCGCTGCTGACCATGACGCTTGCACTCAGCGCCTATGCATCCGGCCACGACCTGACCTTTACCGACAAAGGCAACCGGATGCACGTCAAGGACAAGACCGTTCATGTGCAGACCTACTACCCTTATGAATATTATGTGCTGGATGTTCTGGATGATGCCCTTGTGGTGGCAAACCCAGAATGGGACGACTGCGGTTTTGCGGTCTGCCGCAGGGTCACCAATGAATACCTGGATTATACCGGCTCCGATGATGACTTTGTTCTGGACTACGCAGAGGAATATCTGGAGTATGATTTCCAGCAGCTGTACGGCGGTCAGTGGCCCGACACCTCCTGGGAAGTGGTGGATGAGAGCAACGCCACCAACCGTGTTGCAACCATGCGGGGCTATATCTGGAACGATGAGATGGATGCCTATATGTGGACTGTGATCTACTGGGACACCAGCTACAACAACGTGATGGCCAAGACCTTCTTTGTCCCGGAGTACAACGGCTACGATAAGGCAGACAAGATGGGCAAAAAAGTGAGCAGCACTGTCGGGTGCTGATGGGAGTGATACAGTATGAGGACACGGAACCGTGCCCCGCAGGAAAAAATGCCGGATGAAGAGCTTTCCCGCCGCATCCTGTTTTACGGCCATCTGGCAAACCTCTGCGCCTACGGCTGCATTGCAGGTGCCGTGCTGGGTGTTCTGGCAGGCATCCTGCTTGAAAGCTTTGCAGCTGGCTGCATTATCGTGATGCTTGTGATCGTAGCAGCGGTATTTTTGATCCAGCTGATCCACGCCATGCAGAGCGCTTTGATCCTCGGGCAGTTGGGCGACGGCTTTCTGGATGCACTGCGCAAGGCTTTTGGCCCGCAGCCGGAGCACAAACAGTGGCCCATGAGCAATGAACTGGTGCGGCGCTCCGGGCTTTTTCCGGAGGAATGGGAATCTGCCAGTGCCCGCGGCAGCTACGAGGGCAGCTATCAGGGCATCCCCTTTGCCATGCACAACGCTTCCCTCACCCATGTCTGGGAGGTGCGGGACCCCATGCCCGACGACCCACACAACACCCGCACCTGTTCCAAAACGATCTTCAAGGGGCTGTTTCTGGTCTGCCGGATGCGCAGGCCGGTGGCGCAGGAAGCGTTTGTTCTGCCCGGAAGCCCCCGCCCCAGCTTTGGCCCGGAGTTGGAAAACTGGGAGCAGCAGTTGCGGAGGGCGGTGGATGCCCGGGAACTGCGGATGAGCTTCCGGGGGGATCTGATGTTTGCCGCTTTTGCCACCGACCGGCAGATCATGGCTGTTTCCAAGGACATCGACCCGAAGATCATTGAGGAATACCGCCGCAGTTTTCAGGACTCGGTTGACCTGATGAAGGGTTTGATGGAAGCCGTGGCGCAGAATACGGAGCTTTTCTGAAACAGGAGGAACGACAAATGAAACACATTGCACTTTTGCTTGCCGCGCTGCTGGTCTTTTCCCTAACCGGGTGCGGCGGTTCCGAGGCCGCAGGCACGGCTTCGGACACCGACAAGGCTGGGGCTTACGAGGTCATCCCGCCGGAGGACGGCCGGGGCGACCTGATCCCTGCCTCCTCGGACGTGGCGAGCATCCCGGTGCTGGTGGGCGGAGGCCTGCCCTTTACCAGCATGGAAAACCTGATGAACGAGAACTACGAGGATGGCACCTACACCTATGAGGATATGACCCAGGACGGCTCGGTGCTGGTGGTGGATATGGCGTTCCAGTCGCTGCGCACCGACGAGACCGTGGAAGAATACGCAGAATATGCCGCCCAATTTGCGGCCCTGGATACCGGCGAGGGAGAACCCTATAACGTCACCTGCTTCCAGGATGAGGACTACACCCAGAATCTTTCCTACCCGGTGTACATCGTCTGGTACACCACAGGCTCGGGGGAGGATCAGCGGGAATGGATGGTCTACACGGTGGACACCGATGCCTACACTTACCTTTATGCCTTCGGCACCATTGCCGATGAGGCAGATGACATGCAGGAAGTGTTCTACAACATCTGCGATCAGCTTGAGCTGGTGGATTGAGGGCTGAGAATATGACACTGGAACGATCGGTTCTGCTGCTTGCGCTGATGCTGGCCGGGCTGTATGTGCTGCCCCGGCTTTTGCCGCGGAAGCCACGGCTGCGCCGGGGGCTTCAGGTCCTGTGCATCATGGCGGCAATGCTGGATGCGGCGTATATCCTGCTGACGCTGCTGTTTGTCTGGGCAGCGGGGCAGAAACTTTGAAGAGGAGAAAACGACCATGAAACACAAAACACGTCTGCTGCCCCTTGTCAGCCTTCTGCTGGCGGGAGGCATCCTCTGTACCGGCTGCGGCGGTGCTGCCCCGGCCAGCAGTGCTCCGGCTGCCGTCAGCACGGCTTCCTCTGTGGAGGAGGTCGGTGCCATGGACGGCTACGACTACCTCAATGATTATGTGGGTCTGTGGGGCTATTACGACATCGACCTCTGGCTCCGTGTCCATGAGGACAGCACCTTTGAATTCGTCAACTCTGAGGATGAGGCCATTTACACCGGCACGGCAGATGCGGACGAATACGGCATGGACCTCTACTTTGATGACGATACTCCGCAGATGCGGCTGGATCTTTCCGTCAGCGGCGACCTGCTGGAGGTGGGGTCCTCTGATGCGCTGCACCCGGTGGATGCCATCGTCTCCCGGGCGACCTGCTTTGAGAAAAATGGGCTGGAGATCAATGCCGCCGTGGATTCCTCTGACCCCATCCAGCTGGACAGCGGCGTGTGCAGCTTTACCGGAAAGGGCAGCGGCTACAACACCGACCTGTGCTACTGGCAGGTGACAAAGTATGACGATGTGACCCACGACGGCATCCGGGAGATCCAGTTCGATGCGGTCTGCTACATCCCGGATTCCTCCATCCCCTACTTTGGACAGACCTACGAAACCTACATCTCCAGCGAGCTCTACGATGCCTATACCGGCACATGGCTCACGGCATCCACCGCCAAGGGGGATACGGGCCGGGACAAGAACCATTATTATCACACAGTGTACTGGAACGACAACGCTTACGACATCGAGTTCTTCTTCTCCACCGACTGGAACATGAGCAGCAACAGTGACGACAAGATCTTTACCAAGAGCTATGTGGTCTATCTGCCCGAAGATTACGATGGGCTGGTGTTTGCCGCACAGGCGCAGCCGGACAATTATGCCGATGCCATGGCGCTGGACAACTTGGAAAATGTCAGCCCTGAGGGCAACATCATGGATCTTTCCCCGCTGGACCCCTACGCCAGCCTGTACTTCAACATCTGCGGCTGAGCCGGACAGAGGAAAGGAGGACACTATGCCCTATGGAATGCTCTTTGTGATCGCAGTGGTGCTTCTTCTGGGGTGGCTGCACAGCAGCCGGAAGGAGGCCGCACGGCAGGATGTGGACCGCCGCATCGTTCCGGTGGTGCTGGATGCCGTGTTTCAGGAGGTGAAGTTTGCACCCAATGGCCGGATCACCTGCTTTGGAGAAGCGGGGCTTCCGCTGCCCCAGTATGACCGCATGACCGGCGGGGAACACGTCCGGGCAAAGTACCGGGGCTATGAGGTGGAGCTGTGCAGCATCGAACTGGACCGGGATGTCAGCTATACGGACCCGGGTGACCCCACTGTGGTCAATGCGCCGTCCTATGACACGGTCTACGCCGGTCTGTGGGGCATCTGCCGGTACGGTACACCAATGCCGGTGAGCCTGACCTTTACCCCAAGAGGAAAGCTGGGGCAGCTTGTCCGGAGCGCATCGGTGCAAAACCCCGTGGACGGCTTTGAACAGCAGTTCAAGCTGACAGCAGACGATGACACCGCCCGGAACGTCTGCCTGACGGAGGAAAAATGCCGGAAGCTGCTGGCCCTGGCCGGAACAGCCGAGGGCAGCTTCAGCGGAAGCCTGCACCGGGACGGCACCCTGTATTTTGCCGTGGAAAACAACAAGGGGCTTTTCAAGGGCAGCGGCAGTGACGACACCCTGCGGGAAAAGTTTGCCCGGCAGCTGAAGTGGTGTACCGATGTCATGGATGTTTTTGCACCCTGAATGGGGCTGAAATGAAAAAATGCAGTACCTTCTCTGCGCTTTCTCGCATGGAAGGTACTGCATTTTTGCTTGCTGCCTTATCTGTGCGGAATGGATGCTGCACGCGGCATTCAAGGGTCAAACCGGTCTGCATTCTGTAATTGCCACTTGACCCAACCCGTGGTATAATGAAAGAATCGAATACTATGGGAACAAAGGACAGGGGTCAGAACAGAAAATGGCAAAACGAAAGCGAAAAACAACTGCAAAGCGCGCGTCTGCACGCAGAAAAAGCCGGGCCGAGGAGCGGATGCCGGCGGGGCTGGGCACCCTGTTTGTGGGGCTGCTGCTCATCGTGCTGGCGTTCGTGGAGGGGGACTCCGTCTGGAAGAGCGCCCACCAGATCCTATTCGGGCTGTTCGGCTGCGGCAGCTTTGTGCTGGGTGCGGCGGTGTGCTATCTGGCCATCCTCTACACCCGGGGGCAGGACCTGCTGATGCAGGTGTTCAAGCTGCTGCTGGGGCTGATCTTTGCCAGCGGAACGGTCATCGTGTTTTCGGATATCCCCGCCGACCTGACCGCTGCCCAGATGATCGCAGCCTGCTACCAGAACGGCGCGAACGCCTGGCTGGGCGGCGGCGTGCTGGGCACTCTGCTGGGCGGCAACCTGCTCCTGCTCTGCGGGCGGCCTGCGGCCAATCTGGTCATGGCGGTGCTGGCCCTGTGCGCCAGCCTGTATATTTTTGATATCACCCCTGCCGAGTGCTGGCAGTGGCTCTGCAATGTGGGCGGCGGCGTGCATGAAAAAGGCGTGGCGGTCTATGAACAGAACGCCGCCCGCCGTGCTGAGCGCCTTGCGGCCCGGCAGGCGGAAGAGGAGTACTGCGCCGAGGAGCCTGCGGACGATTACGATGACAGTTCCGATGAGGAAGACGTGCCCGGCGGCATTCCGGTGCCCGGGTGGCTGTCCGGCGTGTTCAGCTGGGGCCACAAGGTGACCAAGGAGATGGAAGGCGAAGCGGAACCTGCTCCCGTGGACGATTCTCTGGGCTACGAGCCGCCTGCGCCGGTGGAGCCGGAACCGGCTCCCGCCCAGCCTGCCCCAGCCTTTGAGCCGGTCAAGGTGACCTCCAACCATCCCCGCGCGGCGTTTGATATCGATCTTGGGCCGGATACCTCTGTTTCCGAGGGCGGCAGCGAGCCCATTGAGCCCATTATCATCGGGCCGGGCGGGACCTTTGGGCAGGACCCGCTCCAAAAGGCCCCGCCCCGGGCCATCGTCAAACCGGTGGTGCCGGATGCCGTGGAGACTGCCGCCGAGGATTTCTTCGCGCCCGCCGGATCGCCTGCTCCGGCCCCGGTGTTGAACCCCACCGTGCCGCCTGCGGCCCCGGAAGCCCCTGCGGCTGCACCGACAGAGCCCGAGCAGCCTGAGATGCCGGTGTTCCAGACCCCCACCCTGCCCACCACGGATGAGCCGGTGGTGCCGGTGCGGGTCAGCGCGGAAAACGCGGTGGCCATGCGCAGCGAACCGGACGAGGACGGCTGGATCAGCATTACCAGCGAACCGGTGGAGGAAAAAGACCTGAACACGCTGGTAGCGGCTGCCATGGAAAAGCCCGCCGCAGGCGAGCAGGCTGCCGCCACCGCCCCGGCCGAGGAGCCGGAGGTGGTGGAGACCTTCCAGTATCAGTACCCCAGCATCGAACTGTTTGAAAAGTCTGCCGAGGAGAGTGACCCCGGTGCCCAGGACGAGCTGAAGGCCAACGCCCAGAAGCTGGTGGACACGCTGGAAAGCTTCGGCGTGCGCACCCGGGTGCTGGATATCTCGCGGGGCCCCTCCGTTACCCGGTACGAGGTCCAGCCCATGGCGGGCGTGAAGATCAGCCGCATCACCTCGCTGGCCGATGATATCGCCCTGAACCTTGCCGTGGCCGATGTCCGCATGGAAGCACCCATCCCCGGCAAGCCTGCCGTGGGCATCGAGGTGCCCAACCACAAAAAGACCCCCGTTTTTATCCGCAGTGTCTTTGAAAGCCAGGCCTTCCTGCGGATGACTTCGCCCTTGGGCGTGGCGCTGGGCAAGGACATTGCCGGTGTGGCCCAGGTGGCCGACCTGTGCAAGATGCCCCATCTGCTCATCGCGGGCAGCACCGGCAGCGGTAAATCTGTTTGTGTGAACAGCATCATCATCAGCATTCTGTTCCGCTCCAGCCCTGAGGACGTGAAGCTCATGCTCATTGACCCCAAGGTGGTGGAGCTGGCTGAATACAACGGCATCCCCCACCTGCTGATGCCTGTCATCACCGAGCCGAAAAAGGCAGCGGGTGCATTGAGCAGCGCGGTGCAGGAGATGGAGCGCCGCTACCACCTGTTTGCGGAAAACAATGTCCGTGACATCAAATCCTTCAACAAGCTGGCGGCCACCGACCCCATGCTGGAAAAGATGCCCTATATCGCCATCATCATCGACGAGCTGGCCGATCTGATGATGGTCGTGGGCAAGGACGTGGAGGATTCCATCTGCCGCATTGCCCAGAAGGCCCGTGCCGCCGGAATGCACCTCATCGTTGCCACCCAGCGCCCCAGCGTGGATGTCATCACTGGCCTGATCAAGGCCAACATCCCCAGCCGCATTGCCTTTGCCGTGTCCAGCCAGGTGGACAGCCGCACCATTCTGGATGGTGCCGGTGCCGAGAAGCTGCTGGGCCAGGGCGATATGCTCTTTATGCCTGTGGGCGCGCCCAAGCCGGTGCGTATCCAGGGCACCTTTGTACGGGATGAGGAGATCAGCCGCGTGCTGGACTTCATCAAGCAAAGCGCCACCGTCCAGTATGACGAAGCCATGATCGAAGCCATGGAAAAGCACGCCATTCAGGATGGCAAGAAGGGCGCATCCTCTGCAGATGCGGATGAGGAGACCGGCAGCGACCCGATGCTCAAGCAGGCCGTTGAGGTGGTCATCGATGCCGGACAGGCATCCACCAGCCTGCTGCAGCGCCGCTGTAAGCTGGGTTATGCCCGTGCCGCCCGCATCATGGACGAGATGGAGCAGAAGGGCATCATCGGCCCCTATGAGGGTGCCAAGCCCCGCGCTGTTCTCATCAGCCGCCAGCAGTGGCTGGAGATGCAGATGAATCAGCCGGAGGAATAAAAACAAAAGAGCGCTCGCCCTCTCCGTCAATGCGTAAGCGGACTGAGAGGGCGAGGACGCTGCCCGTGTTCAACCAGGAATGAGGATATCAGTAAAAATGGACAACGCTACTTCCCAGATCTACACCGAATTTCTTCCCATCAGCCGGGCGGACATGGAAGCCCGGGGCTGGGAGCAGCTGGACTTTGTGGTGGTGGGCGGTGACGCCTATGTGGACCACCCCAGCTTTGGCACCGCCATCATCAGCCGCCTGCTGGAGGCCGAGGGCTATAAGGTCGGCGTGCTGGCCCAGCCCCGCTATTCCGACTGCGAGGACTTCAAGCGGTTCGGCAGGCCGAAGTACGGCTTTTTCATCGGCGGCGGCAACGTGGACAGCATGGTGAGCCACTACTCCGTGGCAAAAATTCCGCGTGCCGAGGACGAATACTCTCCCGGCGGCATCGGCGGCGCGCGGCCTGACCGCAGCGCCACCGTTTACACCAGGCTGGCCAAGGAGGCCTACCCCGACCTGCCTGTGATCCTGGGCGGTCTGGAGGCTTCTCTGCGCCGGTTTGCCCACTACGATTACTGGCTGGACACCGTTCTGCCCAGCATTGCGGAGGACTCCGGAGCCGATCTCATCAGCTTTGGCATGGGCGAGCACCAGACCGTGGAGATCGCCCGGCGGCTGGCGGCAGGGGAGCCGGTGGAGTCCATCACCGATGTGGACGGCACCTGCTACCTGACCGACTTCGACCACCTGCCTGAAAAGTATGTGGAGTGCGCCGGTTTCCGGAAAGTGGCCTCCGATAAGGTGGCCTACGCCAAAGCCTGCCGCATCCAGATGGACAATCAGGATGTGGTCAGCGGCCAGATCATTGTCCAGAAGCAGAGTGAAAAGTACCTTGTGCAGAACATCCCGGCAAAGCCGTTGGTGCGCTGGGAGCTGGACAAGGTGTATGCGCTGCCCTACACCCGCCGCTACCACCCCATCTATGAGAGCATGGGCGGCGTGCCTGCCATCCGGGAGGTGCAGTTCTCCATCATCCAGAACCGCGGCTGCTTCGGCGGCTGCAACTTCTGCGCCATCCAGCTGCATCAGGGCCGCCGTGTCACCAGCCGCAGTGCCGACAGCATTGTGGCCGAGGCCGAGCGGATGACCCACGAGCCGGATTTCAAGGGCTACATCCACGACATCGGCGGCCCCACCGCCAACTTCCGGTTCCCATCCTGCCGCGAGCAGATGCTGCGGGGCATGTGCAATGGCGGCAAGCACTGCCTGGCCCCCACCACCTGCTCCCACATGATCGTGGACCACAGCGATTACCTCAAGATCCTGCGCCGTGTCCGGGAACTGCCCGGCGTGAAAAAGGTGTTCATCCGCAGCGGCATCCGGTTCGATTACCTGATGGCCGACCCGGACGACACCTTCTTCAAGGAGCTGGTGGAGTATCACGTCTCCGGTCAGCTGAAGGTGGCCCCGGAGCACTGCGCCCCCAATACACTGGCCTACATGGGCAAGCCGCCCATCCAGACCTTCAACAAGTTCAAGGATAAGTTCTACGAGCTGAGCAAGAAGGCGGGCAAAAAGCAGTACCTCGTGCCCTACCTGATGTCCAGCCATCCGGGCAGCACCCTGAGCGATGCCGTCTATCTGGCCGAGTATCTCTACAAAAACCACATGCGCCCCGAGCAGGTGCAGGATTTCTATCCCACCCCCGGCACGGTGAGCACCTGTATGTTCTACACCGGCCTTGACCCCTACACCCTCAAGCCTGTGTTTGTGGAAAAGACTGCGGAGGGAAAAGCGCTCCAGCGCGCCCTGCTCCAGTATTACGAGCCCCGCAATGCCGAAAAGGTCATCAAGGCGCTGAAAATGACCCACAGGGAGGACCTGATCCCGCTTCTGGTGCCCGCCGAGGGCCGCCGCGCGGTCCAGCGCTCTGCCCGCCGGGCCGAGCCTGCCGAGGTGACCATCCACAACGACGGCACCTATACTGTCCGCCCCAACAAGGGCAGGGGAGGCAGGAATCAGAGCCGCGGAACCGCCCCGGCCCGCACCGCAGGCGGCCGTCAGCCCAGCCCCGGCGCACGCTTTGCGCCCAACGGTACGGCACCCCGTAAGCCGAAGAATGATCAACAGAAAGAGAATACAACGTGGAAAACTTCAAAAAAGAAAAAGTAAGCCTCTGGCGGCGCATTGCCGCTCTGGCCCTGGCGGCGGCGCTGGCCCTTGGCCTTGCCGCCTGTGATGCCTCGGCGGTGGTGCCGGGCAGCAGCACCCCTACGGTCAGCACTGCCCAGCCTGCCGGAGACGGCCAGACCGCCAACTTTGAGATGCACTTCCTGGATGTGGGGCAGGCCCTGAGTGTGCTGGTGGAATGTGACGGCCAGTATATGCTCTACGACGGCGGCAACGTGGACGATGGCAGCTATGTCGTCTCTTACCTGCAGAATCTCGGTGTGGAGGAGCTGCAGTATGTGTTCTGCTCCCACGCCCACGAGGATCATGTGGGCGGCCTGGCCGCTGCGCTGGCCTATTTCCCGGCAGACCATGTGTACAGCCCCGTGACGGAAGCCTCCACCAAGTGCTTTCAGGATTTCGTCAAGTACACCCAGCAGCAGGGCCTGCAGGTGGAGGTGCCCGCTGCGGGCACGGTCTGGCCGCTGGGCAGCGCCACTGTGACCATGCTGGGCCCTGTGGCGCAGTATGACAACACCAACGATACCTCCATCGTTCTGCGGGTGGACTACGGCTCCACCAGCTTTCTGCTCACCGGCGATATGGAATCGGATGCGGAGCGCGATCTTGTGAACAGCGGGGCCAACCTGAAGGCAGATGTTCTGCAGGTGGGCCACCACGGTTCCAGCACCAGTACGAGCTACATCTTCCTGAGCGCCGTCCTGCCCGAGATGGGCATCATCTCCTGTGGTGTGAACAACAAGTACGGCCACCCCCACGAGGAGACCCTGAGCATTCTGCGGGATGCGGGCGTGGATGTTTACCGCACGGACCTGCTGGGGGCCATCGTGATCGGTTCCGATGGACAGAACTATACCATCCGCACCGAGAAAACGGCCACCGATGCCGAGCTCAACCCCACTGACCCGGCGGCAGCGTCCACCGCGCAGCAGGGGTATATCGGCAACGTGAACAGCAAAAAGTTCCACCTGCCCAGCTGTGCCAACCTCCCTGCGGAGAAGAACCAGATCCTCTTCTCCAGCTACGAGGAGGCCATTGCGGCAGGGTACAGCCCGTGTTCGAGCTGCATCAAGTAAACGCATATCAAACAAGCAGCGCCCTGCCGGGACAAACCGGCAGGGCGCTGCTGTTTTCTGGGATCATTTTTTTCGCTTCTTGAAATCGACCGGCAGCGTTGTCCACCGCTTCCGGAAGAGGTACGCCGCATCCTTGGGCTGGCGCTGGCGGGTAAAGATGCCTTTTTTGTTGCCGTCTACCCGCAGGATGCCCTCGGTGGTCTGGAAATCGGCAAAATTCCACACCAGCTCACCCTGCACGAAATCGTAGTGGTCGAACACGGCGTGGGTCATCTCCAGATATTCATTCTGGTACTCGGCACTCCACATCACACTGGGGAGCTTGTGCGCACCGCTCAGGTTGTCGGTGCCGTACTCAGTGAAGATGAGCGGGCGGCCATGCAGGACTTTTGCCCAGCCGTCCATCTCATGGTGGAAGGCGGCTTCGGCATCCGCCAGCCCGGCCCCGCCCAGTACATACCAGCCGTAGTAGCGGTTCAGGCTGACGAAATCGGCAAAACGCTGGCCCTTGCTGGTGTCGGGCAGGCTGGTCATCAGGACCGTATAAGTACGGGGGCGCTTCTGGGGGTCGAGGCGGCGGGCCAGCTCGAACAGGGGCTTGAAGTATTCCTCGGTGCCCGCGCTGGTGCACTGAGGCTCGTTGAGCAGGCTCCATGCGATGACCGAGGGATGGTTTTTGTCCCGGTCGATCATATCGGTCAGGGCTGCCTTGTGGTTCTTGAGCAGCGCAGGCGTGGTCTCCTTCTCAAAAAAGCCCTGCTGCCTGCCGTTGCCCTGATTGGCGGCCAGGAAGTTGGCTGTGCTCTGCATAAAGCCCACGGCGGGGACTTCGTCGATGATGAGGAAGCCCTCCTCATCGGCCATCTGGTAGATCTCCTCAGCGTAGGGGTAGTGGCTGGTGCGGAAGCAGTTTGCGCCGATCCACTTCATCAGCTCAAAATCCCGCTTGACGGTGGGCAGGTCGAGCCCGCGGCCCCGGATGTCGGCATCCTCGTGCCGGCCAAAGCCCCGCAGATAGACCGGGCTGCCGTTGAGCAGGAAACGCCCGTGCCGGATCTCAAAGGTGCGGATGCCGATCCGGTCCAGATACTCGTCCACCACCGCGCTGCCCTCGTGGATGCGGATGACCAGATCGTAGAGATAGGCGGCGTGGACGTTCCACAGCTTGGCGTTTTTGACCACCAGTGTGCCGGTGGTGCCGGAGCTTTCGGCCACCCGGGTGGTGCCGTCGTAAAGCTCCACAGTCACGGGGTGGGGGCCGTTGGTGGACACGGTATAGTCGATCTCGGCCCCGGTCTCGGTCAGACGGTATCGGGTGGAATAGTCCAGCACCCGCTCCTTGGGCAGGGCCATCAGCCAGACGGGCCGGTGGATGCCGGCGTAGTTGTAAAAATCAAAGTAGGGGGCGGCGATCTTTCTGCCATCCGCAAGGGTGCGGGTGGTGCCTGCGGGCAGCATCGTTTCGCTGAGCTCGTTATTCGCCAGAACACTGAGCTTGTTGAACTGGTTGTAGCGCACGATGTTGGTCACGGTGGCATCAAAGGGCAGGAAGCCGCCCTCGTGCTGGGCCACCTCCACGCCATTGACAAAGACCCGGGCCCGGTGGGTGACCGAGCCAAACCGGAGAACGATGTCCCAGCCGCTCCATTCCGCAGGGACAAAAAAGCTGGTCTCGTACCAGAAATCACCGCAGTATTCGCGGGAGGCCTTGTCGGTGAACAGGTCGCAGAAGGAGGCAGGCACCGGCATGGAAAGAGAGGCGGGCAGGTCCAGCGCCCATCCGGCTTCCACACCCTTGCTCTCGGGGTCGAAGCTGAAACGCCACATCCCGTCCAGGCCGATAAGACGGCGGGTGGTGGTAGCGCGGGGATACAGCAGGGAGCGGTTCATCAGGATGACCTCACATTCATCAGCCCGGCGGCATTTTGCGTGCCACAGGGGCGTTTATTGTCTTTATACCCAGTATGACAGAAATTTTATAAAAGGGATAGAAAGATTTTTGAATAAATCCAGACTTTTTTCAGGAAAACAGGCGCTGCTCTGGGCAGAATACCTATTATCTCCGTCCGGGTTTAAAAACTTCCGTAAAGAGTGCCACAAAAAGTGAATGCTGGGAAAAAGAGGAAAAAACGGAATGTGAACGAACTGTGAAAATATACAAAAACAATACCTTAAAATTGTACGAATTCACCTAAAAAATATTCTAACATTTTTTGATAAAAGTTTGTCATAATATTGGAGTACAAACTTGGATACAGCAGAAGGGACACTGTACCGTTTGAATTGACCACCGAAGGAGAATACAATGGCAAATGAAATGCAAAAGACCACCCCGTTTGGGATGCGGGACAAGGTCGGCTATATGTTCGGCGATTTCGCCAACGATTTTACTTTTATCCTGTCGTCCAGCTTCCTGATGAAGTTCTATACCGACGTGATGGGCGTGAGCGCCGGTGTTGTGGGCATGATCATGATGATCGCCCGCTTTGTGGATGCCTTTACCGATGTGACCATGGGCCAGATCGTGGACCGCTCCAAGCCCACTAGGGACGGCAAGTTCCGCCCCTGGCTCAAGCGGATGTGCGGCCCTGTGGCCATCGCATCCTTCCTCATCTTCCAGTCCGGTCTGGCCGGGATGTCCTACGGCTTCAAGGTGGCATGGCTCTTTGTGACCTATATCCTGTGGGGCTCCATCTTCTACACCTCCGTCAACATCCCTTACGGCTCCATGGCCTCCGCCATCTCTGCTGACCCCAAGGATCGCGCAGAGCTGTCCACCTGGCGTACCATCGGCAGCACCCTGGCCAGCCTTGTGATCGGCGTTGGCACCCCCATGGTGGCTTACGTCACCGTCAATGGCCAGACGGTCCTCTCCGGCAGCCGCATGACCATCATTGCAGGCGTTTTCTCTGTCTGCGCCATCCTCTGCTACCTGCTCTGCTTCAACCTGGTGCGTGAGCGTGTGGATGTGCCCGCCAACAACAGCAAGATGGACATTGGCAAGATGCTCAAGAGCGTGTTCACCAATCGTGCCCTGCTGGGCATCATTGCTGCCGCCCTCTTCCTGCTGCTGGCCATGCTGACCATGCAGGGTATGGCAGGCTATGTGTTCCCCAACTTCTACGGCAGCGCCGCCGCCCAGTCTACCGCTTCTCTGCTGAGCAGCGTGCTGATCCTGCTCGTCTGCGCACCCTTTGCCTCCAAGCTGGCCAACCGGTTCGGTAAAAAAGAGCTGGCCACCGTATCCTGCATCGTGGCCACGGTGCTGGAGGTCATCTGCTTTGTTCTCAAGCCCGCCAATGTCTGGGTCTATGTCGGCTTCTTCTGCGCTGCCTTCATCTGCCTGGGCTTCTTCAACACCATCATCTGGGCAATGATCACCGATGTCATCGATGATTCCGAGGTCCGCAACGGCATCCGTGAGGACGGCACCATCTATGCGGTCTACTCCTTTGCCCGCAAGCTGGGTCAGGCGTTCTCTTCCGGCCTGACCGGCGGCCTGCTGACCATGATCGGCTACAGCGCTGCCACTGCCTTTGACCCGGAGGTCACCATGGGCATCTTCAACATCTCCTGTATTGCCCCCGCCATCGGCTTCGTGGCCGTGGCCCTGAGCCTGTTCTTCATCTACCCCCTGACCAAACAGAAGGTGGAGGAGAACGTGGCCGCACTGGCACAGCGCCATAATAAGTAAGGAAACGGATCAAGCCGCCCACGGGAAATTCCTGTGGGCGGCTTGTTTCTGCTTCAAAATTGATGTATACTAATATATCAGGAATGACACAATGGCACGAGCGGAACAACAGGAAAAAGGAGCGGTGTACGATGCGGGTGGATCCTTTGCAGATCCTTACAAAGCTGGCAGCGGTGCAGAATATCCCGACCCGGCGGGTCACCCCGCCCTTTGAGGGGTTGGAAGAGTTTGACTACGGCCTGCGGCGATCGCTGGACCCCCAGTTCGACTGGCAGGAGTTCGGCCAGCTGCTGCTGGACAGCACCCCTGAAAATACCCTGCTGCTGGTGGAGGGCACCTTTGAGCTGCACTTTGCCCTGTTCCGCATCCCCGATGAAAAAAACACGGTCTTTCTCATTGGACCCTGGACGGTGGGCCCCCGCACCCCGAGCGCCCGCAAATGGGTCAGGCGCTATCTGGGGGAAGCCGGAGAGGCCGCTGTGCAGGAGTACTACAACGGCGTGAAGATCCTGGAGGCCAGCGATTTCTATGGAGCTTTGCGGGTTGTGGTGGATACGATGTTCGGCTGCACTGTCCCGGTGCAGGAGCTGAAGGAATTCCTGCCATTCCAATTCCACCCGGATACCCGCTATTTCCACGAACCGGAGTTCCAGAAGGAGATCCCGGTCACCATGCTGGAGCAGCGGTATGAATCGGAGAACCGCATTCTGGACGCGGTGGCCCGGGGCGATGAGGAAGCCGCCATCGAGGCCATGCACCAGCATTCCCGCTTTACCTATGGCGGCCGGTTCGAGGGGACGCTCTACCAGCAGAAGAACAAGATGATCGTGCTGAACACCCTGCTGCGCAAGGCCATTGAACCCAGCAAGGTGCATCCCTATTATATCGATGCCATTTCCAGCAAGTACAGCCGCATCATTGAGGAAGCCAACGAGGTGCCCAACGAGATGATGTGGCAGATGACGCGGGATTACTGTGCCTATGTCCGCCGCTACTCGCTGAAGGAGTATTCGCCCGCGGTGCAGAAGGTGATGAACTACGTCAACCTGAACGTGGCCGAGCCGCTGACGCTGAAAAGTCTGGCCGCCATGTGCTTCATCAGTCCATCGTACCTGTCGGCATTGTTTAAGCAGGAGACCGGCAGCACTCTGATCGATTATATCAACACCCAGCGCGTCAACCGCGCGGCCCAGCTGCTGGTGCAGAACAACCACACCATTGCCGCTGTGGCCGAGGAAGTGGGCATTCTGGACGTGAATTATTTTACAAAGATCTTCAAAAAGACGCTGGGAGTCACCCCCACCCGCTACCGCCGCGAACACAAAGAAAAGTGAAAAATGAAAAAAATGCCCGGTTTTTCCCGGAAATGTACGTTTTGTGCAAAACTCCCGGGAAAAAACGGGCATTTTCTGTACAGAGAAATTTGTTGCATGAACAGAACGATGCTGTAACCATTTTGAAAGGATTTATGGATTTTTGGCATGGAATTTGGATGTATGTTGCATTTTTTGACGATTTTGTGCTTGATAGCAAAAAGAATGTTGTACACAACAATATCAACTGTGAAGAGTGCACAAAGAAACGACCGGAATCTTGTGAACTTGTCCCATTGCGAATGATTTTCCAGACGGTTATAATACAAACAGAAACCGTGGAACGTACATGTAAGTATATTCCATGAGATGCTGTGATATGCGAATGAAGGAGAACAAGATTATGAAAATGATTTCCCGTCGTGACTTTATGAAGGCTTCTGCTGTTGTGGGTGCTGCTGGCGTTCTGACCGCCTGCGGCGGCTCCTCCAGCTCCACTGCTGCTTCCTCTACCGCCGCTTCCTCTGCAGCTGCTTCTGAGGCTGCAACCGGCAGCGCAAACGTCGGTGTCTGCATCTATCAGTTTGCTGATAACTTTATGACCCTGTACCGCACCGACCTGGAAGAGTACCTGAAGGATAAGGGCTACTCCGTGACCATCGTTGACGGCAAGAACGACCAGAACACCCAGACCGAGCAGATCAACACCTTCCTGCAGCAGGGCGTGGACGTCCTGGTCATCAACCCCGTCCAGACCACTTCCGCTCAGACCATCGTTGATACCATCTCTCCCTCCGGCACTCCTATCGTCTTCATCAACCGTGAGCCCGACAAGAGCGTTCTGGACTCCTACGCAGGCAAGTGCTGCTACGTTGGTGCTGACGCACGTCAGTCCGGTACTTATCAGGGCGAGCTGATCCTGGAGACCGAGAACCAGGGCGATATCAACGGCGACGGCAAGATCACCTACATCATGTGCAAGGGCGACCCCGAGAACATCGATGCTCAGTACCGCACCGAGTACTCCATCAAGGCTCTGACCGACGCCGGCAAGGAAGTCGAGTGCCTGTACGAGTACCTGGACAACTGGGATCAGACCACCGCACAGCAGGACGTTGCAAACGCTCTGGCACAGTACGGCGAGAAGATCGAAGTTGTGTTCTGCAACAACGACGCAATGGCTCTGGGCGCTCTGCAGTCCATCGAGCAGGCTGGCCGTACCGTTGGCAAGGACATCTACCTGGTCGGTGTTGACGCACTGAAAGAGGCTGTCCAGAACGTTGTTGACGGCAAGATGACCGGTACCGTTCTGAACGACGACGTGGGCCAGGCTACCAAGGCTGCCGAGGCTACTCAGCTGTTTGTTGAGGGCAAGGACGTTGAGGAGTACTACTGGGTCGACTACGTCAAGGTCACTACCGAGAACGCAGCACAGTACCTCTAATTCCTGTAGCACAAAACTCACGTTTGCAAGGTACGCAGTGAGTCCTATGGCTTGGTAAAAGCTTAAAAGCGCGTGCGTGCGAGATTTCTCTCGGGCGCACGCGCCTTCTTTTAGAAAGGACGCACCGCGCGGCCTGCAAATTGCAAGATAAGGAGGCTCTGCGGAATGTCAGAATACCGTCTGGTAATGAAAGGCGTGGTCAAGACCTTCCCCGGCGTCAAAGCGCTGGACCACGCACAGCTGGAGCTTCGCCCGGGCAAGGTCATGGCGCTGATGGGTGAAAACGGTGCCGGTAAGTCCACATTGATGAAATGCATGTTCGGCATTTACAAGATGGACGAGGGCGAGATCGAATACGAGGGCGAAAAAGTCACCATCCCCACCCCGTTGGATGCACTGAACCGCGGCATTGCCATGGTGCATCAGGAGCTGCAGCCCATCCCGGCCCGTACCGTGGCTGAGAATATCTGGCTGGGCCGCTACCCCACCAAGAAGTATGGCCCGGTGACCACAGTGGACCATGCTAAAATGTACAAGGATACCGATGTACTGCTGAAGAAGCTGAAGCTGCAGATCAATTCCCACGCAAAGCTGGGCAGCCTGAGCATTGCCCAGATGCAGATGGTGGAAATTGCAAAGGCTGTTTCCGCAAACTGCAAGGTGCTGATCCTGGACGAGCCCACCTCGTCCCTGACCGCCAACGAAGTGGAATCTCTGTTCCGCATCATGCGTGAGCTGAAGGAGCAGGGCGTTGCACTGGTCTACATCAGCCACAAGATGGATGAGATCAAGGTCATTGCTGACGAAGTGACCATCATGCGTGACGGCCATTACATTGGCAAGTGGGACGTGGCCGATATGACCAAGGAGCAGATCATCGCCAAGATGGTCGGCCGCGAACTGTCCAATCTGTTCCCGCCGCTGGAGAACCACCCCTCCGAGGAAGTGATGATGAAGGTGGAGGATTTCACCTCCATCCATCCGCGCTCCTTCCGCCATTGCAGCTTTGAGCTGAAAAAGGGCGAGATCCTGGGCGTGGCCGGTCTGGTGGGCGCACAGCGCACCGAGCTGATGGAAGGCATCTTTGGTCTGCGTGCACACACCTCCGGCAGGGTGTGGATCAAGGGCGAAGAGGTCAACATCAAGCAGCCCCGCGATGCCATCCGGAAGAGCGTGGCTCTGCTGACCGAGGACCGCCGCGCAACCGGCATCATGGGTGTGCTGAGTGTGGCCGACAACATCTCCATTGCATCGCTGGACGCTCTGCGCAAGGGCCCCATCA
>ERZ1034723.412-NODE-412-length-23608-cov-15.402539_pt1 | contig 23608 bp, 20 predicted proteins | sample MGYA00520637_ERZ1034723 | MGnify/ENA primary metagenome ERZ1034723 (study PRJEB33766, sample SAMN09781719) | gut metagenome | biome: gut microbiome | host: Homo sapiens | place: Madagascar | study: EMG produced TPA metagenomics assembly of the PRJNA485056 data... | reverse complement strand
ATCGTGGACGGCGAGAAGTATCTGCCCACCAACACCGAGGGCAACTCCACCTTTGAGATCCCTGTTTCTGCACTGGGCACCCCGCTGGCTGTCACTGCCGATACCGTAGCCATGAGCACCCCCCATGAGATCGAGTATACGCTGACCTTTGCGCTGAACTGATGAAACTGACGAGACAACAATTCCTGCGCGTTCTGCCTGTTACCGTACTGGCCCTGTCGGGTTGCGCCGCCTCCGAAACGGCTCCCGCCAGCACGGAAGAACTGGTCTTTGACCATGCCTGCCCACTGGATTACGCCACACAGTTTACTGCCGACTGCTATGAGGGCGGCTATACCATGCTGACCCTGACCGAATCGGGGGAGCAGTTCCTTGTGACCCCGGAGGATGCCGCTGAGGTGGAAGGCCTGCCCGAGAGCGTGACGGTGCTGCGTCAGCCCGTCCGGAACATCTACCTTGTCTCCACCTCGGTGATGGACCTGTTCCTCGCGCTGGATGGGCTGGACAGCGTGACCCTTTCCGGCACCCGGGCGGAGGGCTGGTATCTGGATGAGGCCAGAGCCGCCATGGAGGACGGGCGCATTGCCTATGCGGGCAAGTACAGCGCCCCGGACTATGAAAAGATCCTTGCGGCCAACTGCGGCCTTGCCATCGAGAACACCATGATCTACCACACCCCGGAGGTCAAGGAGCAGCTGGAACGGTTCGGCATCCCGGTGCTGGTGGAGCGCTCCAGCTATGAGAGCGGCCCGCTGGCCCGGCTGGAATGGCTCAAGTTCTGGGGCATCCTGCTGGGGAAAGAGGAGCTGGCGGAACAGGAATTCGCCCGGCAGGTGGAACGCCTTGCACCGCTGACCGGGCAGGCTCCCACCGGCAAGCGCTGTGCCTTTTTCTCCATCACAGCCAACAACCTTGCCAATGTGCGCAAGGGCGGCGACTATGTGGCCCAGATGATCGAGATGGCGGGCGGTGACTATGTGTTTGCGGATCTGACCGACAACGGCAACAACCTTTCCACCATGAACCTGCCGCTGGAGGATTTTTATGCCGGTGCAAAGGATGCGGATGTGCTCCTTTACAACAGCACCATTGAGGGCGTGGTGCATACCACGGAGGAACTGGTGGCAAAATGCCCCCTGCTGGCCGAGTTCAAGGCCGTGCAGAGCGGCAGTGTCTGGTGCACCACCCAGAGCTTTTTCCAGCAGAGTACGGCGCTGGTGGATTTTGTGCTCGACCTGCACCGTGTCTTTACGGAGGATGACCCCGCCGACCTGCAATTTTTGAGGAAAGTAGAGTAACCTATGACCAGCAAAAAGCGCCTGATCTTCTCTTACGGCATCCTTGCCCTGCTGCTGGCGGTGCTGTTTGCCGCCAATCTGTTCTGGGGCAGTGTGTCCCTGACACCGGGGGCAGTGCTGGCGGCCCTGACCGGCCGCGGGCAGGACGCTTTGAGCGTGGGCATCATCACCCAGCTGCGCCTGCCCCGGGCCGTGATGGTGGTGCTGCTGGGGGCGGCGCTCTCGGCGGCGGGCTACCTGCTGCAGACCTTTTTTGCCAACCCCATTGCAGGCCCCTTTGTCATGGGTATTTCCAGCGGGGCCAAGCTGGCCGTGGCACTGGTCATGGTGGCTTTTCTGAACCATGGCCTGCTCACCAGCTCCCTTACCCTGATCACAGCCGCCTTTGCGGGGGCCATGGCCTCCATGGCCTTTGTGCTGGCGGTCTCCCGGCGGGTGCAGCGGATGAGCATCCTTGTTATCTGCGGCGTAATGATCGGCTACATCTGTTCGGCCGTCACGGAGTTTGTGGTGGCCTTCGCCCAGGACAGCAACATCGTCAACCTCCACAACTGGTCTCAGGGCAGCTTTTCCGGCATGACCTGGGGCAATGTGCGGGCGGCGGCACTGGTGGTGCTGCCCGCTCTGGCGGCAGCGTTCTGCCTTTCCAAGCCCATGGCCGCCTACCAGATGGGGGAGGCCTACGCCCGGAGCGTGGGCATCAATGTCAAAGCCTTTTCCCGGCTGCTGGTGCTGCTTTCCAGCCTGCTGGCCGCCTGTGTCACGGCCTTTGCGGGGCCCATCTCCTTTGTGGGCATCGCGGTGCCCCATCTGGTCAAGCAGCTGTTCGGCAGCGCAAGGCCGCTGGTGGTGCTGCCCGGGTGCTGCCTGGGCGGGGCCGCCTTCTGCCTGCTGTGCGACCTCATCGCCCGCAGCATGTTTGCTCCCACCGAGCTTTCGATCAGCGCCGTAACGGCAGTGTTTGGTGCACCGGTGGTTATCTGGCTGCTGGTGCGCCGGGGTCAGGAGGGTGTGCGATGAAATACCGCTGTGAAACGAAAGAGCTGGCCATCGGCTATGGCGGCGTGTCCCTTGCTTCCGGCATCACGCTGGGGGCGGTGCCGGGGCAGATCCTGGCCCTCATCGGGCCAAACGGCGCGGGCAAATCCACCCTGCTCAAAACGCTGGCGGGCCAGCTGGCCCCCCTGGGCGGGGCTGTCCTGCTGGATGGCCGCAGCCTGACCGATTACACCGGCACAGCCCGGGCCCGGAAGCTGGCCCTGATGCTGCCCCATACCCGCCGCACCGAGCTGACTTCCTGCTTTGAGTTTGCCGCCGCCGGGCGCATCCCCTATACCGGGCGGCTGGGCATCCTGTCCGATGCCGACCGGCAGGCCGTGCGGGACGCGCTGGAATTGGTGGGGGCTGCCCCTCTGGCGGGCCGGGATTTCAACTGCATCAGCGACGGCCAGCGCCAGCGCGTTCTGCTGGCCCGTGCCATCTGCCAGCAGCCCGGGGTCCTGCTGCTGGACGAGCCGACCTCTTTTCTGGATGTCAAGGGAAAGATCGAGCTGCTGACCATCCTGCAGAAACTGGCCCATGAGCAGGGGCTGGCCGTGATCGTCAGCCTGCACGAGCTGGACATGGCGCAGAAGATCGCGGATGCGGTGGTCTGCGTGTTCCCGCACAGGGTTTCGGGGGCGCTGACCCCGAAGGAGGCCTTTGCCCCGGAGAACATCCGGGCGCTGTACAGCCTGACCAAAGAGCAGTACGAGGCCGTGTTCGGCCCGGAAAAGCCTGCCGGGCCAAAGTTTGAACATTACGTCCGCAGTGGGCAGAAACTGCTCCGCTGCGGGTACACCACCGGCACCTGCGCGGCGCTGGGTGCGGCGGGGGCCGCACGGCTCCTGCTCACCGGCCATGCCCCGGAGAGCGTTGCCCTGCGCACGCCGAAGGGCATCGTGGTGGAGGTGGCCCCGCTGTACTGCCGCCCCGCCGGAGCCGGTGCCGAATGCGCCATTGAGAAGGACGGCGGGGATGATGTGGATGTGACCACCGGCCTGCCCGTGATCGCCGCCGTAGAATTGCTGCCCAATACCACCGAGATCCGCATCTCCGGCGGCAAGGGCGTGGGCCGGGTGACCAAGGCCGGGCTGGACCAGCCGGTGGGGGAAGCTGCCATCAATCATGTGCCCCGGCAGATGATCGCCGAGGCCCTGCAAAGGGAAGCCGAGAGCGCCTGCTACACCGGCGGCTTTGCCGTGACCATCTCCATCGAGGGCGGGGAAGAGGTGGCAAAGCGCACCTTCAACCCCCACATCGGGGTCGAGGGCGGGCTTTCGGTGCTGGGAACCAGCGGCATTGTGGAGCCTATGAGCCAGCAGGCGATCCTGGACACCATCCAGCTGGAAATGAACCAGGCCGCTCTCCGGGCGGGCAGCCCCAGGCGGCTCATCCTGGCCCCCGGCAATTACGGGCTGGACTATCTGCACGAAAGATACCCGGAGTTTCACGCTGTTCCGGTGGTGAAAACCTCGAACTTTATTGGAGACACGCTGGATATGGCTGCTGCGGCCCGCTTTGAAGAGGTGCTTCTGGTGGGCCATGTGGGCAAGCTGGTCAAGGTGGCGGGCGGTATTATGAACACCCATTCCCACACTGCCGACTGCCGCACCGAGCTGTTCTGCACCCATGCGGCGCTCTGCGGCGCTTCCCGGGAAGTCTGCGCCGCCCTGATGAACGCTGCCACCACCGATGCCTGTCTGGAACTCCTGGACAGCGCCGGCCTGCGGGCTCCGGTGCTGGAAAGCCTGCTGCGGGCGGTCCAGCTCCACCTTGACCGGCGGGCCTGCGGGGCGTTCCGGGTGGGGGCGGTGCTGTTTTCCAACCAGCACGGCCCGCTGGGAGCCACCGACACTGCCGCACAACTGCTGAACGAATGGAAGGAGCATTGAGATGGTACATTTTGTAGGCGCAGGCCCCGGCGCACCTGACCTCATCACCCGGCGGGGCGCGGCCCTGCTGCAGGAAGCCGACTGCATCATTTATGCGGGCAGTCTGGTCAACCCGGCCCTGCTGGGGCTGGCGAAGCCGGAGTGCGCCGTTTACAACAGCGCCGAGATGACGCTGGAACAGGTGCTGGACGTGATGCGCCGGGTGGAAGCCGCAGGCGGGACCACCGTGCGGCTCCACACCGGCGACCCCTGCCTGTATGGGGCCATCCGGGAGCAGATGGACGCACTGGATGCGGATGGCATCCCCTACGATGATACCCCCGGCGTGTCCAGCTTTTGCGGGGCGGCGGCGGCGCTGAACGCCGAGTACACCCTGCCCACCATCAGCCAGACCGTGATCATCACCCGGATGGAGGGGCGCACCCCGGTGCCGGAAAAGGAGAAGCTGGCCAGCCTTGCCGCCCATGGGGCAACCATGGTGATCTTCCTCTCCATCGGCCTCATCGACAAGGTGCAGCAGGCCCTGCTGGCAGGCGGAGCCTACACGCCGGAGACTCCTGCCGCCGTGGTCTACAAGGCCAGCTGGCCGGAGCAGAAGGTGGTGCGCTGCACCGTGGGCACGCTGGCCGGGAGCACCCGCGCCAACGGCATCACCAAGACGGCGCTCATCGTGGTGGGGGATTTTCTGGGCAACCGGTATGAGCGGAGCAAGCTCTACGACCCAACCTTTACGACGGAGTTCCGCAAGGGGGCAGACCAGTGACCCGCGCCTATCTCGCCTTTACGGAAAAAGGGCTGGCGTTGGCCCAAAAGCTGGCCGGTGCCCTGCCCGGCACTGTGGCCCGCTGCGGCCATGGTGGGCCTGGCCTTGCCGATTGGGCTGCGGAGCAGTTCGCCCATGCGGATGCCCTGATCTTTGTGGGGGCTGTGGGCATAGCGGTGCGGGCCATTGCGCCCCACTGCCGGAGCAAGGCGGTGGACCCTGCCGTGGTGGTGCTGGACGAGTGCGGTCATTTTGCGGTGCCGATCCTTTCGGGCCATCTGGGCGGGGCCAACGATCTGGCCCGGGCGCTGGCGGCGGTCTGCGGTGCGGTGCCGGTCATTACCACGGCCACCGATGCCAACGGGGTGTTTGCCGTGGATGCGTGGGCCAGGCACCAGAACTGCGCCGTGCTGGAGCCGGAGCGCATCAAGCACGTCAGCAGCAGACTGCTGGCGGGCGGGCCGGTGCGGTACCGGTCGGAATTCCCCATTGCCGGGCAGGCCCCTGCCGGGGTGGTCCCGGCGGGGGAGGCAGAGCGCGCCGACTCTGTCCTGACCCTTTTCCCGGCGGGCGATGCGCTGCACCTGATCCCGAAGATCGGTGTGCTGGGCATCGGGTGCAGGCGGGGGACCAGCGCCGCACAGCTGGAAGCGGCTTTTGCACAGTTCTGTGCGGCCCACGGCCTTGCAGCGGCGTGCATCACGGCGGCAGCCAGCATCGACCTGAAAGCCCATGAGCCGGGCCTGCTGGAATTTTGCAGAGCCCACGGCTGGCCGGTGCAGTTCTATTCTGCCGCACAGCTGCAGAACGCCCCCGGGCAGTTCACACCTTCGGCCTTTGTCCGGAGCGTGACCGGTGTGGACAATGTCTGCGAGCGGGCGGCGGTGCTGGCGGCAGGCGGCACGATCATTCTTCCCAAACAGGCGGGCAACGGCGTGACCTTTGCGCTGGCGCTTCGTCCCTTTGCCCCGGATTGGAGGTGGCAGGATGCCTAATGTTGTTTTTGTTGTCGGGCTTGGGCCCGGGGATCCCCGGTTTCTGACCGCACAGGCGCAGAGCGCCTTAACGCAAGCCGAGGTGCTGTGCGGCTATACGGTCTATCTGGATCTGGTGCGCCCCTACTTCCCGGACAAGCTCTATTATTCCACCGGCATGACCAGGGAGATCGACCGCTGCCGCTGGGCGCTGGAAACGGCCCGGAGCGGCAGGGCGGTGGCGCTGGTCTGCTCGGGAGATGCCGGGGTCTACGGCATGGCAAGCCCTCTGCTGGAGCTGGCCGAGCACTTCCCGGACGTGACGGTGGAGGTGGTGCCCGGCCTGACCGCCGCCCTGAGCGGCGGTGCGGTGCTGGGTGCCCCGCTGGCCCACGATTTCTGTGTGCTCTCCCTCTCTGACCGGCTCACGCCGTGGGAGGTCATCGAGCGGCGGCTGGCGGCAGCAGCCATGGGGGATTTCTGCATCGCGCTGTACAACCCCTCCTCCAAGGGGCGGCCGGACTATCTGGCGCGGGCGGTGCGCATCCTGCTGGCAAACGGCAAAGCACCCGGAACGGTCTGCGGCATTGTGCGGAACATTGGCCGGGAGGGGCAGGAAAGCCGCGTTCTGACGCTGGCTGCGCTGGAAACTACCCCGGTGGATATGTTCACCACCGTGTTTGTCGGCAACGCCCAGACCCGCCAGCTGAGCGGGCGGATGGTCACGCCGCGGGGGTACCGCGCATGAGGGTCGTAATATTCAGCGGCACCACCGAGGGCCGCATGTTTTCAAAGCAGCTGGCCGCACTGGGGGCCGAGGTACTGGTCAGCGTGGCCACCCCGCTGGGGGCCGAGGAACAGGGCGAAAGGTCCGGCATCACCGTCCACTGCGGGCGGCTGACCCCGGAGGAGATGACCGCCCTGCTGCAGGGGGCTGACCTCTGTGTGGATGCGACCCATCCCTATGCCGTGGAGGCCACCCGGAACATCCGGGCAGCCTGCAAAACAGCAGGCACGGAGTACCGCCGCCTGCTCCGGCCCGAAAGCCCGCTGCCTGCCGGAAGCATGGTGTTTGCCTCCGCAGCCCATGCGGCGGGATTCCTGGCCCGGACGCAGGGAAATGTCCTGCTTGCCACCGGGGCCAAGGAGCTTTCTGCCTTTGCTGTGCTGGAACCGGCACGGCTTTTTCCCCGTGTCCTGCCCACCCGGGAGGGCATTGCCGCCTGCGAGGGGGCAGATATCCCCCATAAGAACATCATCGCCATGCAGGGGCCGTTCTCCTATGCGCTGAACCGGGCGCTGATGGAGCAGTTTGCCATCCGCTTCCTCGTTACCAAAGATGGCGGCGCGGCGGGCGGCTTTGAAGAAAAAGCCCGGGCAGCGCAGGACACCGGGGCACAGCTCATGGTCATCCGCCGCCCGGCCGAGCAGGGCGAAACGGCGGAACAGATCCTGACACATTGTAAGGAGATGCTGCAATGATCACACTCATCGGGATGGGGTCGGGCACGCCGGAAAGCCTGACCGCGCAGGGCCTTGCCGCCCTGCAGAACGCCGGACTGATCCTGGGGGCAAAGCGCCTGCTGGAACAGCTGCCGCAGGGCTGCACGGAACACCGGAAGGCCCTGTATCGGCCTGAGGATGTCCTTGCCGCGCTGGCGGCTGACCCGGAGGTGGATGCTGCCCTTGTGTACAGCGGCGACACCGGGTTTTACTCCGGTGCGGCCCGGCTGCTGCCGATGCTGCGGGCTTTTGGCATCTCCTGCCGGGTGCTGCCGGGGCTTTCCAGCGTTCAGCTGCTGGCCGCTGCGGTGGGCCGCTCCTGGCAGGAGTGGAAGCTGGTCTCGGCCCACGGCTGTGCCTGCGACCCGGTGGCCGAGTGCCTGACAGCCGGGGGAAAGCCTGTGTTTTTCCTGACCGGCGGGGCCGAAACGCCTGCCTCCCTCTGCGGCCGGCTGGCTGCTGCCGGGCTGGGCGATGCCCATGTGCTGGTGGGCGAAGAGCTGGGCCGGGCAGAGGAGAAGATCCTGTTCGGCACGGCGCAGGAGTTTGCGCAAAAGCAGTTTGCAAGCCTGAGCGTTCTGCTTGTGGAGCATCTTCCTCAGCCGCCCCGGCGGGTGCCCGGCTTCCCGGATGAAGCCTTCCACAGGGGAGAGGTGCCCATGACCAAGCAGGAGGTGCGGGCGGCGGCGCTGGCCAAGCTGGCCGTGCAGCCCGGCGATACCCTGTGGGATGTGGGGGCGGGCACCGGCAGCGTGAGCGTGGAGCTGGCGCTGGCTGCACCCCGGGGGCATGTGTATGCCGTGGAGTGTGACCCGGAGGCCTGCGGGCTCATCCGGCAGAACCGGGAAACGTTCCACGCCTGCAACCTGACACTGGTGGAGGGCCGCGCCCCCGCCGCGCTGGCTGACCTGCCCGCCCCGGATGCCGTGTTCATCGGCGGGACCAAGGGGAGCATGGAGGCTGTGGTGGACACGGTGCTTGCCCGGAATCCGAACGCCCGCATCTGCATCTCTGCCATTGCGCTGGAAACGCTGAGCGCCGCCGTGGCCGCACTGACTGCCCACGGCCTTGCTGCGGAGGTGACGCAGATCGCGGTCAACCGCACCCGGCCTGCGGGCAGGCTCCACCTGCTGATGGCCAATAATCCCATCTTCCTTATCACAGGAGAACGCAAATGATCCAATTTCTTGTGGCCGCGCCCTGTTCCGGCAGCGGCAAAACCACACTGACCTGCGCCCTGCTGGCGGCGCTCAAGCGGCGGGGGCAGGACCCCTGCTCCTTCAAGAGCGGGCCGGACTATATCGACCCCATGTTTCACCGGGCCGTGCTGGGGGTGGAGAGCCACAACCTCGACCTGTTTTTCTCCGCACCGGAGACCGTGCGCGCGCTCTATGCGCAGGCCGCAGCCGGGCACGGGGCAGCTGTGTGCGAGGGTGCCATGGGCTTTTACGATGGACTGGGCGGCGTGAGTGATACCGCCAGTGCCTGGCATCTGGCCGATACGCTGGGGCTGCCGGTGCTGCTGGTGGTCCAGCCCAGAGGGGCCAGCCTGACGCTGGCGGCCCAGATCAACGGGCTGAAGCAGTTCCGCACCCCCAGCCATCTGGCGGGCATCCTGCTCAATGACTGCGCCCCCCATTTGTATGCCCTGCTGGCTCCCATGCTGGAACGGGAGACCGGCCTGCCGGTGCTGGGCTATCTGCCCCACCTGCCGGATGCTGCCCTTGAGAGCCGCCACTTAGGCCTGAAAACTGCCGGGGAGATCGCGGACTTACAGCAGAAGATCAGCCGGATGGCCGATGCGCTGGTGATGGACTGGGAAAAGCTGTCTATCCTGACCGAAGGCGCAGCGCTTTTGGCGTACACCGACAGGCTCCCCCTTGCGGGAGAGCTGCCGCCCCAGGGAGCAGCGGAACAGCGCCCCCGCGTTCCCATTGCCGTTGCAAGGGATGCGGCGTTTTGCTTCACCTACGCCGAAACGCTGGAAGCACTGGAGCGGGCGGGGGCGGAGCTCTGCTGGTTCAGCCCCCTGCAGGACCCCGCCCTGCCGGAGCAGATCGGCGGGCTCTATCTGCCCGGCGGCTACCCGGAGCTGTATGCCGGGCAGTTGAGCGCGAACCGCTCCATGCTGGCCTCTGTGCGCCGGGCTGTGGAGCGCGGCCTGCCCACAGTGGCCGAGTGCGGGGGCTTTCTCTATCTGGGCCAGAGCCTGGAGGATGCCAACGGAAAATGCTGGCCCATGGCAGGCGTTCTGCCGGGGCAGGGCTTCCGGGTGGGGCGGCTGGTGCGGTTTGGATACGCGGCATTGACTGCCCACGCCGACAGTATGCTGTTCCGCGCCGGGGAGCGTCTGCCCGTGCACGAGTTCCACCACTGGGATTCCACAGACAACGGCACCGGCTTTACCGCCGCAAAGCCCAACGGGAAGCAATGGGACTGCGGCTTTGCAAATGAGCATTTCTATGCGGGCTTCCCGCATTTGTATTGGGCGGGCACGGCCCTGCCCCGGCGGTTCGTGGATGCCGCCGCACACTATCATCAAGAGGAACAGGACCAATGACAGAGCTTGAACTGAAACAGCTTCTTTCCAGGATCACCCGGCCGGACGAGACCGCACGCACCGCCGCCCATGCTCACTGGGCCAGCCTGGCCAAGCCGCTGGGCGGGCTGGGCAGGCTGGAGACCATGCTGGAGGATGCCGCCGCCCTGACCGGTACGGCAGAGCTGGCGTTTTCCCGCCGGGCCGTGCTGGTGCTCTGCGCCGACAACGGCGTGGTGGCGCAGGGCGTGAGCCAGACGGACCAGACCGTGACCCGGGCCGTGGCCGAGAACCTTGCCGCCCGGCGCACCAGTGTCTGCCAGATGGCAAAAACGGCCCGCTGCGAAGTGGTGCCTGTGGACCTTGGCATGGCCGGGGAGCCGGTGCCCGGGGTGCAGAACTGCCGCATTGCCGCCGGGACGGCGGATTTCACCACCGGCCCTGCCATGACCCGCCAGCAGGCGGTGGATGCCATTGCGGCGGGCATGGGGCTTGTCCGGGCGCAGAAGGCGGCGGGGGTGCAGCTGCTGGCCACGGGGGAGATGGGCATTGGCAACACCACCACCTCCAGCGCCGTGGCTGCGGTTCTGCTGGGTCAGCCCGTGGAGCGGATGGCAGGCCGGGGCGCGGGCCTTTCCGACGCAGGGCTTGCCCGCAAGCTGGATGCCATCCGGCGGGGCATTGTGCGGAATCGGCCCGATGCCGCTGACCCTCTGGACGTGCTTTCCAAGCTGGGCGGGTTCGACATCGCCGGGCTGTGCGGTGTTTTTCTGGGCGGTGCGCTGGAAGGCCTGCCCGTGCTGATGGATGGCTTCATCAGCGGGGTGGCGGCTCTGTGCGCGGTGCGGCTCTGCCTCGCCGCAGAAAAGGCCGTGTTTGCCAGCCACTGCTCCACCGAACCGGCAGCAAGGCTGGTGCTGGAAGCGCTGGGCAAAGCGCCCCTGCTCACCGCCGGGCTCCATCTTGGCGAGGGCACCGGAGCGGTGGCAAGCATCCCGCTGTGGGATATGGCGCTGGCCGTTTACCGCGATTGCTATTCCTTCACGGAGGGCGGCATCACGCCGTACACCCCACAATGCTGACGCTGGTATTGGGCGGTGCCGCCAGCGGCAAGAGCGGGTATGCCGAGAGCCTGGTGCTGAAAACCGCGCTTCCGCGCTATTATATCGCCACCATGCAGGTGTGGGATGCCGAGTGTGCCGCCCGGGTGGAAAAGCACCGGAAGATGCGGGCGGCAAAGCAGTTTGAGACCGTGGAGTGCCCCCTGCATCTGGAGAACATCCGTCTGCCTGCCCGGGGAACTGCGCTGTTGGAGGATCTGGGCAACCTGACCGCCAACGAGCTCTACGACCCCGCCGGGGCGGGAGAAAATGCCGCTTCGGCCATTTTGGAAGGACTGGACCAATTGGCCGGACAATGCGCGCACCTCATCGTGGTCTCCAACGAGGTGTTCAGCGGCGGTGCAGACTATGCAGGCGACACCGGGCGCTACCTGAAAGCGCTGGCGCAGGTGAACAATGCCCTTGCCGCCCGGGCCGACCATGTGGTGCGGGTGGTGTGCGGCATCCCGGTCTATTATAAAGGAGTGGAAAAATGATTGGATTGCAGACCATTGCAGTGGCCTTTGCCATGTTTTCGGCCCTGCCGGTGCCGCAGTTCGAGTGGAACCAGAAAAACATGCGGTATGCCATGTGTGCCTTCCCGCTCATCGGGGTGGTCATTGGTGGGCTGTGGTGCCTGTGCGGTGCTCTGCCCCTTCCGATGCCCGCAAAAGCGGCGGGGTTCTGCCTGATCCCGGTCTGGGTCACGGGCGGCATCCACCTGGATGGCTATGCCGACACCTGCGATGCCCTTTCCAGCTATGGCGACCGGGAAAAGAAGCTGGAGATCCTCAAAGACCCCCACTGCGGTGCCTTTGCGGTGATCCGGCTGTGCAGTTATTTTGCGGCCTACCTTGCCCTTTGCGCCTGCGTGGACTTTACGCCCCGGGTGGGCCTGTGCTGGACACTGGCCCTTGTGCTGGAACGGGCCCTCTCGGGCCTGGCCGTGGCATCGTTCCCGATGGCAAAGAACACCGGCCTTGCCCACACCTTTGCCACGGCGGCGGATCGAACTACTGTCCGCCGGGTGCTGATGGTGCTGGCCGCTCTGCTCAGCGCCGCCCTGCTGGCACTGGGCGGCTGGGCGCTGGTGCTGGCGGCGTTGCTGGTGTTTGCACGCTATCATGTTGTTTCGAACAAGCAGTTTGGCGGCATCACCGGCGATCTGGCCGGGTGGTTTTTGCAGAAAGCCGAGCTGTGGATGCTGGCGGCGCTGTGTGCCTGCCAGTGGGGAGGACTGTTATGATCTTTATCACCGGGCCGCTGTACAGCGGCAAGCGCACCTTTGCCCAGCGCCTGCCCGGCACCCGCATTGCGGAGGTGCAGGCCCTGGCCGCAGAGGCTGAGGATCTGGAAAAGCTTGCGGAGGAGCTCTCCGCTTATGATATCGTGATGGCCACCGAGGTGGGCGGCGGCGTGGTGCCCATGGACGCAGGGGAGCGGGCCGCACGGGAAGCCGCCGGGCGGCTGGCCTGCCTGCTGGCGGCCCGGGCCGGGTGCGTGGTGCAGATGTTCTGCGGCATCCCCACCGTATTGAAAGGAGAACTGCCCCCATGCTGATCTATCTTCTGCGCCACGGCCTGACGGCCTACAACGCCGAAAAGCGCTATCAGGGCCAGCGGGATATCCCCCTGTGCCCCGCGGGCCGCGCCCAGCTGCGGGAGGCTGACCTCCGGCCGGAAACGGTCTATATCACCCCGCTCTGCCGCACCCGGCAGACCGCTGAGGTGCTCTTCCCGGGTGCAAGGCTCGTGGAGGTGAAAGACCTGCAGGAGATGTGCTTCGGCAGCTTTGAGGGCCGCAATTTCATTGAGATGGAGCACGACCCGGACTATCTGGCCTGGGTGAACGCCAACTGCGAAAGCCCCTGCCCGGACGGCGAGACCAAGGCTGTCTTTTCGGAGCGGGTGTGCAGGGCCTTTGCCGCACTGGTGGACAAGGCCCTTGCCGATGGAGAAGAGACACTGGTCATTCTGGCCCACGGAGGCACCCAGATGGCTGCCATGGAGCGCTACGCCCTGCCCCATGCGGATTATTACCACTGGTGCGCCCCCAACGCGGGCGGTTACGTTCTGGATGCAGGAGACTGGGCGGAGCAGCGGGTGCTGCATCTGCTGAAGACTGTGCAGTACACAAAGGAGGATGCCCGATGATCGAATACGCAGTACTCGGCGGTTTTGTGCTGGACTGCCTCTTCGGCGACCCGGTCTGGCTGCCCCACCCGGTGGTGTACATGGGTAAGGCCATCTCGGCGCTGGAAAAGCGCCTGCGGGCCTGCCTGCCCAAAACGCCTCAGGGGGAACTGCTGGGCGGTGCCATTGTGGCCTTCTGCCTGCCGGTGGGCACCTTTCTGCTGACGAGCCTTGTCTGCCTGGGAGCTGCCCGCATCAGCCCGTGGCTGGGGCTGGCCGTCCAGATGTTCTGGTGCGGGCAGGCACTGGCCGCAAAGGGGCTGGCGCAGGAGAGCACCAATGTTTACCGGGAGCTGGTCAAGCCCGACCTGCCTGCCGCCCGCAGGGCGGTCAGCCGCATCGTGGGGCGGGACACCCAGGATCTGACGCTGGAGGGGGTGACCAGAGCCGCTGTGGAGACGGTGGCCGAAAACGCCAGCGACGGCGTGATCGCACCCCTGCTCTATATGCTCATCGGCGGGGCACCGCTGGCCCTGACCTACAAGGCCATCAACACGATGGACAGTATGCTGGGCTACAAAAACGAAAAATACCTCTACTTTGGCCGCATCCCGGCCAAGCTGGACGATGCGGCAAATTACCTTCCCAGCCGCCTTGCCGCCCTGCTGTGGATGGCTGCCGCGGCCTTTACGCACAATGACGCAAAAGGGGCGTGGAAGATCTGGCGGCGGGACCGCCGCAACCATGCCAGCCCCAACAGCGCCCAGACCGAGAGCGCCTGCGCCGGCGCGCTGGGGGTGCAGCTGGCCGGGCCCGCCTATTACTTTGGCGAATACTACGCCAAGCCCACCATCGGCGATCCGCTGCGTCCCATTGAACCGGAGGATATCCTGCGTGCCAACCAGATGATGTACGTGGCAAGCGCCTTTGCACTGGCGTGGGGCGTGGCAATACGGGCTATTTTGTAACGACCTCGCCCTCTCAGTCATGCTTTGCATGACAGCTCCCACAAAGGGAAAAAACAAGAACTGATATCCATAACCATCCGGGAAAAGGAGAACGAAGATGCAACTAGTACATGGCGGCGATTGGGCCGGGTATCGGGCCGAGTTCGGGCGGGATGCGCTGGATTTTTCGGCCAACGTCAGCCCGCTGGGCCTGCCGGAAGGGGTGGCCCGGGCCATCACGGCGGCATTGCCCACGGCGGACCGCTACCCCGACCCCCTGTGCCGGGAGCTGCGGGCAAAGCTGGCGCTCCATGAGGGCGTGCCGGCGGAGCAGATTCTCTGCGGCAATGGGGCGGCAGACCTCATCTTCCGGCTGGTCTGGGCCAAAAAGCCCCGCCGGGCGCTGGTCACCGCCCCCACCTTTGCGGAGTATGCCACTGCTTTGGAAAGTGTCGGCTGCACGGTGGAACGCTTCTTTTTGCGGGAGCAGGAGGACTTTGCGGTCACGGATGCGTTCTGTGCGGCCATCCGCCCGGGGGTGGACACGGTGTTCCTCTGCCAGCCCAACAACCCCACCGGCCAGCTGACGGCCCTGCCGCTGGTGGAACAAATCCTCCACCGCTGCGCGGCGTGCGGCACCCTGCTGGTGGTGGACGAATGCTTCCTCGATTTCCTGCCCGACCATGCCCTGCACACGGCAAAAGGCCTGCTGGGAGAGGGGAATCTGGTCATCCTGAAAGCCTTTACCAAGCTCTACGGCATGGCGGGTGTGCGGCTGGGCTATGCCCTGAGTGCCGACACGGCGCTGCTGGAACAGATGCAGGCCTGCGGCCAGCCCTGGGGCGTGTCCAGTCTGGCTCAGGCGGCAGGCCTTGCCGCACTGGAGGAGACAGCGTATGTGGAAAATGTCCGGGCCCTCATTGCCGAACAGCGGCCCCGCCTGACGGCCGGGCTGCGGGCGCTGGGCCTGCGGGTGTTGGACGGCAGGGCAAATTACCTGCTGTTTCAGGCCCCGGAGACGCTGGGAGAAGCCCTGCGGCAAAGGGGTGCTGTGCTGCGCAGCTGTGCGAACTACCCCGGGCTGGGCCCCGGCTGGTACCGCACCGCCGTGCGCACCGGGCCTGAAAACGAACAGCTTTTGAAACTTCTTGCGGAGGTGCTGAAATGAGCAAGGCAAAGTGCATCATGGTGCAGGGAACCATGAGCGGTGCAGGCAAAAGCCTGCTGTGCGCCGCCCTCTGCCGCATTTTTGCGCAGGACGGTTACCGCGTGGCTCCCTTCAAGAGCCAGAACATGGCGCTGAACAGCTTTGTCACCCGGGATGGGCTGGAAATGGGCCGGGCACAGGTGGTGCAGGCGCAGGCCGCAGGCATCGAGCCGGATGTGCGGATGAACCCCATCCTGCTCAAGCCCAGCAGTGACGTGGGCAGTCAGGTCATCGTGAACGGTGAGGTGCGGGGCCAGATGTCCGCCGCCGCCTACTTCAAAATGAAAAGAGCGCTCATCCCGGAGATCCTCTCAGCCTACAACAGTCTGGCCGAAACCGTGGACATCATCGTCATCGAGGGGGCCGGAAGCCCGGCGGAGATCAACCTGAAGGCGGACGATATCGTCAACATGGGCCTTGCCCGGCTGGTGGATGCCCCCGTTCTGCTGGCGGGAGACATCGACCGGGGCGGTGTGTTTGCCCAGCTGTACGGCACGGTGGCGCTGCTGGAGCCGGAGGAGCGCGCCCGCATCAAGGGGCTGCTCATCAATAAATTCCGCGGCGATGTGGAGATCCTGCGCCCCGGTCTTGCGATGCTGGAAGAAAAAACGCAGCTGCCGGTGCTGGGGGTCGTGCCCTACCTGAAGGTGGACATTGAGGACGAGGATTCCCTTTCCACCCGGCTGGATGCGGGCAGAACGGTCCACCCGCTGGATGCGGCCATCCTCCGTTTGCCGCACATCTCCAACTTTACCGATTTCATGCCGCTGGAGCAGCACCCGCTGCTGGGCGTGCGGTATGTGCAGAATACCCGCCAGCTGGGCACACCGGATCTCGTCATCCTGCCCGGCACCAAGAACACGGTGGATGACCTGCTCTGGCTGCGGCAGTCCGGGCTGGAAGCAGCCCTGTTGAAGCTGGCGGCCAACGGCACGCCGGTGCTGGGGGTCTGCGGCGGGTATCAGATGCTGGGCGAGACGCTGGCCGACCCTGAGGGCACGGAGAGCGGTACGGCGCAGACCGTGCGGGGGCTGGGGCTGCTGCCCACCTGCACGGTCTTTACCGGCCAGAAGCACCGCACTCAGGACACTGCCGCCGTGACCGCAGCTCCCTTTGCGGGTGCGGCCCTGACCGGATATCAGATCCACACCGGCCGCACCGAGGTGCAGGGTGTGCCCTTCTGCACACTGGCAGACGGCACACCCGAGGGCTGCGTGCAGGACAATGTGTCCGGTACCTACCTGCACGGCCTGTTTGATACCGGGGAGCTTACCGAGAAGCTGGTGGTCCTGCTCTGCCGGCGCAAGGGCATTGCGCCGGACAGTGCCGCCCTCATCCCGATGGAGCAGTACCGCCAGCAGCAGTTTGACCTGCTGGCCGATGGCGTGCGCGGCGCGCTGGATCTGGATGCCGTTTACGCGGCCATGGGGTTGGAGAACCCGCGGAGGAATGCACAATGATCCCACAACATCATCTGCCCGCCGACATTGAGCGGACAAGCCTTTCCATCATCACGGCAGAGCTGGAAGTGTTGGGCCTGACCCCGCCGCCCGAGACTGCCGCTGTGGTCAAGCGGGTCATCCACACCACCGCCGACTTTGACTATGCAAAAAATCTGCGCTTCACGCCGGGGGCTGTGGCAGCAGGCATTGCCGCCCTGCGGGCCGGGACCCCTATCATCACCGACACCAACATGGCGCTTTCGGGTATTTCCAAGCCTGCCCTTGCCCGGCTGGGCGGCAGTGCCCTCTGCTATATGGCGGACCCCGAGGTGGCGCGGATCGCAGCCGAGACCGGAACCACCCGGGCAGTGGCTTCCATGCACCGTGCGGCGCAGGAGCACCCCGGGGCCATCCTTGCGGTGGGCAATGCCCCCACCGCCCTGCTGACCATTGCGGAAGAGATCGAGGCCGGGCTGCGGCCTGCCCTGGTCATCGCCGTGCCGGTGGGCTTTGTGAATGTGGTGGAAAGCAAGGAAGCGCTGTTTGCCGCCTGTGCCGCCAACGGCGTGCCTGCCATCGCGGCCATGGGCCGCAAGGGCGGCAGCACCGTGGCCGCCGCAGTCTGCAACGCTCTGGTCTACTCTGCCGCCGAGATGCTGGACCCAGCGGCGAGAGGGTGGAAATAGGGCGGGACCGGTAAAAACGCCCCTTTTTACGCTTTTGCTTGACTTTTTGGCAGAAACAAGGTATCGTTTATCTGTATGACGTTTGATATATGAGTGGAAGCTTTGCGTGAAAAAGGAAGCATTATGGCACAGACGATTTTAGAAGAAAAGAAAAAATCACGGCTGATGACAGAGGGCAGCATCTGGAAGAGCATCCTGCTCTTCTCGGTGCCGCTGATCCTGGGCAACATGCTGCAGCAGCTGTACAACACCGCCGATTCCATCATCGTGGGCAACTTTGTGGGCAGCAACGCGCTGGCAGCCGTCGGTTCCAGCGGCTCGCCCATCTTCCTGCTCATCGGGTTCAGCCAGGGCATCGCCGTGGGTGCCGGTGTCGTGGTGTCTCAGTTTCTGGGAGCCAAGGACAGGGAGGGCGCGCACACCGCAGTTCACACCTCGCTGGCCCTTTCGGCCATTCTGGGTGCAATCCTGACCGTGTGCGGCATTGCCGTCAGCCGGGCCCTGCTCACCGCCATGAACACCCCCGCGGAGGTGCTGGAGGATGCGGTGATCTATATGCGGCTCTATTTTGGCGGCGTGCTGTTCAGCGTGGTGTATAACATGGCAGCCGGTATCCTGAACGCTGCCGGCAACTCCAAGCGGAGCCTGCTCTACCTGGGCGTTGCCTCCATCACCAACATCGTCCTCGACCTTGTTCTGATCGCCGGATGCAAGATGGGCGTGGCCGGTGCGGCCATTGCCACCGATATCAGCCAGCTGGTGTCCTGTGTGCTCTCCCTGCGGTTTCTGATGCGGGTGGAGGATGATTACCGCGTGACGGCAAAGGAAGTGCGCGTGCACAAAAAGATGGCGGTCCGCATCATCAAGGTGGGCCTGCCCACCGGCATCCAGAACATGGTCATCTCCCTTTCCAATGTGCTGGTGCAGGTCAGCGTCAACGGCTATGGTGCCGCTGCCATGGCAGGCTTTGCCGCCTATATGAAGGTGGATGGCTTCAACATTCTGCCTGTGCTGAGCTTCAGCATGGCGGCCACAACCTTTGTGGGCCAGAACTTTGGCGCGGGCAAGATCGACCGTGTCAAAAAGGGCACCTTTGTCACCCTGGGGATGTGCATCGTTTACACCATCCTGACCGGTATCCTGCTGCTCGCCTTCCAGGACCCCATCATGCACCTGTTCACCGGCGATGAAATGGTCGTTGCCTACGGCAAGATCTGTATGCTCTATTTCTGCCCCTTCTACTGGATGCTGGGCATCCTGCAGGGCCTTGCCGGTACGGTGCGCGGCACCGGCAAGAGCGTGCCGCCCATGGTGGTGCTGCTGATCTCCCTGTGCCTGTTCCGCATCGTCTGGATCCAGTTTGCCCTGCCCCTGTTTGCGGGCATTGAGGGTGTGCTGCTGGTCTACCCGGTATCCTGGGCTGTGGGTGCAGTATTGATGGTGCTCTACGCCTGGAAGGGCAAATGGATGCAGCTGCCGGAAGCAATTTCATAAATCGGACGCACCTGATCCCCCGGTAAGAGTGCATTTTATACAAAAAGTAACGTATGAATGCATAAAAATATTCGGGGGGGGGGCTAAAAAATCTGCGAAAATCAGTTGATTTCTGCCGAAAAATGCCGTATACTGAATTATAGTTTCAAATCGAACGACAAACTTCGGCAAAAGGAGCTGATAAGATGGAGTGCACACAGGCAGAGGCCTTTGAACAGTATATTCGGGATCTGCGCGTTGTGCGCTCGATCTCCCGGCCCAGCTTTCCGGAGGGCAAAGCTCCCGCTGCCGTGCTGGACAAGATCCAGACCAACGCGCTGAGATGCAACGCCCTGATGCGGCAGAATGAGGCACTGCTGGCGCAGTTTGTCTACGACCGCGACCCTGCCTCCCTGACCGAAGCGGATATCCAGGGACTGAGTGCCTTTGCGGGCAGGCTGTTCAACTACGCGAACAGCGAGGATATGGGTGTGGCATTCAAGGTGCATCAGCTGCTGCTGGCAGCGGCCCGCAGCCGGGAAAACGTGCCCATGATCGTCAGGGAGCTGTACTACACGGGCATCACCCTGCATTATATGAACGTCCGGGATGAGGGAACTGGCATCAACCTGTTGGGAGATGCGATCCAGGTCTATTTTACGGAAGCTGCTGAATACATGTCACGGTATGAACAGCTGGACAGGAATACCCGGCAGTATCTCATCCGCTGTGTGGGCAACACCCGGCTGGGGATGTCCCGCGGCACCCACGAGGAAAGCCGCCGGTATCTGGAGCGGTTCCGCCGCGCAATGGAGGTCATCCGGTCTGCGCATTACCATGCACTGGACCCGGAGTTCCCCTGGGAAAGCTACATCTATTCCATGCACATGGATCGCATGACCCTGCTGCCCCATCTGCGGCAGGCGGAAGATCCCGAGGTGGCGCGGCAGGTGCTGGAATCGGCGGAATACATCTGGGGTCACAAGAAGAAACACAAGGGTCAGGATGCACGCCTGCAGAACTGGCGGGTGCCCTACTTTTATGCTGCTGCCCGCTACCATGCCGGAGTGGGCAGCCTGGAAGACGTGGTCAAGATCCTTCTGGAATTGGCGGGAAATGTGGCGCAGGATGATTATTCTGCCGAGGCCATCAGCCGGAAGCTGATTCTGGCGGCCTATCTTTCGGTCTATGCAGAACGTCTGGACGAGGCGGAAGCACAGAGGTATCGTGCAGCCGTGGAGCGGGTACGTCGTTCTGCATATCAGTATCTGGAACAGATGCCGGCCAGCCAGTATCCCCGTGTGGTAAGCTCTGCCGCCTGGGAGTTGAGCAAGATCAGTTCCAGCTCAGATGAAACGGCGAACCGCCGGATGCTGGGCAGTATCCTGGCCGGGCACAAGCCGACCTATGTCCACTCGCTGATGGTGGCAGAGCTGACCCGTGCCCTGCTGCGGCGGCAGATCGAGACAAGGCCCGAAACACTGGTGGGCCTGCTGGGCTGCAGGAGCGCGGCCGAGGTGCAGGCCCGGCTGGAAGAGCTCTGCCAGACAGCCTATGAATGCGGCCTGTACCACGATCTTGGCAAGTGTGCCGTCCTGATGTACATCGACAACAATGCCCGCCGCCTGCTGGATGAGGAGTTTTTCTGCATCCAGAGCCACCCAAGGACCGGCGCTGCCATTCTGAATAGAATGGGCTGCGGAAGAACGCTGGCCCCGGCGGCACTCTATCACCACTGCTATTACAACGGCAAGGGCGGCTATCCCAATGATGTACCCTCCTGCCCGCCGGAGATCAAGGGAATCGTGGATGCGCTGAGCGTGGCGGATTCGCTGGATGCCGCCACCGATAATATCGGCCGGTGCTACAACCTTGCCAAGCCCTTCCGCACGCTGCTGGAAGAGCTGCGGGCCCAGAGCGGCACCCGCTATGCGCCCAATGTGGTCGCCCTGTTCGAGGACGAGCGCTTCTGCCGGCAGCTGGCGGAGAACACGGATGCCGAGCGCAAAAGGGTGTATCTGCAGGTGTATCACGCCGGAAGTGAAGAAAAATAAACGACCCTCTCTATCATTGCTTCGCAGTGCCGCCTCCCCCAAAAGGGAGCGGGCATACGTCAGCGTGATAAAGAGGGTCGTTTTTTTGTTTAAGTCAGGATGAAGCTTTCCCAGTCCACCCTGCCGGTGCAGTTCAGCCGGGGTACTTAGCCACTTCCAGCAGTTCCTCCGCCCGGCGGACCTGTTCCGCCGTGGGGGGAACCGCATCGGGCAGGGGATAGGAGATGCCCAGCTTCTGCCACTTGAACAGCCCCAGCGTGTGGTAGGGCAGCACCTCCACCCGCTGCACCGTTTTCAGGCTGCGGATGAAATCTGCGGTCCTGCGCAGGCCCTCCTCGTCATCGGTGAGGCCGGGCACCAGCACATGCCGGATCCAGAGCGGAACGCCCAGATCAGAGATGTGCCGTGCCATGGCTAAGATATTGGCATTGTCCCTGCCGGTAAGCTGCCGGTGCTTCTCCGGGTCGATCTCCTTGAGATCCAGGATCACCAGACTGGTGGAAGCCATCAGGGTATCGAAGGCGGCCAGGTAGGCGGGGTCATCGGGCTGGAACGGCTGACCGGCCGTGTCTAGCGCGGTGTGCACCCCCTTGGCGCGTGCCAGCTGGAAGAATTTTGTCAAGAAGTCCATCTGCCGCAGCGGCTCGCCGCCGCTGACGGTGATGCCGCCCTTCTTGCCCCAGTAATTGCGGTAGCGCCAGACGTGCTGGAACAGCTTCTCCGGAGACCATTCCGTGCCGCCCTCAGCGCTCCACGTTTCGGGGTTGTGGCAGTATTTGCAGCGCAGGGCACAGCCCTGCAGAAAGACGACGAACCGGACACCCGGCCCGTCCACCGAGCCGAAGCTTTCCAGCGAGTGGACGAGACCGACAGGGTCACAGTGCGGCATGGCAGGTACGGGAGATCACGTCCATCTGCTGCTCGCGGGTCAGGTCGATGAACTTGACCGCATAGCCGGAGACGCGGATGGTGAAGTTGGCGTATTCTTCCTTTTCGGGGTGCTCCATGGCATCCAGCAGCTTCTCCTTGCCGAACACGTTCACGTTCAGGTGGTGTGCACCCTGATCGAAGTAGCCGTCCATCACCTGCACCAGATTCTCCTTGCGCTCCTCCTCGCTGTGGCCCAGAGCCTCGGGGTTGATGGTCTGGGTGTTGGAGATGCCGTCCAGAGCCCAGTGGTAGGGCAGCTTGGCAACAGAGTTCAGGGAAGCCAGCAGGCCGTTCTGCTCCGCACCGTAGCTGGGGTTTGCACCGGGTGCAAAGGGGGTAAAGGCGGCACGGCCATCGGGCAGAGCACCGGTGTACTTGCCGTACACCACGTTGGAGGTGATGGTCAGGATGGAGGTGGTAGCCTCGGAGTTGCGGTAGGTGTGGCGCTTCTTGATCATCTCAAGGAAGGTGCGCAGCAGCCAGACGCCGATCTCGTCGGCGCGGTCGTCATCGTTGCCGTACTTCGGGAAGTCGCCCTCGATCTCAAAGCCGGTGGCAAGGCCGGTCTCGTCGCGCAGGACCTTGACCTTGGCGTACTTGATGGCGCTCAGGGAGTCGATGACGTGGGAGAAGCCTGCAATGCCGGTGGCAAAGGTGCGGCGCACATCGGTGTCGATGAGGGCCATCTCGGCTTCCTCGTAGTAGTACTTGTCGTGCATATACTGGATCAGGTTCAGCACGTTGACGTACAGGCCGGCCAGCCAGTCCAGCATCTGGACATACTTGGGCAGGACTTCGTCATAGTTCAGGTACTCGCTGGTGATGGGGGCATAGTTGGGGCCGCACTGCTCGTGGCTCTTCTCGTCCACGCCGCCGTTGATGGCGTACAGCAGGCACTTGGCAAGGTTGGCGCGTGCACCGAAGAACTGCATCTCCTTGCCGGTCTGGGTAGCAGACACGCAGCAGCAGATGGAGTAATCGTCGCCCCAGACGGGCTTCATCACATCATCGTTCTCGTACTGGACGCTGCTGGTGTTGACGGACACCTTGGCGGCGTACTTCTTAAAGGCCTCCGGCAGGGCAGAGGAGTACAGCACGGTCAGGTTGGGCTCCGGTGCAGGGCCCATGTTTTCCAGCGTGTGCAGGAAGCGGTAGCAGTTCTTGGTGACCATGCTGCGGCCGTCCATGCCGATGCCGCCCACTTCCAGGGTGGCCCACACGGGGTCGCCGGAGAACAGCTGGTTGTAGCTGGGGATGCGGGCAAACTTGACCATGCGGAACTTCATGACCATGTGGTCGATCAGCTCCTGTGCCTGGCTCTCGGTCAGGGTGCCGTTGTCCAGATCACGCTGGATGTAGATATCCAGGAAGGTGGAGATGCGGCCCACGCTCATGGCGGCGCCGTTCTGGGTCTTGATGGCGGCCAGATAGCCGAAGTACAGCCACTGGCAGGCCTCCTTGGCGTTCTTGGCAGGCTGGGAGATGTCGCAGCCGTAGGCCTCGGCCATCTTCTTCATGCCCTTCAGGGCGCTGATCTGGCGTGCGATCTCCTCGCGCAGGCGGATCACATCATCGGTCATGGTGCCGTCGCCGCAGTTGGCGAAATCTTCCTGCTTGAACTTGATCA